>Ga0209181_10003332_pt1 | contig 24944 bp, 17 predicted proteins | sample MAT05_FD_187208 | JGI IMG/M metagenome (GOLD analysis project Ga0209181, IMG submission 187208) | Freshwater microbial communities from Lake Fryxell liftoff mats and glacier meltwater in Antarctica - MAT-05 (SPAdes) (version 2) | ecosystem: Environmental > Aquatic > Freshwater > Ice > Liftoff...
TTTACGTCATTCGAGACTGTTGCTGATTCTCCATTCGGAATGGACTTCAATTGCTCCACGGTGACGATAATTTTGTCTCCCGGCTTTAAGTTTTTAAAGGAGCCATCCAGCGTATCCCAGAGCATACGTTTTTCGCTATCGAAATAGACATTCGCGTTAAGCGGAATTTCTATGCATGGTTTGTTCTCTGACAGTTTATTGATAATGGTCATGGATAAGCACAACAGCAGGATACAGGCTCCTGCGAAATTCACCATGAGGTCCAGAAAACTAATGGTTATTATTTGGGGCATTCGTCTATTCGCCATAACGATTGGATTTTTTAGTTAAAAATAAATTTTGCCACTTGGGACAGTTGGTTGTTTATAATGAGTCCCCGGCGCAATTGACCATTGAACGATTGAATTGGAATACCACAAGCAGTGCAAGCAGTTTGGGCATTACCATTTAGCACCTGGCCACAGTTGCGGCAATTCGTTGCTGTGTTTTCAGGATTTTCCATTTTTTCTTCCATCACCGCGGGTATGCCATGTGGACTGAGATTATCCTCCATTTGACATACCAAGCAGGTGACGGTACCGTTCGGATTAACGGTACCGCAGTTGCGACATAATAAAGGCATATTGCTATTGTACTTTACAGGTGAGACAATAATTGAAGCCAAGCGTTAGCATGGAGCTACGGTACTTTCGGGAGCCAATCACTTCATCGTTAATACCCTCCAGATAAGTTCTGCGTTTTGAGGAGTACATATCTATAAGCCCTATGTCAAAGCGCGCATCTAACGTTAGTTGGACATAACCATCTTCGTCCAAATTAAAAGTTAGGCCTGGGCCAAGTACAATACTGAAGTCGATTTTATTATAATCGTCGAACCGATCCTTGCCGAATTTGAACTTTGCATCACTAACGGAATACGATTTCAGGGCATCCTCAACCGTCACTTCGCCCTTACCTGCTACGTGAAAATTGAGAGAAGGCCCAATCGTACCAGTCAGCCCCAGTCTGTTTCCGAGGATTTTTACTCGAAGTAAAAGCGGGACATGAACCGCCGAATAGCGTTCATCCCACTTAACGATACCATTATTTACGGTGATTTCTTTCCCGCTGCGGTCAGTTATTACCCAATTCCCTGTTTCCACAGTTGCCATTCGCCCCCCCTTTTGTACAAAAGAAATGTCTGATAACAGCATAATCCGCTCGCCCAAGTCAAGACCAAGGCGAATGCCTCCTTGAAATCCAATACGACCTTCCGTTTCTAAGGTGATTTCGTTGCTACGAGAAAATCCAGTGGAAAAGGCATCATTAATGTTAGTTTTAGATTTATTGGTGCCAACAAAGGCCCCAATCGTGAGACCCTGCGCGCGAACAGAAAAGGCTATTGAAATGCTAAAAAGCGTAAAGAAAAAATACTTCATGATTGCTGAAATTGATTGTGTGAAAGATATATTGTAGTACCTAACACAATAGAGTGCCCAGCAAAAATTTTGTTATGTCTAAAGGTCAAATAAAATCCTAAATTCGTATCCGTTCAAAAACCTATAGCGAATTTACGGGGAAAACATAACTTTGAGGGATAAATGAAAGATGCTCTAAAACATATCGATCCGCATAGCATGCATGACGTAGAGACCCTGCGCAGTGTACTGCTGTTGGTATTGCAGACTATGGAATCGATGTCAAAAGAGTTGTCAGAATCGAAGGCCGAGAATGGGAAGTTTAGGGACGAGATCAACCGGTTAAAAGGGGAGAAGGGCCGTCCGGAGTTCAAGCGGAAGGATAAGATATCTCCGGGCGACAAGACCGGTCAGCCGGGCGAAAAAGCAGACAAGCGCACGAATCACAACACGGGGACGACGAAGGCTCGCCTTGTGATAGACCAGACGATAGAATTGAAGGAGGCTGGGCAGGAGTTGCCCCCCGATGCGCACATCAGGTATTGGGAGGAGCGGGTCGTGCAGGATGTGGAGTTGAGGCGCAATACGATAAAGTACCGAATAGCGGTGTGGTATTCGCCCTCGGAGGGCCGGACGTACCGTTCGTCGTTTCCGCTGGATGGTTTTGGGTCATTTGGGCCGCAGACACGGGGCCTGTTGCATTTGCTGCATTACGAATGCAACGTGACGCAGGGCTGTTTGGAGTCATTTTGCGACAGATTGGGCCTTGACATATCATCGGGGAGCATAGACAATGTGCTGAAGAGCCGAAGTGTGGCAGCGGTTGAGGAACGCAAAGATATCTTGAGGGCAGGCATGGCCCATAGCGATTAGGAACGCGGCACCAATAACTTGTAAGTTTCAGATAGATTGGTTTTTGCTCAGATGGGCTATCTTTTTGAGCGAATAGTGGGGCTATTTAATCAAAAAGATGGGTCATCTGGGTGAAAAGAAAGCATATCAAATTTACAAGTTATTATTTGCCCGTTCCTTAGCCCATGTACTGGACGCTTTTGCGCTGGCCCACTATTTCCAACGCCAGGATTTTCCCACCCTTTGCGCCCTGATGAGCGACGATGCCCCGGAATACAAACTGCTCTCCCCCCTGCATGCGCTGTGTTGGGTACACGACGGGCGCGATTACAAAAAATTAGTTCCCCAATTAGACATCAACCGCATATTTGTCTATCATCGAAACAGCCAAAAAACTGGGCGTCTCCGCATTTGAGTACTTGACCGATTTTGTGGCCAGTACGAGAGAAATGATGCCTTTGCCCAAACTGATCGCGCTCAAACTATCCGGCAAGCCCATAGGGTTTTGAACGGATACTGGATTTTCTCGAACTGAAACGCGCCATCGCGTTCCTAAAATGATTGGACGGTATTTTTGACAGCACATGAAATCTTTTTTCTGTATTGATGCCCACACCTGTGGCAATCCCGTTCGTGTGGTGGCTGGAGGCGGCCCAACCCTGACAGGCGCCAACATGAGCGAAAAACGCCAGCACTTTCTCCGCGAATACGACTGGATCCGGCGCGGCCTGATGTATGAGCCGCGCGGACACGACATGATGTCGGGTAGCATCCTGTATCCGCCCAGCGACCCGGCCAACGATGTGGGCATCCTGTTTATCGAAACCAGCGGCTGCCTGCCGATGTGTGGACACGGCACCATCGGGACGGTAACCGTAGCCATCGAACAGGGTTTAGTAACTCCAAAAACACCCGGTCAATTGAGGCTTGAAGTTCCCGCCGGACTCGTTCTGGCCGAGTATGTACAGGAAGGCGATCAAGTTAAATCGGTGAAAATCATCAACATCGCTTCTTTCCTGCACTCCGAGGGGATTGAAGTGGAATGTCCGGAACTGGGGATATTGCGCCTGGATGTTGCCTACGGCGGGAATTTTTACGGCATCATTGATCCGCAGGAAAATTTCCCTGGCATGGAGCATTACAGGGCAGAGCAACTCATCGCCTGGGCGCGCGAAATCCGCCAAAGAGTGAACGAACGACATACTTTCGTCCATCCGGAAAACCCGACCATCAGCGGTATGAGCCATATCCAGTGGACCGGTCAAACCTTGAATCCGGCTTCCACCGCCCGCAACGCCGTTTTTTATGGCGATAAAGCCATTGATCGCTCCCCGTGCGGCACCGGCACTTCTGCCCGCATGGCTCAATGGCATGCGCAGGGCCGCCTCAAAAAAGGGGAGGCGTTCATCCACGAAAGTATCATCGGGTCACAGTTCACAGGGCGCATCGAAGCGGAAACAACGCTGGCCGGACGGGCGGCCATTATTCCCAGCATCGAAGGCTGGGCAGTGGTACACGGCTTCAATCATATCCTGTTCGATGAGCGCGACCCGTATGTGCATGGTTTTCAAGTGATTTGAATGACTGTTGACTTTTGGCTGTTGACTGTTGGCGACTCTAATCCAAATACCTTTTCGTCAGCCCCTCATACGCCTCTATCCTCCGGTCCCGGAGAAAAGGCCAGATGCGGCGAACCTCTTCGGTGCGCTGCTGATTGATGTCGAGCACGACGTTTTCTTCCTGGTCGGCGCTGGACAGGTGCAGCACTTCGCCTTGAGGGCCGGCGACAAAACTTTGTCCCCAGAACTGGATGCCACCGGTCACGCCCGTCCAGTCCGCTTCCATCCCGACTCTGTTGACTGCGACGACCGGCAAGCCATTTGCCACCGCATGGCCGCGCTGAACGGTGAACCAGGCGCCGTGTTGCCGCTCTTTTTCTTCCGGGCTGTCGCTGCTTTCCCAGCCGATCGCAGTTGGATAGATCAGGATTTCGGCACCTGCCAGCGCCATCAGGCGGGCGGCTTCGGGATACCACTGGTCCCAGCAGACCAGCACGCCGAGTTTGCCTACGGAAGTCTGGATGGGCTGAAACCCCAGGTCGCCGGGTGTGAAGTAAAACTTCTCGTAATAAGCCGGGTCATCGGGGATATGCATCTTGCGATATTTCCCGGCCATGGAGCCATCTTTTTCGAACACGACAGCAGTATTGTGGTAAAGGCCCGGAGCACGCCTTTCAAAAAGTGAGGTGACCAGCACGACGCCGTACTGTTTGGCGACAGCTGAAAAAATTTCGGTGTCAGGACCGGGTATAGGTCGCGCCAGGTCAAACAGGGCGGGTTCCTGCGCCTGGCAGAAATAGATACCGCAATGAAGTTCCTGAAGCACGACGAGTTCAGCCCCCCGATTCGCACAGTCTGCGATGCTCCGGATGGATTTTTCAATATTCGCCTGCCGGTCGGTGGAGCAGGTTTGCTGGACAAGGCCAATGCGCATGTGGAGGTCGGTTAACTAATGATTAGTTGTTGTTTTTACAACGCCAGCAGGGTACTGCATGGTGATACAGTGCAGCGATCCATGTTGCTCAATCAGCGGGCGGCAGTCCACGCCGATCACCTCCCGATCAGGGAAAAGGCCTGCGATGATACCGAGCGCTTCATCATCTTGCGGCACCTGGTAGGTGGGCACCAACACAGCGCCGTTCATAATCAAAAAGTTGGCGTAAGTGGCTGGCAGCCGATGCCCGTCGGCGGCGTAACAGGCATCGGGCCAGGGAAGCGGAACCAAGCGATACGGCTGACCGGAAACCGTGCGAAACGATTGCAACTCTGCCTCCATTTGTTGGAGCGCATCGAAGTGTTCATCCTTGAGGTCAGGGCACCGGACATAGGCGATAGTGTCGGGATCACACAGCCGGGCGAGCGTATCAATGTGCGAATCCGTGTCGTCGCCAGCCAGGTATCCATGGTGCAACCAAAGTACCCGATCTACCCCAAACGCTATTTGCAATTCATGTTCGATTTCCTCACCGCTGAGATGCGGGTTGCGGTTGAGAGAAAGCAGGCATTCTGCGGTAGTGAGCAAGGTGCCTTGCCCGTCGCTTTCGATACCGCCCCCTTCCAATACGATTCCTCCATATTCGCGCTCAGCATCAAACACACCCTGCTCGTATAAGCGGCGAGTGATGAGATTGTCTTTGTCAGCCGGGAATTTCAGTCCCCAACCATTGAACATGAAATCCCATATCAATGGCTTTCCATCTTCGTCAAAAATGGCAATACCCCCATGATCCCGCGCCCAGGTGTCATTGGAGTCGCATACTGCGAATAAAACATTTTCCCGGACGGCATTGCGAAGCAAAGGTTTTACGGCGCTGATGTCTCGGCACACAATCAAAACTGGCTGGTAGCGACTGATGGCAACGGCGATGGCTGCAAAGCAGGGCAAAACCTCATCCAGCATCTCGGCCCAATCAGTAGCTGCATGCGGGAAAGTCATTTGGATGGCACTTTGTTCTTCCCACTCGGCAGGAAGGCGGCGTCGGGTCGTTTCAGACATTTTATGGATAGATTAGGCGGCAAAAGTAGCGTGATTTTGAAAAAAGAAATTTTATTCTAAAAGGTAAATATAGAATTAAGTGTTTGATTCAGAGCATCTTGATTTTCTAATACCAATCTAATTTGGAATTTTTGTGGTTTTAAAAAATTTGACAAAAGTCTTTGCTGGTATCGCCAACGAATTTCTACATTTGCCCCGTCTTAGTGTTCACCACACACATTTCTTCCGACCTACAACCTAATTGCGTCCTGCCAAATTAAATCCTGCCTATTGAAATATTGTTCAAGATGAAGCAGGCTGATTTTTTACTTTCCCCAAAGTACCCGGAGGTTTTTTTAACACACTTTGTGTGGAGCATATTTTTTTCACTAAACTAAACTCATTTACGTATGAAGTACTTTAACACCCTTGCCAAAGGCGGGTTGATGGTGGCATTTCTGATGCTACTGTGCAACTTTGCAATGGCACAACGCACCGTGAAAGGGAAGGTCACCGACGCTGAAAGCGGCGAAGGCCTTATCGGTGCCACTGTTACTGTCGTCGGCACCACCCGTGGCGCAACGACTGACATTGACGGCAACTATATGGTAGAAGTGCCAGCGGGCAGCACCCAATTGCGCTTTGCCTACACAGGCTATGCAGAGCAGGTCTTGGAACTGACTGCTTCCAATATCGTGGAAATTGCCCTCAAACCCGGCACTGTGCTGGATGAAATAGTGGTAATCGGCTACGGCTCTGTGAAAAAGAATGATGCCACTGGTGCAGTGGCATCTATCTCGGCCAAAGATTTTAACAAAGGCGTGATTGTATCGCCTGAGCAGCTGCTACAGGGCAAAGTTGCCGGCGTACAGGTAACCTCTTCCAGCGGCGAGCCTGGTGCAGGTGTGAACATCCGAGTTCGGGGTACCACCTCGGTTCGCAGCGGCAACAACCCGCTCTTTGTGCTGGACGGTATTCCGCTCAGTGGCGATGACACCCAGGCAGCCGGCCCAGACGCAGGTTTCGGTACCAGCTCACCGCGCAACCCGCTCAACTTCATCAACCCGGACGACATCGCCAGCATTGACATCTTGAAAGATGCCTCCGCAACGGCTATTTATGGTTCGCGCGGCGCCAATGGTGTGGTGATCATCACGACTAAAAAAGGTCTGCAAGGCAAAGGTGCACTCAACTACAACTACTCCTTGGGCATCAGCAAACTAGCCAGCCGGTACGACTTGTTGGGACGCGATGCTTTCCTCAAAGGGTATGAGGGTTTTAACGGTGCTGCTGCTACGGCAACACTAGACGGCAAAGGCGACACAGACTGGCAGGATGAAGTATTCCAAACTGCAATCACACACACGCACAACGTCTCTTTTGGAGGTGCTGCTGCCGGTGCAGACTATCGTTTCTCGCTGGGCTACCAGAATCAGGATGGGATCGTGAAAGAAAGCGGCATGAAAAAATACAACTTCCGCTTCAACACATCCCGCAAATTTGTCAACGACCGGGTGACGCTGGGCGCCAACATCATGATGGCCAACATTGATGATGCCAACGCCCCGATTTCTAACAACTCCGGTTTTGAGGGTGACCTGATCGGTGCGCTGCTGAAAGCCAACCCAACACAGCGGGTCAAAGATGACAAAGGCGCTTATGTTCAATTGAGCAATACGGAGCCGAACCCATCTGCCATGTTGGAGTACACCAAAGATAACACCAGAACACTGCGGACTTTGGGCGGTATCACCGGAGAAGTAAAGATCTTCGAGGGCCTGTCTTTCAATACAATCCTGGGCTTCGACCGTTCTTTGTCGAACCGTAAATCGGCTTACTCCAAATTGTTGAACGTGACTTCGGTTTCCGATATCGGTCGCGTATTCATCAACGACGTGGAAATTGATAACCGTCTGTGGGAAAACTACTTCACTTACACGAGGAAATTTGATCGCCTTAACTTCAACGGCGTTGTAGGATACTCTTACCAGAGATTCAACATCGCTTCCCGCGGTACGGAGTATGCCAACTTTGCAACGACAGATCTCGATCTGATGATCAACAACATTGCTTCGGCGAATCAGGGCAAGATCGGCAGCGCTGCCGGTCGCAACTCGACCAACGTGATTGACGAACTGCAATCCTACTTCGGTCGTTTGACATTTGAATATGCAGACAAGTACCTCTTGACCGGTACGTTGCGCGCTGACGGTTCCACTCGTTTTGGTGGCGACAACAAATACGGCTACTTCCCATCTTTCGCATTCAAATGGCGCCTCGGTGCAGAGTCATTCATGCCTGAAAGCCTGTCGAGCCTCGGACTTCGCCTGGGCTACGGCATCACGGGTAACCAGGAAATTCCGCACAACCTGTATCAGGCACGTCAGCGTTACAACAGTTGGGATATTGACAATGGTGGTGCAAGCGTCAATGGCGGCGGTCTGGATAATGTTGCATTTCCTAACCCGGGTCTGAAATGGGAGACTTCCAAACAGTTGAACATAGGTGTTGACTTCTCCCTGGCACAAGGCCGTGTAACAGGTTCGTTGGACCTGTACAAGAAAAACACGAACGACCTGTTGATTCAGGTAACCAGCGCACAGCCTGCTGTGGCTCCTTTCGTGTGGAAAAACCTCGACGCAGACGTAGAAAACAAAGGCATCGAGTTGGGCTTGAATATCGTGGCTATAGACAACGGAGATTTCTCCTGGAATATCAACCCGAACTTCTCGTACAACAAGAATGAAGTGAAAGACTTTAACGGTTTGATCAATACGGGCGCCATCAACGGACAGGGTTTGTCGGGTGCATTCGCTCAACGGATCGCTGAAGGCCAACCGCTCTTCGCATTCTTTGTACGTGACTTCGCCGGATACGACGACAATGGCATCTCCAAGTATAATGACGGTGACTTCCAGCAATTCATCGGCAGCCCGCTGCCGACTATGTACGCCGGTTTGAGCTCGGATGTCCACTATAAAGGCTTTGACGTCTCGTTGAATTTTTATGGCCAGTTTGGCAATAAGATTTATAACAATACAGCCAACGCGTTCTTCACGGCAGGTTCACTGGCAAACGGTCGTAACGTCACCACCGACGTAATTGGCAACGGCGAATCGAACCTGAACGCGCCCGATGTCTCGACGCGCTTCCTGGAAGATGGCAGCTTTGTTCGTTTCAACAACGCGACCTTGGGTTACACGCTCCAGCCGCGCAGCACTTCCATTTCTTCCCTGCGTTTTTATGTGACCGGTCAGAACCTGGCCGTGTTCACCAACTACAGCGGTCAGGACCCGGAGGTGAACACCAATAAAGCCATTGATGGCGTTCCTTCGTTGGGCATTGACTACACGGCATACCCACGTGCGCGCACCTTCATTATCGGCGCAAATGTTTCTTTCTAAGTAAAAAGTAAGATTTGAGCAAATTACGGAAAAACAACGCAGAACACTAAACTGAAACGATTGTTAGCCCGTAAGTAAATTTGGCTCAAGTTGCCTTTTTCCAAATCATTTAAAATTTTTTTTAACATGAACTACAATAAAATTTCTAAATTCTTTCTGTACGGGGCATTAGGGGTCTTCTCCTTCGGTGCTTGCACAGACCTGGAAGTAGAGGAGATCGACTCCATTCCTGTGGTCGCAACGTCGGGTGGAAATACAGTGAACGTGGGCGATTTGCTCATCTCGGCGTACAAGGATTTGGGCGCATTTACAGACCAAAACAACATCTACGCGCTGTTCGACCACACTTCCGACGAAATGATCCCGCCTACACGCGGTGTAGACTGGGGCGATAACGGCGTTTGGCGTACCCTGCACCAGCATACCTGGGATCCGACCCACCCAGCAGTACTCGGCGCTTGGAACCAGCTGAACCAGCGCGCATTCAAATGCAACCAGATTCTGGCGGCCAATCCTGCTCCGAATCCGCAACAGGCCGCTGAAGCGAAGTTCCTGCGTGCATTCTACCGTTTCCACGTGATGGACCTTTTTGGCCAGGTGCCTGACCGGGGCGTGAACGAAGGTGTAGACGTGAACCCGAAAGTGTACACGCGCTCCGAAGCGTTCGATCTTATCGTAAAGGATCTCACAGAAGCTTTGCCTGCATTGCCTGCTACTGGCCCGAAAGCCCAGAATTCGGCTGCTACACAAGCTGCTGCCAATGCCCTGCTGGCTCGCCTTTACCTCAACAAAGCAGTCTACAAATCTGCTCGTCCGGAGGGTCCGTACACGTTCGACGCAGCGGATATGGACAAAGTGATTCAGTACTCGGATGCTGTAACGGCTGCAGGCTATTCGCTGGAGACCAGCTACTTCAAGAACTTCAGCACCGCTGCATCTTCTGAAGTCATCTTTACCAGCTTGGAAGGTACGCCACAAAACCGCTGGATGATGACGCTGCACTACAGCCAGAATCCAAGCGGCTGGAACGGCTTCACGACCCTGGCAGAGTTCTATGACAAGTTTGAAGCAAATGACCAGCGTAAAGGCAACTATCCTACGCCAGACGGCTCTAATTTCTCCGGGATCGCCCGCGGCTTCCTGGAAGGTCAGCAGTTAAAAGACGATGGCAGCATCCTGACGGACACGCGTACGCAGAAACCGTTGAAATTCACCCGCGACGTGCCGCTTGCAGGCGCTGGTACGGACAAAGGCATTCGCGTGATCAAGTACCACCCAGCTGATGCAGGCCAGTACATCCTCCTGCGCTACGCTGATGTGTATCTGATGAAAGCGGAAGCCCTGCTGCGCAAAAACAATGCTGCTGGTGCACTGGTAGAAGTCAATGCACTGCGCGTAATCCGGAGCGCTTCGCCGTTGGCTTCGCTCAACGAAGCAAGCATGCTCGATGAGCGCGGACGTGAATTGTACTGGGAAGGTATCCGCCGGATTGACCAGGTGCGTTTTGGCACTTTTGACGATACGTGGTCCTTCAAAACTGTTACAGAGGCCACCCGTGTGTTGTTCCCAGTCCCGCAACAGGCGCTTGACTCTAACCCGAACCTGTCTCAGAACGCAGGTTATTAATTATCTGATTTTTTTTAGATAATTCCAACGAGAGGCCGTCCATTTTTGGGCGGCCTCTCTCATTTAAAGCAAGCTCAGCCAATTACCTCTGTCAGAAAATTATAAGCACGTCCATAGCCGTACATTTGTCGAACTTACCACTGCTACAATGCACTTTTTCTTAAAAACCGCCTCTTTAGTTCTCATAATCGGCGTTCTGTTGGCTCGTTGTACTCCCAAGCAAGAAAGCAACACCCTGTTTGAAAAAATATCTCCCAAATCCTCCAGGGTCACTTTTGTCAACAAAGTGGAGAATACCGAGGATTTTAATATTTTCAGTTACCGAAACTTCTACAACGGCGGCGGCGCAGCCATTGGCGATCTCAACAACGACGGCCTGAGCGACATTTACCTGACCTCCAACCTCGGAGATAACAAACTATACCTCAACCGGGGCAATTTCCAGTTTGAAGACATCACGGAAAAAGCAGGGGTGGCGGGCAGTAAATTCTGGAGCACAGGTGTTGTGCTGGTGGATATCAATGCCGACGGCTTGCTCGATATTTATGTTTGTAATGCAGGTTACAAATCAGGGATAAAACCTGAAAACGAGTTGTTTATCAATCAGGGGTTAAAAGACGGCATTCCAACTTTTACGGAAGAAGCCGCCAAGTGGGGCCTCCATGAAGACGGCTATACGACCCATGCAGCATTTTTTGATTACGACCTCGACGGCGATCTGGATTGCTACATTCTGAACAACAGTTTTATGCCCGTCAATACGCTGCAATACAGCGGCAACCGCGACCTCTATGCTCCAGACTGGCCGGTGAAGGACTTCCTGAAAGGCGGCGGCGACAAACTGCTGCGCAACGAGGGGGGCAAGTTTGTGGATGTTTCAAAAGCCGCCAACATCTATGGCAGCCTGATCGGCTTTGGTCTCGGCGTTACGGTGGGCGACATCAACGGCGATCTATGGCCCGACCTCTACATTTCCAACGATTTTTACGAGCGCGACTACCTTTACATCAACCAGTGCGACGGCACTTTCCACGAAGAAATCGAGCAGTGGATGGAACACCTCAGCGAGGCTTCGATGGGCGCAGACATGGCCGACATCAACAACGACGGCTATCCTGAAATCTTTACCACTGAAATGCTTCCAGGCGATGACTACCGCCTGAAAACCAATACGTTATTTAAAAATTATAATTCCCACGACCTGGAACAGCAGCGCGGATTTTACTACCAGTATTCGCAAAATTGCCTCCACCTGAACAACAAAGACCGCACCTTCAGCGAAATCGCCCACTACGCAGGCGTGGCTGCCAGCGACTGGAGTTGGGGTGCCCTCATGTTCGATATGGACAATGATGGCTGGCGCGACATCTACATCTGCAACGGCATTGCGAAAGACGTGATCAACCAGGATTTTATTGATTTTTTTGCCGATGGCATCATTCAGAAAATGGCGCTGACCGGCAAAAAAGAACAACTCAACGAAGTCCTGAATAAAATGCCGTCCCAACCCCTGCTCAATAAATGCTACCGAAACACCGGCCCATCGCTTCGCTTCGACGACGTAGGCGTGCAGTGGGGCTTCGACACCCCGTCGTTCTCCAACGGCGCAGCTTATGGCGACCTCGACAACGACGGCGACCTTGACATCGTGGTGAACAACGTCAACCAGGAAGCATTCCTGTACCGCAACCGCAGCAGCGAAACCACAGACAATCACTACCTCACGATTCAACTCAAAGGAAAAGGCCAAAACACGTTTGCCATCGGCTCGAAAGTGATGGTCAATTGTGACGGGGAGGAGATGACGGCCGAACTGTTCCCGTCGCGCGGTTTCCAGTCGTCGGTGGACTACAAGTTGGTATTTGGTTTGGGCAAAAAAACAAGGGTGGATCAGGTGCTTGTCACCTGGCCTGACGCGGAAATGTATTTCGTACACAATGTGCCAGCAGATACGCTGCTAACATTGGCTTGGGAAGACGTGGGCAAAGACCAGCATGTGGACAAAACTTTTGACCCCGGAGAGACTCCCATTTTCCAGGAAACCCCCAACCCCTTCGAGGCGCACCGCGAAGATGACTTCGTGGATTTTTACCAGGAAAACCTGGTGTATCACCTGGTGTCGCGGGAAGGTCCCAAAGTGGCTGTGGCAGATGTCAACGCCGATGGCCGCGATGATGTATTCATCGGCGGAGCCAGCGGGCAGCCCTGCCAACTCTGGACCCAATCGGCCACCGGCGCTTTCGTGCGCAGCGAACGCGCGACCTTCGATCCGGATTCGCTTTTTGAGAGTACGGCCGTTTGCTTTTTTGATGCGGATGGCGACCGCGACCTTGACTTGTTTGTGGGAGCAGGCGGGAACGCCCAGCCGCTGAATTCGCGCTTTATGCAGCACCGGATGTACTTCAACGACGGGCGCGGGCATTTCACCAAAAACGAGAGCGCTATGCCGCTTGCAGGTTTCAACACATCAGCCGCTGTACCCGTTGATCTGGACACCGATGGCGACCTGGATTTGTTCGTCGCCAGCCGCAGCGCACCGGGGCAGTATGGCGTACCGCCACTGCATTTTCTGTATGAAAACGACGGAAAAGGCAAGTTTCGCAACGTCTCCAAAGCGTTTACCGAGGTGCTCAGTACTATGGGGATGATCACAGATGCCCGGCTTGTGAACGTAATAGACGATGCAACGCCCGAACTGATCGTTATCGGCGAATGGGGCAGTCCTAGAATCTTTTCTTTAAAAAACAGGCAGATCACCCCGGTAAAGTCCAATCTCAGCGATTATTCCGGCTGGTGGTACGCGCTTCAATCAGATGATGTGGACGGCGATGGCGACCAGGATTTGATCCTTGGCAACCGAGGCGACAACTTCTACTTCACCGGCACAGCAGCCCAGCCTGCGAAGCTCTGGATCGGTGATTTTGATCAAAACGGCATTCTTGAAAAGATAACCACCCAAAATGTCGGCGGACGCGACATGCCCGTGGCGATGAAAAGAGAGATGACAGCCCAGGTACCCAGCCTCAAAAAGATCGCCCTGAAACACGCCGACTATGCCACCAAATCCATCCAGGACCTGTTCACGCCCGAACAACTGAAAAAGGCTTATGTGCTGACCGGTAACTATTTCTCTTCGGCTGTCGCGCTCAACGATGGGAACGGACAATTTCGCCTGATGCCGCTGCCCAAGGAGGTACAGTTCAGCAGCGTGAATGCCATCGCTGGTACAGACCTCAACGGTGACGGGCGCAACGACCTGTTGTTAGCAGGAAACGATGCAGGCTTTTTACCGCAGTTCTCCAAACTGGACGCCAGTTTTGGGCATACTTTGCTCAATAAAGGCGACGGCACTTATGAACGGATAGAAAATCAGGCTTCCGGTTTCTCCCTGCGCGGGGAGGTTCGTTCACTGAACATCCTGACTACCAAAGGGAAAAAACAATTACTGGCTACAGTAAACGGGAAGAAACCGAGGCTGTTTTTGTTGAAATAATGGTCTAAAATGCAACAACTCCTGACCTACTCGCTGAATCGCGGTGGAAGCATTCATACCACCACAAAAAAAAGGCGATCTAACCCTCGTGAGATAGCAATTCTGACACTGCAACCATGTTTAAATATATCCTTCCAATTCCCCTGATGGCTTGCTTGTCGCTCGCTTGCAACCGCACTCCTGAGCCGAGCGCTCCGCCGCTGTTCCAACTCCTCGGCAAAGCCGAAACAGGGCTTGATTTTGAGAATGTGCTGCGCCAGAGCAGCGAATTCAACGTATTCAATTACATGTATTTCTACAATGGCGGTGGTGTGGGCGCAGGCGATTTCAACAACGACGGCCTGGTAGACCTATACTTTACCAGCAACATGGGGCCGAACAAGATGTTCCTCAATGAGGACAATATGAAGTTCCGCGATGTGACTGAACGGGCCGGTATGGCCGGAGCAGAAGGATGGACAACCGGCATCAGCATCGTGGACATCAACAATGATGGCTTGCTCGATCTTTATGTCAACCAACTGGGTGATTATCAAAGCATTCAAGGTCAAAATCAACTCTTTATCTGCCAGGGAATCAAGGATGGAATGCCTGTGTACACAGACGAAGCGGCCCGCTACGGATTGAATCTGGTAGGTTTTTCGACCCAAACCTCCTTCTTTGATTACGATCTGGATGGCGATCTGGATGTCTTCCAACTCAACCATTCGCTCCATCAAAACGGCACTTTTGGTCCCCGTAAAAATTTTGAAGGAAAGCCACATCCGCTGGCAGGCGACAAGCTGCTGCGCAATGATTCCAAAGACGGCAGTCCGCTCTTTACAGATGTGACCACTCAGGCAGGCATCATCAATACTGCGCTGGGTTACGGTCTGGGCATCGCTACCGGCGACCTGAACAACGACGGCTGGCCGGACTTGTACATCGGCAACGACTTCCACGAAAATGACTATCTCTACCTCAACAATGGCGACGGCACCTTTACCGAGTCCGCAACGTCTGCCATGATGCACACCAGCCAGTTTTCGATGGGTGTAGACATGGCCGATGTCAACCTCGACGGCTGGACGGATATTCTTTCGCTGGATATGCTGCCTGAAGACCCTCAAATCCTCAAAAGTTCGCTTGGAGAAGACGCTTACAACACCTTCCAGTATAAGATCGGACTGGGATACGCATACCAGTACACGCGGAATTGTTTGCAGTTGAATACGCCGGGGACCGAAGTTTCCTTCCGCGAAATCGGCCTTTTCACCGGCATCGCTGCCACCGACTGGTCATGGTCGCCCTTGTTCATGGATTACGACAATGACGGCCAAAAAGACCTGTTCGTAAGCAATGGCATCCCGCGCCGGATGAACGACATTGATTATGTCAAATTTCAGGAAAACAGGGAATTGGCGCTCAAGGGCGACTCCCGCGACGTGCAGGAACACGAACTTTCGGTGATTGACAGCATGCCCAAAGTCAAACTTCCGAACAAACTGTTCCACAACACGGGGCGGCTCCGATTCGATGATATGACCGACCGCATTGACGGTGGCTTGCCCAGTTTCTCCAATGGTGCGGTTTACGCCGACCTGGACAACGACGGCGATTTGGATGTAGTGGTCAACAACATCGAAGACGCACCTTTTATTTATAAAAATCTCGCTCGCGAGCGCGGTACCGGGCCGGGCAGTTTCCTCTCCTTCCAATTCAAAGGCCAGGCACTGAATCAGCAGGGTATTGGAGCCAAAGTGTTGGTTTTCAAAAAGAACGGCGATCAATGGACAGAAGAATTTTGGCCAGTTCGTGGTTACCAGTCCAGCGCGCACGTGCCCCTGCATATAGGAATAGGCGACCCGGCGTCGGTAGATTCAGTGCTGGTGGTTTGGCCGGACCGCAGTTGGGAACGGGTGTCGAATCTGACCTACAACACGACCCAGACGCTGACCTGGAAACCTGCTTTACCCCGTTTTGACTTTGAAAAAATGGGACGACGCCCCGCAGCACCCTATGCCTTCAAGGATATAACTGCCGTGACCGGCCTGAATTTTTTACACCGGGAAAACCCCTTTGTGGAGTTCAACCGGGAGACGCTGATTCCCAACATGGTCTCCACGGAAGGCCCTGCCCTGGCAGTCGGCGACGTAAACGGCGACGGACTCGAAGATGTGTTTTTCGGCTCTGCAAAACGCGAGCGAAGCGCCTTGTACCTGCAAATCAAAGGTGGAGATTTTGTAGAAAAAACGCCACTTGCCATCCTGCAGGACAGTGTATTTGAAGATGTGGACGCCGTGTTTGCCGACCTCGAAAACGATGGCGATCTGGACCTCATCATAGCCGCCGGAGGCAATGAATACCGGGGTGAAGAGGAACCCATGCAACAACGCGCCTATATCAACGATGGCAAGGGCAATTTCAGCCGCGCCAACCCCTTCCCCACCCTGTTCATGACGGCGTCCTGCGTAGCAGCGGCAGATTTTAACGGAGATGGGCTGACCGATTTCTTTTTCGGCGGGCGGGCTATTCCCTGGAAATACGGCCTCACGCCCAAGTCCTATCTGATGAAAAACCTGGGCGGAGGCCGTTTTGAAGAAACCTCCCAACAACTCGCACCGGGTTTGCAGGAAGTCGGCCTGGTGAAAAATGCAGTCTGGGCGGATCTGGACGGCGATCGCGACATGGATTTACTGCTGGCCATGGAATGGGAGCCGCTCACGGCATTTATGAACACTGGAAACGCTTTTGAAAAAAAACCGCTTCCCTCCGGCCGGGGCTGGTGGAATTTTGCGCTGCCCTATGACGCAGATGGCGATGGCGACCTGGACATCGTAGCAGGCAATGTCGGAAAAAACAGCCGCCTCTCCCCTACCCCGTCACAGCCTACTCGCCTCTATGTCAGCGACTTTGACAACAATGGGCAAACGGAGAGTGTACTGACCTACTACCTGAAAGGAAAGGAAATCACATTCGCCAACCATGAGGAGATGCTGAAGGCCCTGCCGATGCTGAAGAAAAAATACCTGCACTCCAAATCTTTTGCTCAAGCCGACGTGCCCCAGATTTTTGGCAAACCCAACCTAGCCAAAGCCGTGCTGCGCGAGACCGATACGTTCGAGAGTATTTACCTGGAAAATACCGGACAGGGTTATGTCGCCCACCCTTTGCCCGATGAACTTCAGTTCAGTACGCTGAATACGGCAGCGCTGGCGGACTTGAATGGCGATGGCAAACCGGAGATAATACTCGGTGGAAATTTCTACAACTGCAACATCGAGATGGGCCGCTACGATGCCAGTTTTGGCAACGTGCTATCTATCACCAAGGAGAATCAAATAGCAGTGTACCCGCTGGGCGATTTAAAAATCAAAGGCCAGGTCCGAAAAATTCGTGCCCTAAAAATGGGTAGCAAAACATGTTTTGTTTTTGCCAAAAATGATGCGCCCGCAGTGGTCATCCGGCCGGACTGACCTCAAATGCGCGTTTCGGCAGGGCAGATAGAACGGTGAGGCGACCACATTTCGACAGAGCATGTTGAAACGGGTCATACAGCCTTAGTTTTGTCCAAAATATGTGCGTCCTTTCAGATGCTTGCCGGACTTTTTCGCACATTTTTTACTAAAATTCTTTTGCTATGAAACAATTTGCACTCACCGTCCTGCTCTGCCTTGCGGCATTCGGGCTTTCCGCCCAAGTCCTCACCCTGCCCGCTGGCGGCGGCAATAGCAAACGCAACACTTCGATGCGCATTGGAGTCACGGATGTAACTGTTCACTGGGAGGCGCCCGGCGTAAAAGGCCGCGAGGGCAAAATCTGGGGCACCAACATCGTTCACTATGGATTTGAAAACCTGGGCTTTGGAACCGCGCTCCAGTCTCCCTGGCGCGCCGGAGCCAACGAAAATACCACCATCGAATTCAGCACAGACGTGAATGTGCAGGGCAAAACCCTTCCAGCGGGCAAATACGGCTTTTTCATTGCGGTCTATCCTGATTCCTGTACCCTGATCTTTTCAACCAACAACCAGGCTTGGGGCAGTTATTTTTACGACCCCGCAGCGGATGCGCTGAGTGTCACCGCTTATCAACAGAAGAACCAGCCTAACAGCCGCGAATGGCTTTCCTACGAATTTTCAGAGCCGACTGAGAACAGTGCAATCCTGGCGCTGGAATGGGAGCACTGGCGCATTCCGTTCATGATCGCCGTGGATCTGAACCTGACTGTTGTGCAGTCGTTGCGCCAGGAGTTACAAGGCAATAGCGGTTTTTACGATGCAAACCTGTTCGCTGCCGCCGATTTCTGCCTGCAACATGATTACAACCTGGAGGAAGCCCTGATCTGGGCCAGCCAGGCGGTCGCCAACAACCCGTCATTCACCAATCATCGCTTGAAAGCAGCCATTGAATCCAAGTTAGGGCGTGTCAGCGAGTCCGAAAAAACCTTGCAAGCCGCTCTGGATAAAGCGAATGTCCAGGAACTTCACCAGTATGGCCGCCAACTGATCGCTGACAAGAAACCAACCAAAGCGATGGAGATTTTTCAACTCAATTTCAAGAAAAATGGGGATGCGTGGCCGGTTCACGTCGGTCTGATGCGCGGTTATTCCGCCAGCGGCGACTTCAAAAAAGCCCTGGAACAAGCTCAGATTGCTTTGAAACAAGCACCGGACGACACCAATAGAAAAAACCTGGAAGCCGCAGTAAAAACGCTGAGCGAAGGAAAAGCATTGATGCCGTGACACCAAAAATACTCATTGTTGGTCAAGGGATCGCAGGCACCGTGCTGGCGTGGTCATTGTTGCGCCTGGGCACTCAGGTTCATATTGCTGACGACAATCATCCCGGCAGCGCCTCGCTTGCCGCTGCCGGGATCATCAATCCGGTGACCGGCAAACGGTTTGTGAAATCGTGGCGGTTCGAAACATTTTTTCCGGCAGCGCGGGTCCTGTATCAGGAGATCGAGCAAGCACTGGGCATTTCGATCTGGGAGGAGAAACCGATCATCCGATTGCTTGCCACGCCCGAAGAGGCCAACGACTGGTCAGCGCGCTGCGCCCTGCCCGATTATGCCCAATACCTCGATATTTTGCCCGATGCCGGGAAGTGGATGCCATTCGTAAAGCCCGGATTTCAGTTTGGGGCCATCCTGCAAGCGGCGCGGGTCAACTTCGGACCATTGCTGGTCGCGTTTCGGAAGCCGACGAACCCGATCAAAAATCTTTTTTTTCTTGAAAAAACGATTGCCTATCAAGAAGTTGATCAACTAGTTAAAGATTATGACCACGTCATTTTTAGCGAAGGGTATCGAAGCCAGAACAATCCATTTTTCCCCAACCTACCCTGGCAAATTGCAAAAGGGGAAGCGTTGCTGATCCGGTTCCAGGAGGAACAAGCGCTCCATATCCGGGAGATGCTGAAAAAAACGATGACCCTGGTCCCCCTTGGCGATGGCTTGTTTTGGGCGGGCGGTTCGTATCAGTGGCATTACACCGATCTTGCACCCAGCGCAGGCGAACGGGATTTCATTTTGAATCACCTGCATCAAATGCTGGCTGTGCCGTTCGAAGTAGTCGGCCACGTCGCGGGAGTGCGGCCAACGGTCAAGGACAGGCGGCCATTTTTGGGCCAAAGCCCGATCCATCCCAGGGTTTTTATTTTTAACGGGCTGGGGACCAAAGGTGCCTTGCTTGCGCCCTACTGGGCACAGCACCTGGCAGCGCATATTCTGGAAGGAAGGGTACTGGATGCGGAAGTGGACGTTCTGCGATGAACCCCCAAGGTTGGGCTATTTTACTGTTTGCCAAAAAACTTGTAAAAAAACACCAACTGGTAATCTACGGCATTGCGCCAGTAGTCGCCGTTGTGCTCTCCCGGCCGCTCGGTATACTCGTGCGGGATGTTGGCTTCCTGCAACAGGCGGTGCATCTCCCGGTTGGCAGGCAGGAAAAAATCGCCCAATCCACAATCTATCAGGATCGGCATATTCACCTTTTCCAAACGCGGCACAAGGCTGACCACCGAATTATCCACCCAATTTTGCCAATACATATCCGGATTGCCCAGCACGCCCTCCAGGTCCCACCTGTTTTTTTTGAACCCGCGCAAATCCAGCCCACCCGCCATACTTCCGGCCGCGCCGAAAATATCCGGATGTTTGATCGCCAGCGACATAGCGCCATGTCCGCCCATACTCAGGCCCGAGATAGCACGGCCTGCGGCTTCGCGGCTGGTGTGATAGTAATAATCCACGTAATGCACCACTTCCTTCGCTATGTAGGTGTCGTAACGCACCGTCGTGTCCACCGGACTATCCAGGTACCAACTGTCATAGCCGCCGTCGGGACATACGATGAGCATTTGGTAAGTATCGGCGTGTTGACGAAGTTGGGGCGCGTTGCCGAGCCAGTCTGCGAAATTGCCGCTATAACCGTGCAACAGATATAACACGGGGTAAGGTTTGCCCGTCAGGCTGTAATGGTCGGGCGTGATGACAATGCAGGAGATCGGCTTCCGCATGGATGGACTGTAGATTTCTACAGTGTCCACGTGACCAGCGTTGGCTGTGGTTGTCAAAAGCAAGGCATTGAAAATCAGGAGGAAAAATCTGTAGACGCAGAAGTCTCGTATGCTGCAAAAAGTAAATTTCATGATTTAAAAAGCGATGCCTAACGTGTTCATAGTTAAAGACAAAGGTTCTCAACGGGAAGAGGATGGTTCCGTTAAAATGGACGATCGCTTATTTTTGTCTGTTCATCACGGAGTTTTAATAAATGAAGAGGCCGTTTTACAGCCTGTACCGGCGACTGAAGTGGCCGGTACAGGCTGTAAAACGGCCTCTTCATTTATTAAAACTTCTGCCCAACCACATACGGCAGCATTGCCCTCCATGTAGGCCAGTCGTGCGGCATATCGCCGCCCCAGATGTCGAGGTCGTGGCCGATGCCTTTTTCACTGAGCACATGAGAGAGGTTGCGCGAAGCATCCGGGTCTTCATAGTTGCCGGAGCCGCTCAGGATATGGATATGGCCGCTCGTGCGCAACAGGTTGAGCATCCGGTCGTCGGCCAAATTGGGCAGGTAATGGCAGGGAGAATTAAAATAAACGTCTTCGTCGAAATACCCTTTGGTGTAGGAAGTCAGGTCATATACGCCCGACATAGCAATCGTACCCCGAAACAAATCGGGGCGTCGGAAAAACATATTGGCTGCATGCAAAGCGCCGAGGGAAGCACCGGTCGTGATGATCGATGTGTTGGCGCTGGTGTGCGTCTGGATAAAAGGCACCACTTCATTCTCCACATAAGCATTGAACTGCTGATGCCGGATGGCTTTATGGCGCGGGTGCATCCGGTTATTCAGCCATGCTTCCGAATTGATGCTGTTGATGCTGAATACTTTGACTTTCCCGGCGCTGATATAGGGCTCCAGCGCGTCAATCAGCAGAAAACGTTCATATTCCAGATAGTCGGCCGCCGCAGTAGGGAGCATAAGAAGGGCGAAGCCAAAATGGCCGTACATGGCAATTTCCATGTTTTTGTTCAGACGGGGGCTGAACCAGTTGTGGATTTCTCGTTGCATTAGTTGATATTATTTCGTCAGTGAAAAACCTTGACTTACACCATTTCCATCTCTGCTTCCAGCACCAACGGCATAACGCCAGAGTCAGCGCAGGAATGCATCCAACCGTGTACGTCCGGCTCCAGGCCCATGCGCAAGCGGTTGATATGCGTTTTCAGACGGGTAGCGACGGGGCGGTGGGTCTCGTCAACTGGCGGAAGTTCGATCTTGCGGTCGCGCCAGGTGATGTCGCTGACATGGCTCACCACAGCTGCCGTGCCTGCTCCAAAACACTCCTGCAATTGTCCGCGCCAATAGGCATCAGCAATCTCGGCAATGCTCAACAGGCGATCCTCTACGATATAGCCCCATTCTTTCAAAAGCGTAATAAAACTTTCACGGGTAATGCCGCGCAGAATGGTGCCGGTCGTGGCAGGTGTGACAACTTTGTTGTCAATCACAAAAAAGAGGTTCATGGTACCCACCTCTTGCACATATTTTTTCTCCACAGCATCCATCCACATGACCTGATCGTAGCCCGCCTGTTTGGCGCGAAGTGCGGGCAACAGCGAAGCGCCGTAGTTACCTGCGCACTTTGCCTCACCGGCTCCGCCCTGTGCAGCACGTGTAAACACTTCTTCTACCCACAAACGCACCGGCTTCGGATAGTAGGGGCCGACCGGACCAGTGAACACAATAAAGCGGTAATTTTCGGAAGTATGGACGCCAAAATATTCGTCTGTGGCAAAGACAAGCGGACGGATATAAAGCGAGTAATCGTCTTTTTCCGGGATCCAGTCTTTATCAAGTTCCACCAGCATTTTGATGGCTTGTAAAAACAAGTCCTCGGGTACGTGTGGAATACACATGCGCTCGGCAGATGCATTGAGGCGACGGGCGTGCATCTCCGGGCGGAACAGCACCGGCTCGCCATTGCGCTTGCTGGCTTTCATCCCTTCAAAGATGCTCTGGCCGTAGTGCAAAGCGAGGTTGGCGGGTGAAATTTCAAATTTGCTGAACGGCTCGATGCGAGCATTGCCCCAAGCCATTTGTTCGCCATCGTAGTCAGCGACAAACATGTGATCGGAAATCACCTTGCCAAAAGGGATGTCCGTGAAATCAACCGAGTCAAGCCGAGATTTGGTCGTCGGCGTGACTGTTACAGGATACTTTACAGCCATAGGGAGGGAGTTTGACAATGAATGAAAACCTTGTTTGGAATGGCACAAAGATAATTACCTTTGCAAGACTTCAAAGAATTTAATTTCAAATACCCAAAAAGAATTAGGGGTAAAACCAAATTATTGTTTCCAAACAACAGATCTGTTTGGCATAAATATTTTTCACACCATATGGAGCCTCCTGTTTTGCGCTTTTATTTTTCAGGCAAAAAATTAAAGAAAAAACAACATAGCCGATTACACAACCAAATGCTTCGCCTGTAATTCGACCTTGCCGAATGTTTCCTCCCGATGAATTGCTTTTCCTGATTCCTGAACGTTCCTTAACAGATTTAGGCGAAGGCGGTTTTGCCCGTCGCATTGCTGTGGTGGTTTTAGATGAATCCCCGGCACGCGACGACCGCGATTTTTTGACCAAAATACTGGCATCGGCGCAGATAGATTTGGCAAAAGACACGTTGCTTGCCAGCGTTCCGCCCGGTGAACCAATCGGGTTGAATTCCATTTTAAAAGAAAAACAAGCCGAACAAATTTTGGTGTTCGGAATACCGCCTGCCCAATTGGGGCTGACCATTGAAGTACGCCCCTACCAACCGATATTTTTTTACGGCGCTACCTGGTTGTTTGGAGATGCCCTCTCAGCGTTGGAGCCCGACAAAACAAAAAAGGGACTGCTTTGGACAGCGTTGAAAAGCATGTTTTTGTAAACTTCAAACTTCAAACTTCAAACTTTTTCCACTCTCACACATGAAGGCATACGTTTTCCCCGGCCAGGGATCGCAAAGCGAAGGCATGGGCAAAGATCTTTATGAAAGCACCCCGGAAGCCCGCGAACTGTTTGAACAAGCCAATGAGATCCTTGGCTGGCGCATCACCGACGTCATGTTTACCGGTACCAAGGAGGATTTGACCCAGACCAAAGTGACGCAGCCGGCGGTATTTCTGGAAAGTATCGTGCGGGCCAAAATCGCGGGCGAAACCTTCCAACCTGCGGCTGTAGCGGGGCACTCGCTGGGCGAATTCACCGCGCTGGCAGCGGCGGGCGCATTGTCATTCGAGGATGCACTGCGCCTGGTCAGTCAACGCGCCTTTGCGATGCAAAAAGCCTGCGAATTGGTAGACAGTACCATGGCCGCTGTACTCGGCATGGAAGATGCTGACGTGGAACGGGTGATCAATACCATTGAAAATGAAATAGTTGTAGCGGCCAACTACAACTCGCCCGGTCAATTGGTCATATCCGGTTCGCGGGCCGGCATCGAAATCGCCGTTGCGCGGCTGACCGAAGCAGGCGCCAAGCGCGTACTGGTACTGCCGGTAGGCGGGGCATTCCATTCCCCGTTGATGCAACCGGCGCAGGACGAACTTGAACGTGCCATCCTTGCCACTCATTTCAATACGCCCGTTTGTCCGGTTTATCAGAACGTTCACGCACAACCGGTGACTGATCCGGAGGAGATTCGCCGCAACCTGGTCGAGCAACTGACTGCTCCGGTGCGCTGGACGCAAACGGTTGAAAATATGATCGCCAACGGCGTTACAGAATTTGTAGAAGTAGGCGCGGGTGCTGTGTTGCGCGGATTGATTAAAAAAATCAATCGGGAAGTCCAAACAAGTGGTTTATAGTGGAATCCAACGCCCGTCCATACAGATAATCTGTTTATTGTTTCAAAAATTGCTCAATCAGAGCGGATAGTTCTTCTTCTACTTTCGGGGCAAAACCTGAGTTGGTGTAAAGGACCCGGCGGGTTTTGGCTTCTGCCAAAATAAAAGTAGGATATCCGTATCCGTTAAAAAACCTATGGCGAATTTACGGGAAAAACATAACTTTGAGGGATAAATGAAAGATGCTCTAAAACATATCGATCCGCATAGCATGCATGACGTAGAGACCCTGCGCAGTGTACTGCTGTTGGT
>Ga0209181_10003336_pt1 | contig 24928 bp, 15 predicted proteins | sample MAT05_FD_187208 | JGI IMG/M metagenome (GOLD analysis project Ga0209181, IMG submission 187208) | Freshwater microbial communities from Lake Fryxell liftoff mats and glacier meltwater in Antarctica - MAT-05 (SPAdes) (version 2) | ecosystem: Environmental > Aquatic > Freshwater > Ice > Liftoff...
TTGTGTCTATAATCTAAAGAAAATAGGCAGAGAGTTGCTGGCTCAAAAACGTGAAGCTCAAAAGCTTGATAGGCTGAAGGCAAAACAGGATTATCTAAAAGCAGCCTAAGACAAATATTTACCACAAATTAGTATCAGTAATGGGAGAGGTATGCCCCAAGAGGTTAAAAAACAGTAAAAATTTAGTATAAAATGGTGCTTTGGGTCTTCTTTGAAATTAGTCTGACCAAAATCCTAATACTTACAAAATAAAACCGCAAAATTTACCCAATGATTGACAAAATTTTATCGCTCATTTTTAAAAATGAGGTGTTTTCTTATTGGCACTAAGTAGCCCTAATTTTATCAATCTACTTTTTGAACACGTTTTACAAAGGCAGCGCGCATAGGCGATGGAACTTCAGAATGCTCGCCTTTTACAGCTTTCCAGATTACTTCATTAAATTCGAAGTCATTAACCATATCTTCTTTTGAAAAATCAAACTTTTCGCTTTTTTCCTGCCAAAAACCTACCTTAGTATTAACGGCATTGATATCTGTTTGTAAAGGCCTGGCGAAAAAAGGATTAAGATTTGGGGTTGTTGAAAAACATCTCCACATAGGAGTAGCCGCAGCATCAAATTGCGACATTGGTGAGATTCCTAATATTAACTCAATGGTTCTTAGCATCGAGGAGGTAGAATACATGGTATGGTCAATATAATTTCGTTTTACAAAACCGCCTGCCAAATAGGCTGTGCTTCTATGTGCATCCACATGGTCAGGTCCATCTTGTGCGTCGTCTTCTAAAATAAATACAGCACTTTGGGCCCAAACCGGACTTTTACTTAAATATTCAATAAACATACCAACTGCAAGATCATTGTCGGCTACGTGGGCGTATGGTGTTGGTCTGCCAAGTCTCAATCCCTCTGTATGATCATTAATTAATCTCAAAGTACTAAGTTGTGGTAATTTGTCTATTGCAAGTAACGAATCAAAATCTCTTTTCCATTGCCCAACGCGAGTTGTATCTTTGATGGTTTCGTCCCAACTTGTAAAATAGGTGCAGAAATGGTCTTTTAGAACCGGAATGTTTGCCTTGTAATTATCAGCAAATTCGCCATAGGTTCTAAAGGTAACACCTGCTCGTTTGGCATGGTCCCACAAAAATCCGTTTTTATTGTTCGCAATTTCGCGGCCCCCTTCCGCGTCATAATCGCCACCTCGGCCACCATAACTTGTAACCCAAGTTTTTTCGAGATAATCATTCGCATAGGCACCTAAACTCCAATTATGACCATCGGCGCTTACCTCACCATTTACATAAAAGTTATCAAGTAGAACAAATTCGCGCGCTAATGCATGTTGGTTGGGCGTAATTTTTTCACCAAACAAACACAAGCTTGTATCGCCGTTTCCTCCTTCCATATCGCCAAGTACTTGGTCGTAAGTTCTGTTCTCTTTAACAATATAAAACACATATTTTATTGGACTGGTATCCCCAATTTTGGTTGGAATCGGATTGCCCTTTTCGCCTTCTGATTCCATTTCAATTACTTTTGAGTAAGGAGAATTTTTGTATACAATTTGCGAATACACATCCAATTGTTTTTGGTTTGGAATTTTGATTGTACTCAAAGTTCCTTTAAATAATCCGCCGATATATTGAATTTCTTTTGGACGATTTGTATCACCTTTTTGATATTCTAATTTTATTCTTTTATTGGTAGGATTTGGACCATTTGGATTTGGCAACGATGTAAAGCCTTTGCCATTGGTTACATAAAGATTATTATTAACCACACGCACACACGTTGGGTACCAACCCGTTGGAATAAAACCTAAGCTTTTGCTTTTTCCGGGTACCGATACATCAAAAACGCCCAAGCAATTATTATCTGCATTGGCAATGTAAATAGTTTTTTGATCTTGGCTTAGAGCAACACCATTGGTTGTTGAACCCATTAAGGAAGCCGAAAACATGGCAGCATTTAGTGTTTCAATAACTTTATAACTTTCTAAATCAATAATGGACACCGAATTATCATCTGAATTAGCAACAAACAAGTACCTTCCATTTTTATGTAGCACCATGTCATTAGGGTGCTGTCCTACTGAAATTTCTATTTTAATACTGCTTGTATTTAGGTCAAAAACCAAAACTTTAGCACAACCCCAGCAACTAATATAAAGTTGGCGTTTATTTGGTGATAAAACACAGGTATAGGCTTCGCCTGCCAATAAAATTTGTTGAATAACCTCTTTGGTCTTTAAATCGAAAATATATAGCGAATTGTTATCTTTAGTAACCACATAAAGCCTGTTTGCCTTTTCGTCAATTTCAAGGCCGGAAGGTGATATTTTGTTTGGCCATTTCAAGCCTAATCGGAAAGTATCAGGAATACTCAAAGTGTCTTTTTCAAATTTATATCTAAATACACAATTGTCATTTCCACCACTTGCAAACAAATATTCATCTTTATGGCTAAATTTTATTCCTAACCAACTTTTGGCAATTGGTTTTGTATAAATAACCTTTTGCTTTTTAATATCAATAATTTGAAGGCTCTGTATTGATTGGCCATTATTGGTGATTGCCAAATACTTATTAGACTTCGAAACTGAGATATTTAAAGGCAAGTCGTCTAATTTTAAACTCGTTCCCACAGGGGTTATACCCCAACCATTAGGAAGTGTAACACCTCTATTTTCAATGGTTTGCAGATTTTCTAATGTTTGTCCCCAAACAAATATTATATTAAAAATAAGGATTAAAAATAGGCTTGTTTTTTGTATCATAATAGGTTGTTTAAATAGTTGAAATTATTTCTTCTGCAAATCCAAAACTCAAGGTCATTCCGGCACCTCCTAATCCATTTAGAATATAAACGCCTTTATCAGGTTCAGCAAAAATAGAGGCATCGCCATTTGTCATTTTTGGATAAATTCCATGCCAGGTTTCAATAAGTTTCCAGTTTGACGTTATAGCAAATGTATTGAGGTAATTCATAATCATTTCATTGATAAAACTTCTATCGAATGGTTCAGGATGAAGTCCATACTCATGGCTATCACCAACAGTTAATTCGCCATGTCCATTTTGAGATACCATAACATGAATACCCCATTTTAGATATTCGGCCATTTCGTCATCATATCTTTTACGCAACAATGTTATCGATGGTGCTGATTTAAAGCTTTGATAATGCATGAGGGATAATCCACCACATAGTGCTGGTTCAAATCTAATATTTTGGTCTTGATTGCTAAACCGCAACATTTGCAATTTACATTTTGTAATAGCTTGTTTATAATAAAATTCAGGGTAAAGGGTTTCAAAATCGGCTCCACTGCAAATACAAATAACATCTGCGAACATCGTTTCATGGTTAAGCCAAATTTTATTACTTGCAGTATACGTAATGGTTTTGCCCCAAATAAAATTTACCCCATATTTTTCTTGTAAATAACTCGTAATTTTAAGCATGGCTTCTCTCGGATCAACGATGGTTTCTGTTTCACTCAATAAAGCTCCTTGCAAGCCATTCAAGTTAATATGCCGATATTTTTCCTTACAGGCGTTTTTATCTAACAAGGCAACCGGCCTACCTTCCAATTTAAAAGTATCATATAATTCTTGCAATACAAGCCACTCATCAGCGTGGTAGGCCAAATGCAAGCTGCCGGTTTCGGAATGAAAAAAATTTGTATCTTGTGCTATTTCCTTCCAAATGGATTTGCTTCTAATAGCTCTATTATATAAATATCCATCGGGCTGTCCAATAGGCCATATCATTCCGAAGTTACGGATTGAAGCCCCTGTCGGTTTTTCGTTTCTTTCGATTACCGTTACCTTAAATCCGCGAATTGCTAATGCCCGTGCTGTTGCTAAGCCAACAATGCCGGCTCCAATTACTATTGCTGAATTATTGTATTGCATCAATTTTTTTAATAAGGTTATTATGAATTTTTAAGGTAAAAAATACTAAAAGGATACCTATGAAACCTGAAACATAAAACATAACTGAAAAAAAGTTAACCCATGAATAATTAAAACTTAAAAATTCTTTTGCCAATAAAACCAAAACAGTCCCTAGGTAACCGAAGGCGTCGGCGATATACATGACAAAACCAATATTGGCTTTAATTTTATAGGTAGAAAGCATTCTTTCGAAATAAAGACAATTAAAAGGTAGATAAGCTAAATAAAGGCCGGTGGTGGCCAAAAGCATCCAATTTACGGAAGAAATAAAATTCGAATTAAATGCAAACGTTGAAATAATGAGTAAAATCAAGCCAAAAACTACCAGATAATGGCTCCATTTGAAGGCCTTTATATTGTTTTTGAACAAGAAAAAACTACCAATAAATACGAGTACTACTAAGGCTATAATTGTGCTCGTTTGGGCAAAAATGCCAGCATTGTTTTTATAACCAGTTTCTGACCATAATTCGTTTCCAAAATCTTCAATAAAATCTCTGGTGATTGTAAAAACAGCATAGGCAATTACAATACTGGTCATAGGTAACCAAAAAACATTTAGAAAATGACGTCTTTCGATGTCCGACATAGGGAGCCGTATGTTTCGCGAGGCTATATCTGCCGCATTAGGTGGTGGGAATTTTTGTAGAAGCCAAACAAAAAACAAAAGAGGAACAATAAAAAGGCCACCGGCAAAAAATGGCATCCACCACTCCGAAATGTGAAAATCGAGTAACAACCATTTTCCTATGGTCTTGGCTAAACCTGAAGCAAAAATGAAGCTAACAGCCAGCATTGCGCCAATAATTTCGGTTGTTTTTCGGCCTTCAATAAAGCCAAACACTAACCCAAACACCATGCCAAGCGGCAAGCCATTTATAAACATAAATAGGATATTGTAAGGAGGGGGTGTAATTGCGAACAAAAACAAACTCATCCAGGCAATTCCAATGCAAACTAAAATTCCAACTGCCCTAAATTTTGGCTGAAGCGATGAAATAAACTTAATTCCAATAAATTTACTTAGCATATATCCAATTACTTGAGCCACAACTAGGCAAACCTTGTATGAAATACCCATAAATTTAAGTTGGCTGTATTCACCAACCGTATATGGCTTTCTAAACCCATACATACAAGTATAAATTACAAACACAGTTATAGAAGCATTCACAACAAATAAAAAAGTAGAGGAAGAATTAGGGTTAATTATTTTCCTCCGAAACGATAATGTTGAAAATGCTCTAATCACAATTAAATTAAAGAAGAGGGTTGAGAATTGGAATCATTTCTTCCAGATTATTAATTATAAAATGCGGATTATATGGTTTTAATTGATCTTCACTAAAAGCACCAGTTGTAATGCCTATACTAAATTTACAACCTGCATTTAGACCTTCATTCACATCCACCTCAGTATCGCCTACTTTTATCACTTCGGAGGCATTTATTATTCCGAAATGTTGCATTACATTTTCAATCATGAGAGGGTGGGGGCGGCCCAAACTTACTTCATCGCTGCATATATAATAATCGATTAGCTTATTCTTCAACCAACCTAATCTTTCAATAATAATATCAGTAATCTCTTTAGAAAAACCGGTATCTAGCGCAACTTTAATACCATTTTTGTGCAGAAAATCAAATAGTTCCTCTGCAAAAGGCAAGGGTTCCAATTCAGTGGTTTGTTCATAATATTGAACCATAAGGATTAAGAATTTCTTATAAATTCTTTGAATGTGGGCCTCGTTTAAAAGTGATTTATCATTTTCAAACTCATTCAATATTTTTTTAATGGCTTCGGGTTTATGATAACCCATAAAAAGATTTATTTTTTCAATTGGAATTTGGTACCCAAAATCTGCTAAGGCTGATTGAAAAGCTCCGGCAATTTCTCCTCGGTCTTTTACAGTAGTGCCAGCAATATCAAAAACAACAAGTTTAATTTTCATGGTCTATATTTAATTTAAATGTTTAAATAACATAACTTTATAGGGCACCAAATCCGGCAAAGGTTTATTCGTTTCTTTCGCTTTTTCATCCCAAAGTCTTAATAGCACGAAATGGTCAAACAAAGGGTCTTTTTCAAATAGTTCTGCTTCTTTATCAGACATTGCACCGCCCTGAAATTCTAATGTTTTTTTGCTCGCTTCAGAAAGTGCCGCAAGGTAATTAGGGTCTCTATTAACCAAATATCTTTTAGCATTAACATGCGAACCAACCAGTTTGACAATTTTTTCGGAGCTACCCATTTGTTTTAAATAGGCAGCGCCAATTTTTTCATGTTCTTTAATCCCATAACCTTCCATTAATTGATTTGCTTTTTCAGGATAGGCAAGGGCATATAGATGGCCAATATCATGAAGAAATGCCGCAAGAATCACATCATCTTCCTCACCATTTTCTTCTGCCAACTGAGCGCATTGAACCATGTGCTCTATTTGAGATACCGATTCCCCAATGTAATCCATGGCGCCATACTTTTCATACAAAGCAAATATTTCGCTTATTTTTTCTTCTTTATTCATTTTGATATTTGGTATTGTACGGTTAAACTGGCACTTCTACCCATACCGTTTATACCGCTGCCATGGGTTCGGTAATCTTTGTTAAAAAGGTTCAAAAACCCTAAATTTACATTCCATGATTTTGATTCTAATGCAAAATAAAGATTGGTAATATTCCAGCCAGGTGTTCCACCAATTGGTATTCTGTTGTCATCTTTATCTCCCTGTGCTAAACGATTTTGTTTGAAAGTGAAACAATTTTCAAGTATAAATTCAAAATTCTTTTTTTGGTAAACCAATAATCCCCTTCCGTTTAAAGGCGGTATGCGTCGCATTGGTTCATTTTTAGATGTGTTTTGCCCGTAACAATAAGAACCATTAACTTTTAAGGTAAAATTTTTAGAGAACATAACACCTATAGTACCTTCCATTCCTCGGATAAATGAACTTTGGCTGTTTTCTTTTCGATAAACATTATTACCATCAATTTTTTGGCCTTGCACCTGAACCCTTGTAATAAGGTCAACCAATTGCATGTGAAAAATTTCAAGTCCAGCCTCTATAAATTTATTAGCGAAACGGTAACCAAGTGCTAAATTGGTGGTTTTTTCAGGACTTAGGTTATAGGATGGAATTTCATACCGAAAGTCAACCAAGCCTATAGTGCCCATATCATCTATATTTGGAAGTCTATAACACTTATTAGCTGATGCATAAATTTTATTAAATAAACCTAAATTATAAACGATACCCATATTTCCAACTAGCGAAGAAGATGAAATCTGAATAGGCTTTTTATCTGCGGCCCCGCTAAAAGTATCCGAAATAGAAATTTTATAGTAATTATATCTCAGCCCGGATTCAATTTTAAATTTTTTAAGGTTTACGTGTTGCAATGCAAATAATGAACTGTTAATATTGATGGCGTTGTTAGGATAAAGACCTCTTTGGCTCAAACTGATATTATTAACAAGGTGTTGTTGAATTTTTTGACTAAGCACTTTGTCACGATAAAGATCGACACCAAAATTGTTAGAGATTTTTTTTGTTAATTTAGATTCTATTTCAAATGAAAGTCCTTGAGTTATAACACGATCTATTTCATGAAATGCGTAGAGGCCGTTATTTTTTTTATACGAACGATTTTCTAAACTGTTTTGCAACGAAAATAAAAATGAGATTTTATTAACTAGAGGCCTTTTAGTTAATTTATCATATCTTAGATAAGAAATTTGTTTTTGTTGTGGAGCGAAATTGTAAAATGAATAATTTTCGAGTTTCACCTTATGGTATAATGGAACATCGCTTTGTTTCAAAAACTGGCTAGATAAAGTTACTTGCGTAGTTTCATTTAGTTTATACTTTAACTTTCCATTAATAGAATACTCTTTATAACCGGATGGCGATTGTTTGCCGGTGGTATCACCTCCATATAAATCACCAAATTGACGCAGACTTGAGCCAATGTAGAATGCAAGTTTGGGAGAGCCAAAAAAAACTTCTGCATGGTTGCTGTATTCCATGTTGTTGGAAATAACTTTTGTTAATGCATTGACTTTTAATTTTTTAAGACTATTAAACTCGGGTTGTTTCGTAAAAAGTTGAACAACACCTCCCATGGCGTCCGAGCCATATTGTACCGATCCTGAACCTCTTAATACTTCTATACTGGCAATAGAATAAATATCAATGGTATTAAGATATTGATTTGGACCATATAGAAAGGTTGAATTATTAATACGCACTCCATCAACCATGTACAACAATTGGTTGCCTGTTAAACCTCTTACGAAGGGTGATCCGCCACCGTGGTTAGTTTTTTGAATGAAAATACCCGTTAAACCATACAAAGCTTCGGGAGCGGTGCGGAACTGATATTTAAAAATTTCTCTTGCCGATAAGGTATTTGTGGAATAAGGCACTGTTTTAACAGAGGTCTTAAGTCGCGTGGCAGTTACGGTTACTTCATCTAGGGTGTCCTTTGCGCTTACTAAAGATTTATTTGCATTTTGGCTATTACCAAATTTAATGGATAACAAAAAGAATGTTATCAAAATACTTTTCAATACAAGGTATTTAATCCTCTTCATAGTGTTTTTTTCTTAATTCATCTTCATCATCCAATAGAGGTCCTTGAATTATTCTTTTCCAATCTATATCAACATTGTATTTTTTCATGGCCTTATTTACATCAAATACCCTTGTATCATTCATTTGCAAATCATACGGTCTAAAGTCAGGGATATCGGTAAAAAAATCTTGCAATAAGGTAGCTGTCGCATCATATTGGTTTACATAAGGTACATCCAGTATGTTGTAAATTACTTTTAGAATAGATCCAAAACTAGCATGTTTATGGCTAACATAGCCTTTCTTTATGTAGGGTCCGGCCATAAGTAAAATACTTCTATGTGCATCAATATGGTCAACTCCACCCTGCGGGTCGTCTTCAGTTACAATCACCAACATATTTTCCCAGTATGGGGTTCGCGATAAAAAATGCAACATTCTGCCTAAAGCCAAATCATTATCAGCCACAAATGAATGACGATAATTGTAACCATCTTCAGGTCTAGGATCGGCTGTATGGTCATTTGGCAACTGCACCGTGATGAGTGATGGCATTGTATCTGTGCCCTTAAGCCATTTGGCAGTAAATTCATTTTCAAACTGATTCATTCTGAATTGGTCCGGAATGTTGGTATTGTAACCAGCATAGTTATGACTAGTTCTTGTAAAAAGACTTTTTTGCATTGGAACCATTACACCATGGGCTGCTCCGGTGGCTGTATCAAAAGCTTCCTCTCGTACATGGGCGGTCTCGTTTGCTTCACCAAAATTATAAAAAGATACATCCTTTCGCTCTAAAGCTTCCCATAATCCTCCTGTTTCGGCATAATCTTCTGGATCCATACTGCCGGTTGAACCAGGAAATCTTCTACCGGGTGCGGTTGAAAAAATTTTAGCTGTTTTACTAACACTTGAATTGGTTTCAACCCATTCGTTTGGAATAACACCTACCATCCAATGATGCCCATGTATTGAGGCATCGCTCTCGCAATAGAAATTATCGCTGAATGAGAATTGTAAAGCAGCTTTGTGGTGATTGGGTGTAACCTTAAGTTGTTTGAATTTTGATTTTAAAGAATCGGGTAAGGTGAATTCACAATTAACACCAAAACGAGCTAGAGAGCTGTCTCCTTTCGCATTTTTTAACTGCCCGAATACTTCATCGTAGGTTCTGTTTTCTTTGGTAATATATACAATATGTTTAATAGGGCTTTTTCTTAATCCAGGTAAAGGTGGTAATGGGTTTTTTCCATCATCTATCATATTTTCAGACAAGAATGTATGACTTATTACAGTTTTGGTATATGCTGCCAACGTTTTTGAATTTGGCATGATTATTTTTTGAAAACTTCCTAATTGAATATCTCCGATATAGGTACCTTGAATTGGTTTTACAAAATTTAAACCTCCATTTGGTCCTGCACCTAAGCCTCGGCATGAAATAACATAAATTTCTTTTTCGTCTTTTGATAACAATACTCTGGATGTTCCCCAGCCACAAGGTATAAGCCCTTTGGTAGTTTTTGTTTCAATGTCAATTACAGCCACTGCATTAAAACCAAGAAGTGCTACATACAAGGTTTTTTCATCCTTACTCAAGCAAATTCCAAAGGGTAGCAAGCCTCGATGCTTATCAAGAACAGGATCTGTTGTTATTTGAATATGGCCGATAATTTTGTGATTTTTATAATCAATAATCGAAATATTATCATTAGAAGCATTGGTAACATAGGCAAATTTTTTGCCCACTGCAATTGAGTTAGGACTAGCTCCTCCAACAACTTCGGCATCTTCAAGCATTTCCCCAATTTGATGACCTGTTTTAAATTTATCTATAACCGTGTTTTTGCTGAGATCAATGGTGAAAACACTCATTGCCTCGGGTGCTAACGGGCTCCCAACACCAGGTATTTTAAGGCCTTCTACCTCTGTTCCTTCAATTGATTCTTTGGTGTTGTCTCCATAAGGATGGCTTGATATCAAAAATGAATCGTAATTTGATTGGGTAGCTCCACTAATTAAAGGATAGCTATACAATCCAACGTTTGCAACGAATGCCGTGTTTTTATCCGGACTTAAAGCTAAGCCAAAAGGTTGTCGGCCAACCGAAATACTTGCACTAATCTTTTTTTGTTTCAGGTCGAATCGTACTAATCTGAAATTAGCCCTATCGAGAATTAGCAATTCGTTTTTGTCTTCATTTAGCAACAAGTCAGAAGTAAAGCTATCTTCGTATTTTATGCCATTAAACATGCCATCTAAAGAAAATGAATCAAGCGTTGTGAAGTTTTCAATATCATACATAATCACAGCACCATTATCGCCACCACTTAAGTAAGCAGTTTTTGAGTCGGATGCCATAGCAACTCCTAAAAATGAACCATTGCTAAAAGGTGATTTTATAGCACCATTGTATGACGGTATTCTTGTACTTTTTAAATTGGATAAATTGATAACTGTAAGTACACCATTATGAAGCGTAAGTGCTTTTTTTCCATCCGGTGATATCGTTAATCCAAATGGATCGTGAGTGATTAGAACTAGCTTACCTGCAGGTGTAACAAACCGACCGCTGGCTAATATAGAAATGCCTGTTTCGTTTATTCGACAAAAGCTGTCTTTGCCAGGAACTTCGTTAATTGTAATCTGAGTTTGACTAAAGGCATTAAAAATGCTTCCAGCGAAAGCAATTAATAAAAAAATGGTCCATTTAAAATGAAACCTTACCTTGACAAGACAGGGAACCATTGCTGGTTCCCTGTGTGTAAAAATGATTGTCATTTAATATTTATTTTGCAATCCACATCACTTCATTGATATCGTCGCCACCTGGAAACTGAGCAGAAATTGCTGCATTTACATTAGCTGTATTCACATTTTTTTCTGAAACCGGGTATTGGAAACGTTTAGGAATGCGCTGGCTGTTGGCAGTTCCAGCACCTAAATCGAAAGTTGGTACGTTTGTTCGTCTCCAATTATAATAAGCCTCACGACCACTATTTTGGTAAAAAGCGAGGTACTTTTGGGTTAAGATTTGAGTGAGTCCTGGAGAATTATTACCTGCATATTTAACAGAAGGTTGAGCGTAATATGTATTCCAGTCATAATTGATGTTGTAAGTATTATAATCATTGATAGTTCCGTTTCTTTTTTGGAAGTTAACTACATTAGAACCATTGTTTATACCATAAAACGCGATACTACCTTGGATACCTTTAGTGTACCAGTCTTCAGCATTTCCTGCAGTCCATCCACGGTTAATACCTTCTGCTATATTGAAACACATTTCAGAATAACCAACTTGAATTGTTGCTTCGGCAGTATTAGTTCTATAATAGCGATAACGATTAATATAAGAGTATAAACCAGCCAGAGCTTTAGTTGTCATGGATGCAAGGTCTTCACCACTTCCAGCACCATTAAATGCTGCAAAACTATTAGGCGCAGCACCTGCTCTTACTAAAGAGTCAGCTGGTTCGGCTACAACAAAAACCCTAGGATCTTTCATTCCAATTAATGTGTTAAGATAAGTGCTTGACATATTGTATCTGTTTACATCCAATCCATAAGTCGTTGCATTGGTTGGGTAAAGATCATAAGCAGCATTGGGCACAAATTCCATATTGTCAGACATGCTCGAGAACATTGGATATTTTGAAGGATTGCTAACCGTCTCATTAAATTTTTGTTTAATATTCAAGTCAGCATCGTTTTCGTGTTTGCTCAATTGAACTAAAACCCGAAGCTTAAATGAATTTACAGCTTTTCTCCATTTATTAAGATCATTGCTGTAATAAAAATCACTTGATAATAAGTAAGTTCCTTTACCAGTAATCGTTGCAATTTCATCATTTGCTTCATCTAGCCATACCAATATTTGTTTAAATACCTCTTTCTGAGAGTCGTATTTTGGCTTTGTGTTAGTTAAACCTTGCAATGCTTCTTTAAGAGGAACATCGCCCACCTGCATCGACAAATCATAATATAAATAGGCTCTAAAAAACTTACCTAAGGCAGTATAAGCGTTTGGAGCTGGAATGTTTTTAATGGCTTCTTGTTCCATTTTCAAAACATTATTTAAATAAGAAAAATTGCTATAAGATACACCGGTCCAAGTATATTCTTGATTACCATAGTAGTTGTAATTACAACAGTAAAACTGATTCCATCTCATGGTTGGGTTAAAAGCCTTTTGAGTCATATCAAGCAGAACACCATTTAAGATTAAATTAGGAGGTACGCTTGTAGCACGGTTTGGATCTTTCTCCAATTCATCAAAATCCTTTTTACATCCAGTAAATAGTAATACTAGACTTAATGCTGCTGTAAGGAATATTTTTGTTGTTTTCATTTTTGTTTTTATTATTGATTGAATTAAAATGTAACGTTTAAATTGATACCATAACTTCTCATGGTAGGTGTTTGTAAATTTGTGGCTGATTGGTTTGCGAACTGATCAACATCTACATCTTTAAACTTTTTACCGTCTTTAAGGAAATATAAAAGGTTACGAGAAACAAAAGACACCGTTGCACCTTGGATAAAAGCCTTTTTTGCTAATGAAGTAGGTATCTTATAAGTAAATACAACTTCTCTTAATTTCATATAGGTTTTGCTCATCATGTCGGGTTCTGCAATGCTATGTACACGACTTACATAATCTTGAGCAAAGGTTTTAGTATCGTTTCCTTTATAGCTAAGTTCACTGTAATTAATAATCTGACCGGTTATTGGGTCAAACTTGATAGCAGAGCCATTGGCTACCTGCACGCCTTCACCCAAATACGATTTAATTCCTAACGCATCTTGATCTCTAGCAACTCCCAATTCACCTTCAGTTGTTTCTATATGACGTCCACCTTGGAAGGTTTTTTGCCTAACATAATCTTGCATTACACCGCCAACTCTACCGTCAAATTGAAATCCAACACTAAAATTTTTGTAGTTTAACTTGTTGTAAATACTCCAAACCCAATCAGGATTTGAATGACCCGCTAGTTGAGCAACCGGTAAAATGATAGGTCGTCCGCCAGCATCATTAATAAGTTGACCATCTTGAGTTCTTGCAAACTTTCTGATATATACGTTATCGGTTCTATCGCCAACTTTGTAAAATGTATTGATGGTTGTTAAACCTTCAGGTAATTCTTTATATGTTTGTTTAAATTTAGACCAGTTTACCAAAACATCCCAACTTAAACCATTTTTCTTTTTAATAGGAGTGCCGGTTAAGGTTAGTTCAACACCATTAGTTTGGGTTTTGGTTGCATTGATAATGTTGTTGATATAACCAGAAGCTTGAGAAATTTGCTGCGTAAAAATTTGTGGACCATCTATGTAATTAAAGTAGGCTATATCTAATCCAAACTTCTTCAAGAATTTTAATTCTAATCCCAACTCTTTGTTTATTCTGTTATCAGGTTTTATGTTTTCGTCAATTAAATTATTAGAAAACCTAGAAGTGGTTGAATTATTGTACCCTGCCGTAGTGCTGTAAACATCATTGAAACTATAAGAAGGACCGCCATAGGTTGAGGTATATTGTTGACCATAACCTATTGGATAGGTGTTATTAGGTGTTGCACCAATGGTGTTGTTTACAAAAGCTCCACCACCGCGACTTTGAGCATAAGAAGCCCTTAGTTTTAGGAAATCAACTACAGTAGGCAATTTTATATAATCATTAATAATTGTGTTGGCACTGATAGAAGGATAAAAGAAAGTATTATTGTTTTTAGAAAGAGCTGATAACTTATCTATCCTACCTGTCGTATTCAAGTTTGCATATTTGCTTAAAGCGATATCAAATGAATAAAAACCACTTTGAACCTGCATATCAGAATTAAAGTTATAAGCTCTAACCGGATTTTTACTGTTTGCAAAATTGTAAACGTTTGGTACATTAAGGTAATCGGTGGTTACAAAACTTGAAGCGTAAGAAAACAATCTTAAATTACCACCAACAAAACCACTAATATTTACGAATTTAGCTATATCGGGAGTGGTTATTCTTAAAATAGCTTCGTTATTGCTTTCAAACAATGAGCGTTTATCCTCTCTATAATCACCTTTATTTTCTTCTCTGCCGTATGGATGTGCAGAAAATGGCATTTTTTCGGTTCTAATTAAATCATAAGTCGTTATAGAAGTTCTACCCATCAAATCAAGGTATTTGTTAAACTTGTAAGTTAACGAGGTATAACCATAAATATCATTTTTATGATGGCCTCTCAACCACTCATAGCTCATAAAATATGGGTTATGATACCGTTGATATTCTTCGTATTTGCTTTGAATACCTTCTTTTCCAGGTTGCCAGTAATCTTTCATATCATCTACATCCCAGTCAGCTCCGCCCCAAATCGTCATGTTGTAAATAACACTATTCGGGCCATAATTTACATCCGGAATATTGTTTGTATATTGTTTGTTGAAGTTAAGGTTGGCATCGAGTTTTAATTTTTTGCTGAATTTAACTGTTGAAGCCAAATTGAAATTTGTAGTATTTAAATCTGTATTTGGAACAATTCCTCTTTGGTAAGTTTGAGAAAGAGAAAAACGCAAATCGTAAGATTCTCCACTTGAAGATACAGCAATATTATTAGTTGATATTACACCTGCTCTAACAAATCTTTTTAAATTGTCTTTACCACGAGCTGTCCATGGAGTTGGTGTTCTTACACCTGTTATAGGGTCAACAGGACTATCGTATTGAGGAATTAATTGACCTTCAAACTTTGGACCCCAAATGTCATAATCACCATCATTTGTTCCGGCACCTTTACCATCAACAAAAGCATATTTTCCATGATCGCCTGGTCCGTATAAATCTTGAGTTCTAGGCAAGGCTATAAAACCTTTTTGCATCATTGTGCTGCTATTAAATTCAACTGCAAAACCGCGTTTAGCTTTGCTTCCTTTTTTCGTAGTTATAATGATAGCACCGTTTTGTCCTCTATAACCATATAATGCAGAAGCGGCAGGCCCTTTAAGTACAGTATAACTTTCAACATCATCAGGACTAATGTTCCAAGTGTCAGAATTGATTGGCACACCGTCAACAACAAATAAATTAATGGCACCACCACGAAGCAATACCTGAGGATTTCCAAGCAATTCGGATGAAGCCCCTACAGTTAAACCTGCAACCTTTCCTACTAAGGAATTCATTGCGTTAGGTTCTCTTGCTTTTACAAGATCTTCACCACTTACCTCTTGAGTTGCATAGCTAATGTATTTTTTTTCCTTCTTTACCCCAAGCGCAGTCACAACAAAATCTTTTAATTGAATTCCGGTTGAAACCATATTAACATTAAGGGTTGTTCCACTAGCGGTAAATTTTACCGTCTTGTAACCCAAATAGCTGAAATTTAGTTCAGCACCAACATTTACCAAAAGAGAATATTGACCCTTGGCATCTGTCATTGTTCCAATACGACTGTTCATAACTAGAACGTTTACACCTTCAATAGGTTGTTTTGATAATGAATCTGTAACAACACCATTTACGTTTACATCTTGCGCAAACAATAAATAGGGCGATGCTGCCATCAGAATTACAAGTAACCATTGAAACCTTTTAAGTTTTACAATTTTTTTTGACTTCATATTTTTTAGATTTAATGCCGCAAATCAAGACTGCTAATATTATTAAATTCTATTTTTTGAATTAGCATTTCATCAAAGCAAGGTGAACAAAAGGTTACTAGCTAACCTTTAAATTTGATCAGGATATTTTCAAGTCATACTAAAAAAAGCATGTTAGACTAAATGCGGAAGTATAGTCATCAGGGTTCAATTATAACTGCCTAATGTTATGTTAACCTTTATTTAAAAATCGATTTGCTATTTGTTGTTTATCATTTAACACTACAAAAATTTAAAGTACCAATACTATGTTGATATTTGTAACATTAAAAATGAGAGGCTTTAAAAACATCTTGAAAAAGTTAGAAATGAAAGTCATTTAGTCGAAACTATTTTAAAGGCTGAGCCCATAAATACCATGATACCATAAATTAGTATGCTAAATCGCTTACAAGTTAACCAATGAAATGTGTTTGTCTTTTGGCATTTAAAAATATTAATAAACATAAATTTGACACAACAGATATGAAAAAAATTATATTACCAGTATTATTAACCTTTTTTACAACATTAGCTTATTCTCAAAAAATCGAGAAGAAGGGGAAAGCAATTTCTAACAATCAACCAAAATTAGTAATAGGCATTGTGGTCGACCAAATGCGAGCTGATTATGTGTATCGCTTTGCGGATAAATTTGGAGAGGGTGGTTTTAACAGACTATTAAGTCAAGGATTTGAATGCAGTAATACCAACTATAATTATGTGCCTACCTATACAGGTCCCGGACATGCTGCAATTTATAGTGGTACTGTACCCTATTATAATGGAATTATCGCAAACGATTGGTATGAAAGAAAGGTTGGTCACAAAGTATATGTAACAGAAGATACAACTGTAAAGACAATTGGAAGTAATTCAGATGCAGGAAAGATGTCGCCCAGAAGACTGCTTTCAACAACGATTACAGATGAATTACAGCTCTTTAACAATAAACAATCAAAAGTGATTGGTATCTGTTTAAAGGACCGTGGTTCTATTTTGCCAGCTGGCCATTTTCCTCATTCAGCTTATTGGTTTGATAATAAAACAGGAAATTGGATTACAAGTAGTTATTATACCAATGAATTGCCTACATGGGTAAATCGATTTAATGATAAGAAACTTGCCGAACAATACCTTTCAAAACCATGGAATACCCTTTACCCAATAGCCCAATACACAGTTGGATTGGCTAATGGCTCTCCATTTCGCTTGCCGTATAAAGGAGAAGAATCAAACCAATTTCCACATGACCTGCCTAAAATAATGAATAAAGAAGGTTATGAATTATTACGGTCAACGCCATTTGGGAATTCATTTACAACTGATTTTGCAATAGAAACAATTGCTCAGGAAAAATTAGGGAAAGGAAATTTTACAGATTTCCTGGCACTCAGTTTTTCATCAACAGATTATATAGGTCATCAGTTCGGCATAAACGCCATCGAAACAGAAGATACCTATGCTCGACTTGACAAAGATTTGGAACGTTTTTTTAGATTTGTGGATTCTTCAATTGGTATTGAAAACGTGCTCATATTTTTGACTGCAGACCATGGTGCTGCTCAAACGCCGTCGCAAATGCAATCGTTAAATATTCCTGCTGGTATTTTCAAAAGCCATAAGATTAAAGATTCACTATCAAAATTTATTTCAAAACAGTATGGTGAGGCTAATTGGGTATTACATTACGATAATCAACAGTTTTGGTTAAATAATTCGCTTTTAGAAAACAAAAAGTTAGATAGAAATAAGCTAATTGAAATTTGTCTTAATTATTTAAAAAAGATGGAAGGTGTGCAAGACGTCTTTAATACAGCTGATTTATTAAATTCCAACACGACTGCGGGTTTGGTAGACCATTTAATTCGTGGTATTTCTCCACTTCGTTCTGGAGATATTCTAATGACCTTACAGCCAGGTTGGTTCGATGCCCATTATGCTGCAAATGGCGGAACAACCCATGGTAGCGGACATGTATACGATACCCATGTTCCACTTTATTGGTTCGGTTGGCATATTAAGCAAGGCGCAAGTTCTTCTCCTGTTTTTATTACAGATATTGCGGCAACCCTCAGTGATTTACTCCATATAGCTCGTCCTAATGCTTGTATTGGAAATCCTTTAACAGAAATGCTAATTAAAAAATAATCCCTAAATGGAATTGTAATATTCAATAGTTTTTATTTATTTGGCTATCCTAAAAATAAATTGTGCGACATATCCTAAAGAATGTTTGCTATCAAGTTAAATCAAGTAGGGTGTTTTTAAAATCATTTTTATTTCTCAATAAGGCACTTAATCAGGTAGAGAATCTATTGCCATCAAAATTCTAATTCATTTAAGATTCACCTAACTAAATATTTTTACTCAATCCCAGTGCTGCGGCAAACTCGAACAGTTTAGACCCTTAATTTGATGGATTTTATTTTCTCGGTAAGTGAGATTGAAAATCCTTTATTTGTTACTTCAGGGAAATTAACTTCATACTCATTGAATAAACCAGTCAGAAATTTTAATTGCTCGGCAACATCTTTTATTTGTGATAAACGGAATTCAATAAACTCCATGTTAAATTTATTGTAATTTTGGATGGGATGCTTAGGAAATAACCAGTAATGAAGGCGGTAAACCTCTTCTTTCAATTCTTGCGAATAAATTCCCATTCTATAACCCTTATAAATTTCCCCGACAGATTTTACAAGGCTCAACAACGCCAAATATACCATCAGTTCTTCCTTTAGGTTATGGAGCCTTAATTCCTGAACAAATCCTCTCATATTGTGATATTGATCCGCCAATTCAACAGGGGTAAGAACCTTTAATATTTGATATCTCTCATAGGTGTGATTAAGAATTTCAGCAGGATAGATGTCTTCAAAGACCGGCTCCTTAGTTAATTTAGACATTTCTAAGGAATATGGAAATTGATCTAGGGTGGTTTTTGTTTTTCTACTCATCATCTGCAAAATAAATAAGCGAATAAAAAATCAATGTTCATTTAAAAATAAGTTTTTGCTTTTTATAAATCTTATTTTCAGTATTGAATAGAGAAGTATTGGAATGAAAAAATTATTTGGTACTACTAAACACTTACTTTCAAACCAAAAATAAAGTCTTAGTATAAGTCCTCACCGCGACATTGTATATTAAAATTGATTAAATTCAGTTAATAACATCTTATTTCAGATAATCAGATTGTCGGAACATTGTTTTAATATTTAGGTAACAAATTAAGTCCTGTTTTGCTTTGAAATTTATACTATGCCAATAACCAACGATGAACGCCCGAGAATCTATGTTTTAGATACTTCCGTAATTTTATTCGATCATGATGCATTCCGCAATTTTAAAGAACATGATGTTGCAATGCCTATTACTGTGCTTGAAGAGTTGGATCATTTTAAAGTAGGAAATGATACTATTAATTTTCAGGCAAGGGAATTTATTCGATTCATTGATAAATTATCAAAAGAGAATATTTTAACAGAGTGGCTAAACATAAATGGCTCTGGATGTGGGAGGTTTAAGGTTATCATGCACGGACAATCCTTAGTAGATGCAGAACTTGTTTTCGATGAGAAAAAGGCAGATCACCGAATTCTGAATGCCGCACTTTCTATTAAAGAGGAAGAACCCAATTATAAAGTTATATTGGTTACCAAGGACATTAATCTTCGACTGAAAGCAAAGTCCCTCAATCTTTTTGCTGAAGATTATGAAACAGGAAAAATCAAAAACCTTGAAAAACTATATACCGGCAGCTCTAAAATATTGAAGATTAAAGAAACGGTTATGAATCAACTTTATACCAAAGGATTTGTTCCCTATAAATTGCTTAGCAAGGAGAAGCCTTTGGCAAACCATTATTTTGTACTTCAAAATGAAAAAAATTCTTTGCTTGCCACTTTTAACAAAGAAAACGGCTACATAGAAAAAATAGATAAAATAAGTGCCTACGGAATAAAACCGCGAAATGCCGAACAAGTATTTGCAATGAATGCAGTACTCAATCCTGATATTTCGCTTGTTTCAATTCAGGGAGTAGCTGGCACGGGTAAAACCTTAATTGCTTTGGCAGCGGCTCTTGAGCAAAGATCACAGTACGCTCAGATATTTTTGGCTAGGCCTATTATTGCACTTGGTAATAAAGATATAGGATTTTTGCCAGGAGACATTAAGTCGAAAATTAATCCTTACATGGAGCCTCTTTGGGATAACCTGAAATTTATTCAAAACCAATGGAGAGAAAAAGACAAGGAATTTAACAGAATTACTGATATGATTAATTCAGAGAAAATTATGGTAACCCCACTTGCCTATATCAGAGGCCGCAGTTTATCTAATATAATATTTATCGTTGATGAAGCGCAGAATCTTACCCCGCTTGAAGTTAAAACAATCATAACTCGAGCAGGTGAGGGAACTAAGATAGTTTTTACAGGAGATATTTATCAAATTGATACACCTTATCTCGATGCACAGTCCAATGGATTGTCATACCTAATTGATCGAATAAGAGACAGTCCTGTTTACGCTCATATTTCCCTAGAAAAAGGCGAAAGAAGTGAATTGGCCAACCTTGCAAACCGATTTTTGTAGTATAACGCCTCCTTAATAATTTGATTAATGATTGATAACATCAGCCTAATATTATTATGCTTTTTTTGCATACTTTTCAAACTATAAGTTGTGTTATGGCTTGGTAAAAAGTGAAGAGAAGCATCATAATTTCTATTCTATAGAACATTGAACAAAAAGTTACTATTTATTTTATTTTCTCTATTTGCTATTCTAGCCCTATTCTGTAACTGCGGTTTACAGGCTCTCTATGCCGACGAGCCAACAAGGGCTTTGGTGTCTCTTGAAATGATAATTAATAACACCTGGCTGCCAACTATAAATGGAGAGGTTTACCTTAATAAACCTCCTCTTTACAATTGGATTTTGGTTGGTTTTTATAAAATATTTGGAATTAGTGAATTTTCAACTAGGCTTCCTGCTATTTTATCACTTCTTATCTTTGGGCTCGTAATTTATCATTTCGTGCACTCCTTCACCATTAATAAAATAGCCTCTTTTTTTGTTGCCATGGCTGTGCTTACTTCAGGCAATATGCTTTTTTATTCGTCTCTACTAGGTCATATCGATGCTTTATTTTCCTTGGTTGTATTTTTTTCTTTTATGTTAGCCTACAAGCATGGGCGGATAGATAACTGGTCTGCACTTTTTCGGTTAACCTACCTTTTGTGCTTTGTCGGATTTATGCTCAAAGGGTTGCCTTCACTGGTTTTTCAAGGTATAACCATATTGGTTGTAATAGGACATTTTAAAAAATGGAATATCTTATTTTCATGGAAACATTTGCTTAATTCACTTTGGTTTAGTGTACCTCTTTTTATATATCTTCTCCTTTTTTCCACCGAATACAATCTTTCTGATTTTCTAATTAATTTATGGCAAGAGTCTGGAAAACGCACGGTATTGCAAAAGTCTTTTTACGAAAGCATCCGTCATATTTTTATCTTTCCCTTTCAGTTCATTGCTGATACGCTTCCTTGGAGCTTTATAGGATTGATTTTTCTAAATAAAAAAGCAAGGTCTTTTGTGAAGGAAAATTCATTCTTACACTATTGCCTACTCTTATTTTTGGCTAATATTATTGTTTATTGGCTCGCGCCCGACAGCAGGGCAAGATATTTGATGATGCTATTTCCTTTGTTTTTCACTGTATTGTTTGTAACTTGGTTTCAACGTAATGAGCATCGCCTTGTAAATCAAATATTTTTAGGCATTACACGTTTAGCCCCAGTCGCACTAATTGCTCTTTTTCTTTGGTTTAAAAGCACGTTGATTCCTTTTGTCGTTCCGTTTATATTTATATTTATTCTGAGTTTAATTATGAATTTTATATTCAGGAAAAATCACAAAAAATCACTCTGGCAAATGTTATTTCTTATGCTTACGGTAAGACTTGGGATGGATTTAATAATTTTACCTGAAAGGATAAAATTTTCAGAGTACACTGCTGAAAAAAAGGAAGCATTCAGAATTTCGGATTTGTCTGAGGGGAAGCCATTGTCAATGTATTGCTCAAACCTTCCTCATAATTCAACTTTTTACATAAGTCTAAAACGAAATCAAATATTACATATCAAAACTCTTCCAAATGAATACAACCTAGATGAAATGTATTTAATACCATCAGCACTGATAAACGACCCGGGAAATACTAAAGTTTTACTTTCATTTACCCGTCGGTTTGAAAACATGCAATTTTCTTTGGTAAAATTTACCAAGGGTTTTCCTGAAAATAAAAAAGATGATTGAATCAACACTGTCCATTGTAGTTCCTGTAAAGAATGAAGAAAATAATATCCAGCCTTTTTTAGAAAAAGCAAGGTCATCTCTACGGGGAATAAATTATGAGATCATATTTGTTGATGACGGTTCAGAAGATAATACACTTAAAACCATTCTTCAACAAGTTGATAGTTCGGTTAAAGTAATTGAACTCATGAAGAACTATGGCCAAAGCTGCGCTATGCAGGCAGGAATAGATTATGCCCAAGGAGAATTTATTGCCACTATTGACGGCGATTTGCAAAATGACCCATCTGATATTCCCGAAATGCTTTCAATTCTTATCAAAGAAAATGCAGATCTTGTAGCCGGAGAAAGAATCAACAGAAAGGATGGAACTTTGATTCGGAAAATTCCGAGCCAAATAGCAAACAAAATCATCCGTCTTACTGCGCAAACAAAAATCAGAGATTTCGGTTGTACTCTCAAAGTGTTTCGAAGTAATATTGCCAAGAATCTTAATCTTTACGGTGAATTACACCGGTTTATTCCAATTCTCGCCGAATTACAAGGTGCAAGGATTGTTCAAACCCCTGTAAAGCATTTTCCACGAATCCATGGCAAAAGCAAATATGGAATTAACCGTACTTTTAAAGTCGCTAGTGATTTGTTACTCATGCTCTTTATGAAAAAGTATATGATTAAACCAATGCATCTCTTCGGTGGCTTGGGTTTTATCTTTTTTTCAACCGGATCCATAATTAATCTATATTTTTTAGTAAAAAAAATAGCAGGCGAAAATATATGGGGCCGCCCCATGCTATTGTTGGGAGTTTTGCTTGTGTTAGGAGGAATTCAATTTATAACTTTAGGGATAATGGCAGAATTGCAAACCAGAACCTATTATGAAAGTCAAAACAAAAAGATTTATAACATTAGACAGGTTTATAAGTCAAATTGCATCCCAGAAAATAACATCATGGATAAAGTTTGAAAAAGGCAGGATTAATATTGATCAAGATTCTTGTAAGTGGTATAGCCATATTGTATCTTTTCAAGAATTTCGAACCCTCCCTTGTCTTCAAGATGCTTAAACCGGTTGATTATCCGGCTTTTGTCGCTTCTGTTTTGCTTTACCTTTTTTCGCAGTATTTATCGGCTTACCGATTAAATAATTTAATAAAAATTGCAGGTGTTAATATTCCTGTTTGGCAAAATTTTAAACTTTATCTTATTGGGATGTCCTATAACCTCTTTCTGCCCGGAGGCATTGGAGGCGACGGCTATAAGATTCTTGTTTATAAAAATGAAGGAGCAAGTAGAAAAATGGCATTATCATCTATTCTCTTGGAAAGACTTTCGGGACTAAGTGCAATTTGCCTAGTTTTACCCCTGATAATATCCTTTTGGAATATACCAGAGTTGCAATATCCGTGGTTATTTTTAGTTACACCAATCTTGTTTTTTTTAGTTTATTTTGCCTTCAGATACATTTTTCCTTCATTTAGGATTCTCATTGGTAAAACTCTATTGTATTCTCTCTTAATTCAATTACTGCAAATCACTTCAATTTTATTATTGGCTTACATTACCGGTGTAGACCATTCTGTAGAAGTTTCAGGTATTTTCCTAATTTCCTCCATTGCCACAGCTATACCAATATTTTTGGGAGGGATAGGAGCAAGAGAAATTGTATTTGCTTGGTTTTCGGAAAAAGCTGGTATTGATATTTCTAATGGAATTGGAGTAGCCTTGTTATTTTCTGTAATATGCATTGTTAGCTCCTTCCCAGGATTAGTTTTAGATTGGGGAGGTAAATTTAATAGTTTTAAGGGTAAGGGAGTGCCTAACATTTGATATATGATTTCTATAATCCTTTCAAACGAAGTGCAAATTTTAAAACATCTTTTATTACTTAGTAAAGTTTCCAAAATAACTTACGTGTTTCAATGGAACTTTTTAAAGGAAAGACCTGACAGGTTTATTGGATAGCCCAGAAATTATGGAATAAATTTTTAAGGAAACCTGTCAGGTTTTAATCTGAATGAAGGAAGTTGTTTTGAAAACTTTACTTAGCCTTCCAAATGTCTTTAGTCCACCATTAAGATAATCAATTTGCCAAAGATGATTAACTGAGAGCAGTTTTTTTTATATAGGTTATATTCAACTAGTATTCAAAAGCGTTTGGAAGAAAAAGTTTGTTCACATTAAAATGTATAGTGTAATGAAGTAAATATACTAAATTATATAAGTGAGTTATATCTTTATATGGTTTTACTAACTCAAAAATTAAGAATGTTCACTGTAACTACTCAGCACGCAATCATATTCAAATGTTGAATAAAAGGGTCAAACTGTATGTTTCGGTTAATAAGTAGTAAATAGGATAGGTTAAAGTAAGGATTAAAGAGTATTTCTTTGCTCTATCCAACCAACTGTCACCATACCTGTATCAGAA
>Ga0209181_10003338_pt1 | contig 24911 bp, 10 predicted proteins | sample MAT05_FD_187208 | JGI IMG/M metagenome (GOLD analysis project Ga0209181, IMG submission 187208) | Freshwater microbial communities from Lake Fryxell liftoff mats and glacier meltwater in Antarctica - MAT-05 (SPAdes) (version 2) | ecosystem: Environmental > Aquatic > Freshwater > Ice > Liftoff...
GAAGCAGGACCAATATATCGCGGCCGTCGGTGGCGTGACTTCGTTTCATTTTCTGCCGGGCGGCACGGTCGAGGTTCTTCCGGTCGAGTTAGCTGAGGAAACCCTTTTCAACTTACAAGACAACCTGTTGCTCTTCTTCACCGGCTACACCCGCTCGGCGTCCAAAATTCTCAAGGAGCAGGATGACAAGACTCGGGAACTCGACCGCGCCATGGTTGAGAATCTCGATTTCATCAAGGAACTGGGTGTCCGCAGCAAAGAGGCGATGGAGGCCGGGGATCTTCGCGAATTCGCGCGGCTGATGGATGTGCATTGGCAGCGGAAAAAGGAGCGATCCGGCGGTATGTCCAATGCGCGGATCAATGAATGGTACGATCACGGCATGGCCAATGGAGCGCTCGGTGGGAAACTGATCGGGGCGGGCGGCGGCGGCTTCCTGATGTTTTACACCGAGCAGAGCACCCAACTGCGCCGCGCGATGCGGGCGCGAGGGTTGCGCGAAGTTCGTTTCCGCTTCGATTTTGAAGGCACCAAAATCGTGGCGCAGGACTGACATGAGCAAACTCTTTCACCGCAGAGACGCTGAGGCGCAGAGGATCCAGACACGGTCCAATGTTTCTACTTTCTCCGCGCCTCAGCGTCTCCGCGGTTCACTCTCGTCCCCATGAGTCTGCCCGTTGCCATCCTCGCCGGCGGCCTTGCGACCCGGCTCCGACCGATCACCGAGAAGATTCCCAAGTCGCTCGTGCCAGTATCCGGCGAGCCCTTTCTCGCTCACCAACTCCGGCTGCTCCGCGCCCGCGGCATCGAACGCGCGGTGCTTTGCGTCGGGCATCTCGGTGAGATGATTGAGCGCGAATTTGGTGATGGTCGCGACTGGGGCATCGAACTGCGTTACTCCTTTGACGGACCCACGCTGCTCGGCACCGGCGGCGCGCTCCGGCAGGCCTTGCCGCTGCTCGGCGACGCGTTCTTCGTTCTCTATGGCGACTCCTATTTACCCATCGACTATGCGCCGATCGCGGCAGCCTGGCAGCGGAGCGGGCTGCTCGGCATGATGACCATCTTTCGCAACGAAGGCGCGTGGGATACGAGTAATGTGTGGTTCGAGAACGGGCAGATCTGGCGCTACGACAAACGCGACCGCGTGCCGCAGATGCAATACATCGATTACGGCCTGAGCGTTTTTTCGGCGTCGGCCTTCGGCGAATGGGCAGAAACTCCGGTTTTCGATCTCGCGGACGTGCAGCGGCAGCTTGTCGCGCGCGGCTTGATGGGCGGCTCCGAAGTCACGCAGCGCTTCTATGAAATCGGCTCGCACGCCGGCCTTACCGAACTCGAAACTCTTCTCACCGCGCAATCATGAGTTACTCCCGCCAGCACCTCGACGAATCCATCGCCATCCTGCAACAGCTCGACGCGGAGCTTCTGGAGCGCTGCGTCGAACTCCTCGCGTCCGTGCGTGAGCGTGGTGGACGCCTCTTCATCCTCGGCGTCGGCGGCAGTGCCGCGAATGCGTCGCACGCGGTGAATGACTTTCGGAAAATTTGCGGCTTCGAGGCTTACGCGCCCACCGACAACGTCTCGGAACTCACCGCCCGGACCAACGATGAGGGCTGGGCGACCGTCTTCGCCGCATGGCTCCGCGGCAGCCGACTCAACGCGAAGGACGCACTGCTCGTCTTGTCCGTGGGCGGCGGGAGTCTGGAGAAGAACGTCAGCCCGAACCTGGTCGAAGCGTTAAAAGTCGCGAAGCAAGTCGGCGCTACCGTGCTTGGCATCGTGGGCAAGGATGGCGGCTACACCGCGCAGGTCGCCGATGTGTGCGTCATCGTGCCGACGGTGAATCCGGCGAACATCACGCCGCACTCGGAAGCATTTCAGGCGGTTGTCTGGCACCTCTTCGTTTCGCATCCGCGGCTGAAGGTGGCGCAGACGAAATGGGAAAGTGTGAAGTGAAGGGTTGGCGGGATTTTAAATGCGGAACACGCGGAAGAGCGCGGAAGGCCGCGAATGCTAGAAACGGGAACCTGTCCTTCCGCGAAGTTTCCGCGTGTTCCGCGTTCAAAAAATGAACCGCGCAGTGTTCCTCGACCGCGATGGTGTGATCAACCGACCGGTGGTGCGCGGCGGAAGACCGTATCCCCCGGCCACGGTCGCTGAGTTTGAAATCCTACCCGGCGTGCCGGAAGCCTGCGCTCAACTCAAAGCCGCCGGTTTCCTCCTCATCGTCGCCACTAATCAACCTGACGTAGGCCGCGGCACCCAGCGCCGCGAGGCCGTCGAAGCGATGCACGCCGCGATGTGCGCCGCATTGCCGATTGACCGGGTGGAAGTCTGCTACGATCCCGGCCAAGGCGAGCCTTCCGCATTCCGCAAACCCGCGCCCGGCATGCTGCTTCGCGCCGCCCGCGAACTCGGCATCGACCTCGCGGCCAGCTTCATGGTCGGCGACCGCTGGCGCGACATCGACTGCGGCGCCGCCGTCGGCTGCACAACGCTCTTCATCGAATACAGCTACGACGAACCGCTGCGCGCCCAGCCAGATTTTCGCGTCGCCAGCCTGCTCGCCGCCGTGCCGCTGATTCTCGGCTCACCGGTCTGACCCAGCGTTACTTCAGCGACAAAAGATACGCGAAGAGGTCGCTGGCCTGTTGGTCGGTCATCGGATCCAGCATGCCCTCGGGCATCAGCGAGCGGCGCAGGTATTTTGTGCTGCGGATTTCCTTCCGCTCGATGCGCTGATCGCCCGCGCCGGGCAGGCGGATCACCACGGCGTTTTTGTCTTCGCTGACGAAGAACGCCTCGCGCAGGCTGCCGTCATTCAGCTCCACGCGGAAGATGCGGTAGCCGTTTTCCATCGCCGCATTCGGCGTGAGGATATTGCGCAGGATCGCCTCCGTGCCCATCGCGCCGACGCTGCTCAGCACCGGCCCGATGTTGCCGCCTTCCTTGCCAAAGAGGTGACAGGCCTGGCAGAGCGCCGCGGATTGTTTCCCGCGCGTGATGTCGCCGGGTTGCGCGGCGAGCGCGCGGTATTTGGAAAACTTCGCGTCCAGCGCGGTCGCCTCCGCCGCCGTGAGGATTGGCGGCAAGTCGCTCGTCTTCGCGACTTGCGCGCCTTTCTGCAACGCCGCCCAATCGCCGCCGCCCGCATTTTCAAACGCCAGCCCCGCCGGTTTCTCCGCACCGAAGCTCCGATCAAAATCGCGCCGGATCTCATCCGCCGAGCGCGCCCGATTCCACAGGCGGAATTCCGCCAGCGCGCCCTGAGTGCCGCCGCCGCCACCGGTCCAGCCGATGCGCACGTCTTCGAGCGGTCCCGGCGCGGGCGCTTTGCAGTCGGCATTATTCAGCTCACCATCGATATAGATCGACCACTTGCCCTCGGCATCGCGCACTGCGGCCACGTGCGTCCACATATCCGGCGCGATCGGCTTCTTCGCCACGACCACATCGTGTAGCGTGCCGCCCACAAAGACGCGCAGCTTCGAGTCGAAGAAGTTGAGGTCCAGCTTGCCCGGCACGCCGAGGATGCCGTCGGCATTCGTGATGCCCGGCGCGAGCTTCACCCAGGTCTCCACGGTCAGCGCGCTGTCGAAGCTCAGCTTCGTCTGCGCCCACGCGTCCTCGCTGCCATCGAGCTTCAGCACCGGCCGGAAGAGCGCGCCGAGGCTGTCCACGAGCTGGGAAAGCGCGGGATCGTTTGCGCCGAGCACGGTCTGCAGGCGGTCGAGCGTCGGGCCATCGAGATCGTTAGTCGGGATCGTCTTGGCAGAAAGCGCCGCGACCAGCGCTGCCGCGCCGGTCTTGGTGGCGCTGAGCCCGTCGAGCGCTGTGCGGCGCTGCGCGGAGGCAAGCTTCGGATACAGCGCGAGCACGCGGCTGCCTGCGTCCGCGGCTTTGGAGGAAGAGAGCGCCGCCAACGCCGCGTCGCGCAGCGTGGGGTCGGGCGACGTCTCCGCGAGTTTGGCAAAAAGTTCGGTTTGCGTGCTGCCGATCGAAGCGAGCGCCCGGAGCGCTTCGATCGCAATCGCCGGCTCGAAGTCATTGACGATTTCGACGAGCTGACGCTCCAGCTCCGCGAGTTGGAACGCATCCACCAATCGAATTCCCAGCGGAACCCCCGACAGGTCGGCGCCTGCAAACAAACGCAACGCCGCATCCGTCAAAATCGGTTTCAGCTTCGCCGCATCGAGCCGCGTGCGCACGGCGAGCAGCGCATCCAGCGTAGAAACCCGCGTCGCGGGATTCGCGAGAATGGCCTTGAGCGCCTCGCCCACGCCGGGTTCGCCGGGGAATTGCGCGAGGCGCAGCACTTCCTCCTGCCCCGGCGCGCGCTGGAGCGCCGGCAGCAGCTTCGCCACGCGCGCCGCGCTGGCCTTTGGTTCCAGCGCGAGCGAGGCGAGTAGCCGGGCTTCGACCGGCAGCGGCTTCGCAGCGGCGGAGTCGAGAAACTTCGCGACGGCGTCCGGATGCTGTTCGAGAAACATCCGCACGAGGTAACGCTCGAACTCCCGGTCATAAGCTTCACGGACTTTGATCGGCTTGCCGTTCTTGGTGGAAGGCGCGAGGGGCTCGGCGAGCGGCTCGCGAGCAAAGGCGATGAGCGATGGCAGAGCGTGCGGCAACGCGCTCGCGACGGTGCGAATGGTTTCCGCGCGGACTTCAGGATCCGTCTCACCAATGAGCGAGGCCACCAGCCCGGAGGGCTGAAGGACATTAGCCGGCGGTAACACCTCCGGCGTTGCCGCAACCGCGCGGACGGCTTCGCGGCGGATATCTCGGTTCGCATCGCGGAGCAAGGAATCGCGCACCGCGGAATCCACGCCCTTCATTTCTTCCAGAGCCCAGAGCGCCTGAATCCGCCGCCCGGAGTTTGCTCGTCCGTCGCCCGCAACGGTCCGCAACTTCGCAACGAGTGCTCCGTCTTCCCGCTCCGCCAACGCCTGCCACGCCAGATGACTCTGCGCCAACGACTCGCCGCCGAGCTTTGCGATCAGCTCGTCGCCGCTGAGCTTCGTAAAATCCGGCACGTCGAAGGGCTTCACCGTTTTCGCTTTCACACGCCAGATGCGGCCGCGGGTTTTGTCGCGGTCGGGATGGTTTCGCGGGACCTCGTTGTGCGAGATGATCTTGTTGTACCAATCGACGATGTAGAGGCAGCCGTCGGGGCCGATGGTGATCGCCACGGGGCGGAACCACGGATCGCTGGAGACGAGGAAATCGGTCGGCGGGTCGAGTTTCCAGCGCGGGCCGTCGCGGTGCATCTTGATGCCTTGAATGCGGTTCGTGATCGGGTTCGCCACGAGCATCACATCGCGCCACGGCTCGGGGAACGGGCCGGCTTTATCCGTGAGCGCCAGACCGCTGAGGCCGGTGCCGCCCATGCGGAAATCCGGCGCGGTCGCGGGGAACTCCGGCTGGTAGCTCTTCGCGAGACGATCCGCGCCGCCGGGATAGAGCGCGTATTCGTGGAAGGGCATCACGGGGAAACCGTAGTCATTTGCCTCCTGGATGAACGCCTCGCCTTCGCCGTTCATCACGAGGCCCCAGATGTTGTTCGGGCCGACGCTCGTGGCCTCGAACTGCGAGCCATCGGGGCGGAACTTCGCCATGCGGCACATGTCGAACTCGACCGCCTTGCCGTCCTTCGTCTTCACGGCGCTACGATTGAAAAGGCCCTGCGCCATCCAGATCCAGCCGCCGGGCGCGCGCAGGAACTGATGCGGGAAAAGATGCGAATCCTGCACGCCGAAGCCGGTCAGCGTGACCGTGCGCTTGTCGGCTTTGCCGTCGCCGTCGGTGTCTTCGAGGAAGGCGATGTCGTGGCCGTGCTGGACGTAGCAGCCGTTTTTGTAAGGTAGCACGCCGAGCGGGATGGCGAGGCCTTCGGCGAAGATGCGCGGCTTGCTCGCGTAGCCGGTCGGCGACTGCGGATCGCGGTCGAAGACGAGCACCTTGTCCTTCGCCTTGCTCGCGTAGAGCGCGTCGGCGGCGGCGGGGTTTTCGTTGCCATCCACGGGATACTCGAAGGCGGTCGTGGTCCACAGCGCGCCCGTTTGGTCGAACGCGATCGGCACGAACTTGCCGACGCCTTCACTCTCCGCCGCGACGAGTTCGGCCTCGAAGCCGTCGGGCAGCTTGAATGTCGCCCGTTCCTCCTCCGGCGTCTTCGCGGTGGTGGCGACGGCGTTGTAACCGGTAGGTGAGCCGCGCTGCGGGTTCCCACTTTCGCGGGCGGTCGGTGGCTTGGGAACCCGCGGCGCGGCTTCCCTACCTTTGGCGGCTCCCACTTTTGCCCAGGTCGGCGCGCCGGGCGTGGGCGGCAGTTCTTCGATCGTCACGTCCTTCATCTGCACGAGCGCGACACCGCCGCTGTGGACCTGCGGCCCGAGCTGACCGTCGAGCGCGATGTTCGGATCGGTCTCGGTGAAGTCGATCGCCAGCACGCCATTGATCCAGGTCTCAATGCGCGGCCCTTCCGCGCGGATTCGGTATTCATTCCAGCCAAAGACATCCACGGCTTTGTCGAGCGCGGCGGAATCGACCGGCGTCGCGATGACCTTGTTGCGGCGAAACTCGTCATAGATTTTCCCAAACCACCCTGCGCCGCAGTCCACCTGATAGCCAATCATGTGCGGCCCGCCCGGCACGCGCAGGCTGCGAATCTGGATGCCGCTGTTGATCAGCCCCGTCTTCGGATCGCCGCTGCACTTGATCTTCAGCTTGAGCTCGAAGTTCGCGTAGTTCCGCTGCGTGCAGATGAAGTAATTCGCCTTGATCTTCTCCGTCGTGGAACCGCCGGTGATCATCCCGTCTTCCACGCGCCAGACCGCCGGATCGTAGTCCCAGCCTTCGAGCGTCTTGCCATCGAAAAGGGAAATCGGCGCGGCGTGGAGCGTGGCCAGCGAGGTCAACAGAAAGCTGGTGAAGGTGAGGAGGGTTTTCATGATGTGGGATCAGCGACCGTGATGAGGGATTCTGGACAAGGGGGATTCATCGGGATTGCGAAAGGGGACGAGCCCGACCATCGCAGAATCCTTGGCCATTCGCCGCCGCCGAAAATCCACCACCGTGCGCAGGGATTCCACTCACCGCCTTCTGCTCGGTGCCTTCATGCTCGACCTGCAAAACATCGCCGACGGCACAAGCGACTGTCGCTCGGCACGCGACGACCATCGCTGGACGCAAGCTGCTCGTGCAAACCGAGACGCGGGCGTTCGACGTGCAACGTGGCAACTTCGCCACCGAAGCGGCGGAATCTGCTGCCATCGCGGAAGAGGCCAAGAACGCCCGCGCCGACGCCGCCGAAGCGCGGAAGCTCGAAAAATCGCTCAGCGACCTCGAACTGCAAATCCGGCGGTCGCAGGAACTCCAGGCCGCCATTCGCAAGAAACAAAGCGCCACGCTCAGCGCCTTCTCCGACACCTTTGTTTTCCTGGCCTGATGGAGTCGAGAACCCGACGAAAGCACCCTGAATAAATACCCCGCTCCGAAAATTTGGGGCCATTTCAGGCCGTTCGCGACCATCAATGCCGCCAACAATTTCTTTTTTACAGAGCCCGCGGGAGCTGGGGCCACTCCTGTCCAAATGGGTCCAAAACACCCCATCGAATCTCAAGACCGGCGCATTAGACCGCTCTGCCACCCCTCCAGATCGGCGCGGGGATGTTAGGCGATCCGCGGCGTGGCGGCAATACCACCCTCGGATTTCGTTTCCGAGCGACTGCCGACGGGGGGCGCGTCGGAATGGCCGAATGGAGCGGGCATCGGCGTGAAGCGACTTGACTCGACACGTTTTTACCGGTGGGAGTGATAGCGGGAACGCGGGTGCAGTTTCCAGAGCACATTGTAAACAGGATGCTAATCGAACCGAAACGCGAGGAAAAGGAGTCCCCCTCCGCCTCAACGTTGGCTTTTTCGCCAGCGCCGGCTCCCGCGACTCGCGGCAGTAGTGGGTGGAGCTGGGTCTGGGCGCTCGCCGTTTTTTGCCTCCAGTTCGGCAGTGTCTTGGATTCGGCGCGCGCCGGGGCGATCCGGCCGGGGTTTAGCGGTGAAGAGTTGCCCGCGAACGATGATGATTCGACGGCGGCCGTTCCGATCGGATTCGAGATCAACTTTTTCGGCGAACGGCACACCGACCTCTTCGTAAATAACAACGGGAACGTCACCTTCGACGCCGAGCTTGCGGATTTCACCCCGGAACCGCTCGTCGACCGGAATCTCCAGATCATCGCGGCGTTTTGGGCCGATGTGGACACGACGAACGTGGTTTCGGGCCTCACCCGTTATTCGTCGGGCGGGGAGAACATCAACGGGCATCGGGCCTTCGGCGTCACCTGGAAGGATGTGGGCTACTACCAAAGCCAAGGCGACAAGCTCAACAGCTTCCAACTCATTATCATCGAACGCGAAGACACCGGGCCGGGGAACTTCGACATCGAACTCAACTACGACAGGCTCGAGTGGGAAACCGGCGAGTCCGAAAACCCCGGCGGTGGTGGCCTGGGCGGAAACTCGGCCCGCGCCGGATATGCCAACGGGGTGGACGACGACCGCACGTTCGAACTCCAGGGCTCGGGGGTGAATGGCGCGTTCCTTGATTCGAATCGCGCAACCGGGCTAATTTATGGCAGTCTCAACTCCGGGGTCGCAGGCCGTTACGTTTTCCGGGTCCGGAATGGCAACTTTGCCGACAATCCTCCGGTGGCGATCGCGGGTGCCGATCTCGCCGCGAATCTCTCGGCGAGCGTTTCTCTGGATGGCAGCGCGAGTTACGATCCCGAAGAGGCGGCCATTACCTTCTCGTGGGTGCAGCGGTCCGGCCTCTCCGTGACTCTGGTGGGAGCGAGCACGGCGAGCCCCACCTTCGTCGCCCCTGCGGTGGCGGGCTCGCTGAGCTTCGAACTGACGGTCAGCGACGGACCGTTGTCGGCTACCGACAATGTGACCATCTTCATCGAATCCGCCCTCGACCCGGAGTTTCTCTATTGGGCGGGCGCCGGCCGCAATGTGGCCTCCAGTGGGGGCGGCATCTGGGATGTCGGCACGACTCTTTCCTGGCGCAATGGCACGCCGGCAGGAACGCTGGCGACGTGGACGCAGAACCGCACGGCCATCTTCGCCGGCTCAAACGGAGGAGTCGTCGATACCCGCAGCGGGATCTCCGCCGATGGCATCCAGTTCACGGCCGACGCCGGCGCTTTCGACCTTATGGTGGCGGGCATCAACTCGCTTACCGGTTCGGGAATCTCGAATGAATCCTCCTCGACGCAGACGCTCCACAACAACCGGAGCATCCTGTGGTTTTCTGGCAATGCGAGTGCCGGAGCCGGCTCGAAGGGTAGCCAGGTGGCGATTTTTAGCGACGGGCTGCTGGCCTTCAGCGACTCGGCCACGCTCGGCGCGGCGACCCTCACCACTTCAGGCGCGGCGGATTTTATGGACAGTAGTTCCGCCGGGACCGCCACGATCATTTCTTCCGGCCAGGTCAACTTCGCCGGGAGTGCGACCGCTGGTTCCGCGGTAATCGGCAATGATGATTTGTTAACCTTCGATGGCGACTCCGGAGCCGGCGCCGCGGTGATTACCAACCGTGGCCAGTGCTTGATCCGCGGGAACGCGCACACCTTCAACCTCGCCATCTTCAACAATCTCGCCGCAGGCTCGATCGACGTCGATTCCACGAACGCCGGGGGCGTGACGGTCGGTACACTGACGAACGCGGCGAACTCCACGCTGAACGTCTACGGGACACGGTTGGAGGTCGGGAGGGTCACGCTCATCGACGGCAATACGCTTTCGTTCAACCTCGCCCCGGGTGGGACCGGTCTGCTCAACGTGACGAATTCAATGGTCGGAAGTACCGGCTTCGGCGGTACCTCCATCACGATCTACGACACCGGCGGCGTTGCACCGGGACGCACCATTCCGCTCCTCGACTGGTCCACCGCGACGAACGTTGTGGATGTGGATGTGAGCGATTTCGTCCTCCAGCCGTTGCCGGGAGGCTTCGGCGGCGTGCTGCGCATCGCCGGCGGCAAACTCATCCTCGACGTGCTGAGCCCGGTGGTCGTTCCGACAGTCGTCACCGGGTCCGCCGATGGCCTCACGAAGACAACGGCGAACGTCAGTGGGGGGGTGAATTCGAACGGCGCCGCGACCTCCGTTTACTTCGAGGTCGGGACCAGCGCGCTTTACGACTCGAGCACTCCCCCGGTGAGCCTGCTCGGCGGCATCTCGACCGTTCCGGCGCTGGCCAGCTTAACCGGCCTTTCACCGGGCACCGAATATCACTACCGCATCGTCGCCACCAATTTCGTCGGCACCTCGTTCGGCGACGACCAAACGTTCGTCACCGGCGCCGATCCGGAACCGCCCGACACCTTCGATGGATTGCTGGCCGATAAGGACGGGAACACTGGGAGCGTCTCGTTCAACCTGAACCGCGACGGTTCGTTTTCGGGCAAGATTTCCCTCACCGGCGTCCGGAACTACAGCTTCCGCGGGGCGTTCGATGCAGTTAATCGGTTCACGATCGACCTGCCGGGCGCGGCCAGCGTCGCGGGAGAACTGGTCAACGGGACGATCCGTATCGTGGTGACCCAAGGACCGGACCTTTACGACGGAACCCTGGTTTCTTCCCTGGTCGGGCGCTCCGAGGAAGGGAGCTACACCATGCTGCTGCCGCCGTCACCCTCGTCGCTCGTTGATCCAAGCGCCCCACACGGGACGGGCTATGCTGTGGTGACGATCGATCGCACGGGGAGAATCCGCTGCGTGGGGGCGCTGGCGGACGGCACAAAATTTGGGATGGGATCCGGCGTCCGTGCAGACGGCACGTTCCCTTTCTATGCCCGACTCTATCCCGGCCGCGTTGGGCAACTCGGCGGGGTCCTCTCCTTACGCGACTTGCCGACGAGCGATTTCGAAGGAGTGCTCGTATGGGTAAAGCCAGGCAGTGTGCTCGACCCGCTTTACCCGGCTGGTTTCATCGCCAGCATCGACGCCGTCGGTTCCAGCTTTGCAAAACCGAAGTTGCCGACGGGCATCCTCCAACTCAGTGCCAGTTCCACCGTCCTGCTCGAATTCACGGAAGGTAATCTAACCGCGCCCCAAACTGGAACCGCCAGAATTCGCAACGTCGGTGCTCCGGTGGTCCAACGGCCAATGCGGTCACTCACGCTTTCCCGGCGCACCGGGCTTTTTACCGGCTTTTTCGTCTTCGCGCCCAGCGGTGGCTCGAAAGTCTATCGGGGGGTCGTCCTCCAGAAACAAAACCGGGGCGAAGGGTTCTTCCTCGGCACGGACGCGTCGGGAAAGGTGACCGTCACCCCTTGATCAATCGATAGGTAATCATTGACAGCCTTGCACAATCCGCTTCAACACCGCTTCGTGGTTACTCCTGCCCGTCCTTTATTCAGATGGCTCGTCGCCGGCATGCTGGCGTCCAGTGCCGCCCTGGCGCAGGAGCGGGTAGAGCAGGCGAGAAACGAGCAGGCGCAAAACTTGCAATTCAGAACCGGTGCCTCTGTTCAGGAAAGCCGGCTGACTTCGGACGCCGAGCAGGTGCCGTCCACGCCCGGTGATCCGGATCTGGGCGAGCAGGTCATCCTCAAGCGCCGGGACAAGAAAACGCCGTTCCGGTTCGTCGTCGACCTGACCGGATTTTACACGAGCAATGCGGCGCTGACCGACAAACGCGCCGCTGAAGATCTCTTTTTAGTGGCCCAGGCGGCGCTGAGCTACCAGACCCAGATCGCGACCGATTTCTACGCGGAAGTCACGATTCGGGAGGCGTCTTTTCGCTACGCGAAGCTCGATGAGCTGGACTTCGAGAGCCTCAATGCCGGCGCTGGGTTGACCTACATTTGCCGCCCCCTGTGGGAACTCGCCCTCTCGGCACGCTATAACTTCAACCGACTGACCGACGGCTCGCAACACAACGAGTTTTTTAAGAATCACACCCTCACGCTAGGTGCGCAGAAGACCTTCGAACTCAGCAAGGCGCACTACGTTTACGCTGGATACGCCAGCACCCTTGGTTGGAGTGAGCCGGTGGCCCCGCAGCGCAACGAGCACGGGTTCTATCTCGGATACCATGCGAATCTAACCCGGACCTTATCCGCAGACGTCAACTACCGGGTCGCCTATTTCGACTACCTGCATAACCGCGGGGATTGGAATCAAAACGTGGCGGTCAGTTTGAAGTGGGAGGCCACGCAGTGGTTGAACGTCTCCGCCTCGGCATCCCTGGGGATGAATGACTCGAATCGCGATCCGTTCGACTACCAGGTTTTCAGCGGCGGCGTCGGCATCACCGCGTCGCTCAGTTTCTAAATCCAGCCCCCCACTCCATGAATTCATCGAGATGCACGATTCACCGTTCGCGATGGCTGCCCGTCACCCGGCTGGCCCTGGTCGCGAGCATCCTTGCTGTTTCGCCGTGGGCTCCGGCCGCCGTGCTCAAGCAGGCGGAACTCACCGCGGTGGTCAATGATGTCAAACTGGTCGAGCCGGGGAAGGGTGAGCGGGCCGCGGGCGTCCGCGATGTGGTCGCGGGTACTTCGAGCGTCAAGACCGGCATCAAGTCCCGCGCCGAGTTGCTCTTTCAGGACAAGACGCTGACCCGGCTCGGAGCGAACACCCTGTTTTCATTCGATGAAGGAACGCGCGAGCTGGAACTCGAGCGCGGCACCGTGCTACTGCAGATTCCGAAAGGCATTGGCGGGGCAAAGATTCGCACCGCGGCCGTGACGGCGGCTGTCACGGGTACCACGATCATGCTCGAATACACTCCAGTCGCCTGGAAGCAGACCAATCCACCCGGCGTCTCCCCGCTCGTCGTCGCGATGGCGCCCGAGCGCTGTGCCTTGGAACTCCAGCATCCGAGCCGCAACTATTCACCGGCCGACCTCGCCGAGATGCGGCGCAAAGCGGCGCTCGTGAAAAAGGGGAGCGGCTTTGTGAAGGTCATGGTGCTGGAGGGGACCCTGCGCCTCTACCTCAACAATCGCGTCGGGGAGTCCGTCCTCGTCACCGCCGGAAAGATGATCATCCTCAATCCGAACGCGACGACCATTCCTCCCGGGGTCGAGTTCGATATCGCGCGGCTCGCGCAGACCTCGCTGCTGGTCAATAACAAGAACTGGGGTGGCTCCAGTTCGCCGGTGAACATGGGCGTGGTCACTCGCGAAATTTCTACGCAGGAAGCAGCCAAGCGGACCGGCGAGCTCAGTGACACGGGACTGAGAATCGAAGGGGGTGGGACCACGGTCACCTTTGGGGGGGGTGATCTGTATACGCAGTTGGATCGACGGTTCACTGCGTCAACCTCCGGGCAACCCGATCCCGAAGCTCTGGCATCTTCCCGGTCGAAATCGGCTGGGACTGGCAATGTGCCGATTGTCGCGAGTGGCGGAGGATCGGAGCCGCCGCCACCGCCGCCGCGGCGGACCCTGCTTGCGGGTTTCAAGAAGGAAGGATCCGAAACACTGTTGAATGACGAAGCCCCTCCCACATCATCGGAGATCGCGGGCCATGCAAAAATTCTCTCTGAACTATTAGGCGAAAATCCGGGCGACACTCCGGTCCTTCCCAAGAGCGGGAGCAGTTTCATTTTCCTATCCAATGGAGATCTCGACGGCGAAGACGAACCGGTGAATCCTCTCACGGCGAGCAAACTGCTCAACACGTATCCGGTGCCTGCATCCAGCACCGGGGAAAAGAGTGTCCTCAGCTTCGACTACCGTTTTCTGACCGACGAGATCGGCGAGACGGGAAACTTCGGGGATCGTTTCGACGTGCGAGTCGAAAGCGGCACCCAATCCATGATCTACAGTCTCCAGCGCGATGCGCTCGATCCGGGCGGTGCCAATACCCCGACGCCGATCACCCAGCTCAACGTGGGGGGATTCAGGGGCGGAACCGACTGGCTGCCGTTTGCCCTCGATCTGTCTCCGTTCGCGGGCCAGGACGTGAGGCTCTCACTCGTCGTCTTCGACCGCGGTGACCCCGTCGTGGATTCCGCGGTGACGCTCGGCGAAGTCAGCGTGGGCGATCCGCCGGCCAATGCGGGTCCCGGCCTTCCGGGCACACTCAGCCTCAATCTCGACTCGGTAACTTTCGGAACGGGCTCCGGCGAAATGACGCCGCCGAATCTCGAAGGACTCGCTCCCGTGAGCGGATCAGGCCCGGCCGCCGACGTGGGCAGCCTGTTCGTCACCTCGCCGGGCGACATCACCTTGAACGCGCCGCTCAACGCGAGCACCGGAGCGAATGGACCCGGCACCACCCTCGGTGGAAAAGGCGGGACGGTTTCATTTCGGAGCACGAGTGGAGAGATTGCGATCAATTCGACGCTCCAGGTTTCCGAGAGTGCGACGGCGACCGGGAAAGCCAGCAAGGTGGGAGGCTCCATCGCGCTCCACAGCGAAAAGACGACCGGCGTTGCGATCAGTGTCAGCAACACCGGCGAACTCCTCGCGCTGGTCAATGCGGGCGCCGCCCTGACTGCGGGTGGGCAGATCAGTCTCAACTCCAAAGGCGGAGCGATCCGCATCAACGGAAAACTCAACGCGTCGAGTCACGGCACGATCACCGTGGAGAATCAGGGTCCCGCCGGCCTGGTCGAACTCACGGCCGCGCAGATCGCCGCATCGGTGGTGAAGATTCGCGCGCTGGGCGACAATGGCGTCCTCCGGATCGGCGGCGGCTCGATCAGTGCAGACACCATGCTGAAGCTCTACGCGGGCGGGAGCAATGGCACCGTCGACTTCGTGGACAACGTGTCGCTCAGCGGAGCCAGTACCAAGACGATCGCCGGCCAGACCGTGAACATCAGCGACGGTAAAGTGGTCACGGTGAACGGCGGGGCCGCCACGGTCTTTAGCAACAATGCAAACTACACCGGCTCGGGTGGGAATGGTTCGAAGACTGGCACCTTTGGTGGCAATGGAGCGACCACGCTGCCGTTCAATCACGCGAGCAAGCCACCGTTCTGAACGCGGCTCGCAGCCGGAAAATAACCTCCGGCTGAGCCCGTGCACCGGGAGCGTGCATCATGCGGCGCGTCCCCGCGAATCTCCGCGGAAGCGACCTTCCGCAGACCCTCTACAGCCCGCTCCCGACGTATTCAGCAGTGAACGTTTCGAAACGCGCGACGCTCCCCGAGGGAGGCGCGCTGCCGAGGTCGTAAACCTTATTGCCCACGATCTCCTGCGTCTCGGTGTCGAAGATCATCACGCTCGCCGTCGCGCGCGCCTTGGGTTTGGAACGGGACCCTTCCGCTCCCGCCTTCTGCGGGGTCGGTGCGCTCAGATCAGTCTTTACCGCGAGATAGCGCGACTTCTTCGGATGACTCGCAGGCTGCGCCGCGATCTTTCGATAAGTCGCCCGAGCTCGCTCCTCGGCCACCTGCCGCTGACGGCTCGAGGCTTCCCGCACCGCGACGATCTGCGCGATGCGGACCAGCGTGCTTTCGTCCGCTTCGGCATAATTGCCCGGCGTGCTCAGCTTGATCTGCACCCGGCCATCGCGGCGTCCCGGCATGGTCTTAATATCCTGAATGGTAAACGCACCATTCGGCATCGATGCGTTGTTCGCCGACGGTTGGGCGCAGCCTGCGGCCAGGATTGCCGCGAAGCCGATAACTCCCGGCCCGCTCCATTGAGTGAGATTCATAGCTAATTGCGACGATAGGGCCAGGCGCGCCGCGGTGGCAAGCCCCGCGCTTCAGGCTGGCCGGTAGTGAGTCGCCTTGCTATGGATCCGCCGGTGAGTTTCCTCCATTCTCGAAAACTTCAACTGGCCGTCATCTGCGCGGTTTGCACGGGTCTGGTGGTGGGGGCATTGGTTTGCGGGCGGCTTGGCTTTGGTTTCGGCTCGCTGGTGGGATGGGAGCTGCAGTTTCGCAATGTGCTCTACGAACAAGGCCGGAAGAATCCCGCCGATCCACGACTGATCTATCTGGGAATCGACAACGAGTCCGTGTCGATCGAGAAGGTCGATCTCGAAACGCTCTTCGCGGACGTGCCGCGCGATGGCACGGATTTTCGCGCGCTCGAATTGATCTCCCGCGGCTACCCGTGGCCGCGCGAAGTTCATGCCCTGGTGCTCGACAAACTCTTCGCCGCCGGGGCGAGCGTGGTCATCATGGATTTGCTCTTCCTCAAGCCGTCGGCGGACGATGCGGCCTTCCGAGCCGCCCTCGATCGCTACCGCGAGCGAGTAGTGTTGGGCAGCAATTTCGGCAGTAATACCGACACGCATGGGGACGTTAACTGGGAACTCACCCTGCCCGCGGAGGAATTGATTCCCCAGACCAGCCCGATCGATCCGCGGGTGGGGTTCGTGAATTTTTTCGCGGGGGATCTCGATGAAACCGTCCGGCGGGCGCCGTTCCGAATGGCTCTCGCGAGTGCCCGCAAAGCCGGGGTGACTGCGGGGGACGAGATCTATCTCTCGCTCAGTGCCGTGGCGGTGAGCCGGGCTGGGTTGGCGCATCTCATCCCGCCGCTGCCGGCCTCCGAACGGCTCTTTCGCTTTACCGCGCCGCCCGGCATTGGCTTCCCGCCTCGATCGCTGTATCAGCTTTTCGTTCCGAAATATTGGGCAGCAAACTTCGCGGGGGGCGAGGGTCTGCGCGGAAAGATTGTCCTGGTCGGACCCTTCGGAAATTGGGCGCACGATGAGCACACGACCCCGTTTGGAAAAATGCCCGGGCCGGAGCTGCATCTCAACGCGATCAACGCTCTGCTGCACCAGGCGTATCTCACCGAAACACCGCTGTGGGCGGACTGCGTGCTGGTTTTCCTCGCCGGCCTCTCGGCGTGGCTGGTGTCCCAGTTCACGCCGCGGCCGGCGCTGCTGGTGCTGCGCGCTGTCGCGGCCAATGGCCTGCTGCTGTTGCTGGCGTTCGAAGCGTTCAACCACCTGAACACCTGCACCGCGGTGATCGCGCCGCTTCTCGCGCTCAATCTCAGCGGCGGCGCGTGTTTCATGTACGAGTACGTCCATGAACAGTTGGAGCGGCGCCGCACGCGGCGAACGCTGGAGCGCTACGTTTCAAAGGATGTCGTGCGTGAGCTCCTCGACAATCGTGCCAGCCTGCTCCACGCGCTCGGTGGCGCGCGGAAGCCGATCACCGTGTTGTTTTCCGACCTCCGCGGCTTCACCACGCTCACGGAGAGCGCCGACGCGGTAGCCCTCGTCGATCAGCTCAACGAATATTTCAACAAGATGGTGCGGCTCGTCTTTGCAAACTCCGGCACCCTCGACAAGTTCATCGGCGACGGCCTCATGGCGCACTGGGGGAGCATCGTCACCGGCGGCGCAGAAACCGATGCATGCCAGGCGGTGCGGACGGCGGTGTCGATGCGCGGGGCGCTGGCGGAACTGAACGCGGACTGGAAGTCTCGCGGAATCGCCACGCTGGATTTTGGCATCGGCATCAACAGTGGCGAGGCGATCGTGGGCAATCTCGGCTGCGACGAAAAAATGGAAGTCTCGCTCGTCGGCGATCCGGTCAATCTGGCCGCGCGCATCGAAGGCGCGACGAAGGAATACCACGTCGATCTTCTGATCGGCGCCGAAACCGCGCGGCTGGTGCGCGACCGGTTCCTGCTTCGCAGCGTTGATTTCGTGCGGGTGAAAGGGAAGACGAAGCCGGTGGAAGTTTTCACCGTCATCGCCGAGCGAATGAACGGGGCGCCCGCTCCGGAGTGGCTGGACGATTACGAGCAGGGAGTGAGCCTTTGCCGCGAACGAAAATATTCCGAGGCAGGGCGATTGCTCGGCCAAGTCGTCGCGCTCCATCCCGAGGACTGGCTCGCCGCGGAGTATCTGCGGCGCGCGGAACAATACGCCGCCGTGCCCCCTCCGGCGGATTGGGACGGCGTCTATGTCATGACGACGAAGTAATCCCGATCAGCGCACACGGAAGCCACAGGGTGTGATCGAAAGCGGGGCCGGCATGATTCCAATGAGACGTCGGAGCAGTCTCACCCTCGTTGGTCCAATGCTCGCGAGCGGAGCGGAGGTAGAGGTGCATTTACCCGGCGTCGGCGGGCGGCAATCCCCGGCGTTGCCGTCGTGCGCGCCAGGCCCTACCCGACCTTGAAACGACTGTCGGCGGTCGCATCGGCGATCACTACTTTATCGATGCTCGGCTTGCCGGTAAATTTGCCCGCCGCGAAGTAGCTATCCAGGTCGGCGGTGCCCTTGATGATCAGGCTCGCAATCGCGCTCGCGGTGCCGCCGAGGATCGTGTCTTCCGCATCGTTGAGCTGTCCATTCACGCTCGAGAGCCCGGCCGCGAGGACGAATGCGGTGGCGTTGCGGCCCACCGTGACGGCTCCGATGGAACCCGCGGCGAAGGCGTCCGCATTCACTCCGACGCCGCCAAAAGCGCGGTCCGCCCCCAGGCTCGCGCCCGCGAGAATGAACGACTGGCTGGCATCCAGGCCGACGAGGATCGAGGCGATCCGGGCCGCGGTCACCGTCGCGCCGGTGACGCTGCCACCGGTGAGCGCGCGGTCGGCCTTCACGGAGACGGCCCCGAGATTGCCGAGCACGTTCACGTCGCCCGTGAGATTGCCGCCGAGAATGCTCAGGCTCGCGAGCGCCGCCGTTTTGCCGAGCTCCAGCGCGGGAGCCGTCGAGGTGATGCGGCCGGAGAAGTCGCCACCAGTTACTTTCGTGGCGCCGAAAATCCGGCCCGCCAACTCGCCGCTGAGCGTCCCGCCCACGCCGGTTTTGTTCTCCGCGACGCTCACGGCGCCGACATTGCCGAGCACGGAGACATCGCCGGTCAGGCTGCCACCCGCGATGGTGAATTTGGTGAGCGCCAAGGTCTTGCCCAACGCGGCCGCGGTGGCCGTCGAGTCGATCGTGCCGCTGAAATCACCGCCCGAGACGCTGATGGCGCCGAAATTCCGCGCCGTGAGCGCGCCGCTGACTCCACCGCCCGTGACGGTGAGCGAGGTCACACCCGCGGTGTTGGAGGAAGCCGTCAAATCTGCCTCGAAAGCCCCGCCCAGCTTGATTGCGCCAAAGGTCGCCGCAGTCCACGTCCCGGCATCGGCGCCCGTCTTCACCTTGATCGCGCCAGCCGCGCCGGTGACCGTGAGGTTCGCATCGAATCCGCCCACCGTCGTAGTGAGGCTCTTCAGCGCGGCCCCATTGATCGAGCCCTCTCCGATGCTCGCGGCCTTGATCGCACCCAGGTCGCCAGTGGTGGAAATGCGGAAGCCATCGGCGAGATTCCGCGCGCTGATGGCGAGCTGATTTTTTACCGCAGCGCCAGTCTGAATGAGCGGATCGGCGGCGATGGAATCCGGCTGCAGGAGGTCGCGCACGGCGATACTCTTCACCGCACCCGAGGCGGTCAGCCCATTCACCACGAAGTCGCTCGCCTTGGCCGCGAAGCTGCCCAGCGCGCCCGTGATCGTCACGTCGCCGATCGTTACGATGCCGTCGCCATCCGGGAGCCTGTCCGGGTCCGGACCGTCGCCTTTGCGCTTTACGGTCACGGAGAGGTTGCTCTTCGCCGTGGTGCCGTCGAGCACCACGAAGTCGAGCGGTCCATTCAGCGGCCCGGCGCCGTCGGGATCGACCGTCGCGTATTGCAGCGTGCCGGGGCCGGTGAGTTTCACGGTATAAATGTCGCCGTCGGTGTCGGTGAGCGTCGCCTTGTTACCGGTCGCGGTAATCAGCGTCGGCGCGACCACGGTGATGCTCGCGTCCGGTGTGCCGGCGACCGCCTCGGTGTTGCCCACGTTGTCGATCGCCTGGCTGTAGAAGGCGTAGGTGTGGCCGACTTCTCCCTCGAAGCGGAAACCGCCGCCGGATTCGGAAACGGTCGCGATCTGGAGCGGACCGTTGTTGTCCGTGAAATACAGTGTCACGCCGTCAATGCCCGAGCCGTCCACGTTGTCCGCGGCCGTCCAGCGCACGGCGAAAGTGCTGCGCGTGGTCGTCGCGGGAAGCGCGTTCACGGTGGAGGTCGGGATGATGCTATCGAGCGTGTTCGTCACGGTCGGCGTGGCGATGGGATCCTCGGTGTCGAAGACGATGCTCGCGAAGGAGGTGAAGACGGTGGCGTTCGCCAGCCCGGCTTTCGGCGCGATGGTGTAATTGATGAAACCGTCGCCGCGGCCGCTCGCGTCGTTGGCCGGGAGGAAGCCGGCGAACGGATCGACCGGCACTTCGTTCGTCGCGGGATCGAGCGAGGTGAACGTGACCTCGAGCACGCCGTTCAACGTGTTCAGCTCCGCGTTGATTTTCACCAGCACGCCGAGCGTCGCGGTCGCATCGAAGGTCGTCTCGAAGCTTGTCCCGATCGCGCCCGCGGGCACGTCGATCTTGAACGCGCCGAAGCCGAAGCTGGTGAAGGCGAACGTCGAGAAATCCAGGTCGGAATCGAGCGGTTGCGCCAATGGTTGCGTCACCTTCACCACCTGCGCGGGCGCGCTCGCCGTCGGCTGATTTTCAAACTCGATGCGGTAGCCGAACTCATTCGTGCCGCTCACGAATCCATCGAAGCGAAACTGCCCCGGCGCGATGATGTCGGGCACCGGGTCGGCGCCGGCTCCCGCGGGACCGACGATGTTGTTCGGATCGCGCGGGCGGACGGTTTGGGTGTCCGTCGTGCTCGGACCGCCATTCTTGTTGCCCCCATCGCGGATGTAGTCGTTGTTCAGTTTTTTCAGGAAGACGATGGCGTCGAGCGTGGCCTCGGGCTTCGATTTTCCAGCGATGATACCGTCCTTGATGAGCTGATTGAGCAGCCAATTGTCGGCATTATTTTTGTAATAATCGGGACTGAACTTTCCCTCGTCGGGGTTGAACTTCCCGTACTCGCCCGCGTCCTTGTAGTAATCGTAGGCCGACTTCTCGATTTCATAAACGTCCTTCGCCGCGAGGAGAACCTGCACCGGCGGCGGGACGATCTTGTTGAGGAATTTTGCGACCGGAGCCAGGGGAGCCAGCACTTTGTTAAGCTTGAGCGAGGCCTTGGCCACCGGAGAACCAAAGGCTTCGATGGCTGCATCGCTCCCCTTGATGAGGAGCCCGCTCTTGTCGCCGCCCGCCAGTTTGACCGCCGGGAGATAAAGGGCCTCACCCTGCACGCCGAGTTCCGTCACGGTCGCTCCAGCCGGCAGCGCGCCCGTATTCGCCCCGAAGGGCAGCGACAAACCACCCGGAAGCGCCGGGACGGTGGGGATCGTAAATTGCAGCGGCAGCCCGCCGGGAAGCGCCGGGAGCGTGACCAGGCTGCTGCCCGGAATCAGGCCGCTCGGATCGACCTGATTCACCGGATCGTTCGCGACGAAGCTGTAGAGATTTGAGTCGCCACCGCTGAAGCCGAGCGGATCGCGCGAGGTGAAGCGGCCCAGGCCCGCATCGTAATCACGCGCCCGCATCGAGTAGAGATCGCCCGCTTCATCCTGCACGCCGAATGCGCCATTGAACGTGAACGGTTGCACGATCGTGCCGGTCTGCGCGGTGATTTCGCCAAAGGGCAGGTATTTGTAACTCGCGATGCTGGCCCCGGCCGCACCGGAGAGCAGCGCGGTGTTGCCCGTGGCGTCGTAGTGGTAAAACGCGGACACGCCCGCGCCATCCGTGCGCGCCGCGACGCCGCGACCGCTCGCAAAATGCGCCGTGGTGCTCGCGCCCTGATATTCGCCGAAGACGGTGCCGAGCCCGGCGGGGTCGTTCGCGAAATCCGTGCGCACGCCGTTCTCTGTTTTGCCGATGCGATTGCCGAGCGCGTCGTAGTCGAACGTGATGACGCTGCCCGGCGTGGTAATGCCGCTGAGACGACCGCCGGCATCGTAACTGTAGCCCGTCGTGACGCCACCGACGGCGCTCGCGACCACCCGGCCCGCGTTATCATAGGTCAGCGTTTCGCCGCCCGCGGTCGTGTATTGGTCGGCGTTGTTAGTCGTGTAATTCGCCGTGCCGCTCACCGAGTCCACGACGCTCACGCGATTTCCCTCCGCATCGTAGCCGTAGGAAACCGTGCGCCCGCCGGGCAGCGCGACGCCGCTGAGGCGGCCCGCGGTGTCGTAGGTGTAAGTCGTCGTGCCCGTCCCGTCGGTCACGGTCTTCACGCGATCCTGCACATCGTAGGTGTAGTTGAAGAAGCCCGTCACCGCGCTCACCGCATCGCGATGCGTGATGGTGCTCGTGCGGCCCAGCGCGTCGTAAGTGTAAGCGCTCGTGCTGTCATTGCCGCGCGTCTCCGTGGTGAGCTGGCCGAGCGCGTTGTAGTCGTAATCAACGATGCGCGCGTCGTTCGTATCGCGCACCCCATCGATCCGCCCGAGCGCATCGTAGCTGTACTTCACGGTGTAACCGGTCTGGTCCGCGACCGTCGCGCGCCGACCCGCCGCGTCGTAGGTGTTGGTGATCGTCTTGCCGTTCGGATACGCGATCGTGAGCAGGCGGTCCGCCGCGTCGTAGGTCAAAGTGGTCGTGCCTTCCCCATCGGTCGCGGTGAGCAGATTCCGGTGCGCGTCGTAGGCGTAATTCACCGTGCCGCCATCCGCCTCCGTGCGCAGCGTCACGAGTCCCTTCGTATTGTAGGCAAAGGTCGTCCGCGCGCCGTTCGCATCCGTCGTGGCGACGATGAGGCCCGCCGCGTTGTATTCGTTGCGACTCGCGAACCCCTCTGGATACAGCGTCTCCAGCAGATTGCCTTTCGCGTCGTAGTTGAATTTCGTGATGTCCCCACCCGAATCGGTGACGCTCAGCAACCGCCGGATGTCGCCGCCGACTTCGATCTGCGTTTTCGCCCGCGCCGCATCCGTCACGCTGTAGCTCAACCCCGCGCCCCCGATGCTCGCGCTGGATTTCACCCCGCTCGGATCGGTCACGCTCGTGACCCGGCCCAGCGCATCGTAAGCCACCGAAATCGTCTGCCCCAGCGCGTCGATGCTCCGCGCGACCGCACCCTGCGCGACGTAGAAACTCTGCGTCACATTCCCCGCCGAATCCGTCGTCGTGATTTTGCCCGCGCTGTCGTAGGCGAAACTCAGCGTCACTGCCTGCGGCCCGGTGCCCGTGCTGCTTTGCGTGAGCCGCCCCTGCGCGTCGTAGCTGTAAGTCGTCGTGACTCCGTCCGGCCCAGTCGTGCTCGCGAGCGCATGTTCGCGCGCCGCGCCCTGGCCGGTGACGTAGGTGTAAGTCGTCGTCCCCTGCACTGTCACGACGCTCGTGAGACGCTCGCCGCTCGCGTCGTAGCTGAACGTTTTCACGCGCCCCACCGCGTCCGTATCCGTGGCAATGCGGCCCTGCGCATTGTAGGTGAAGAGCGCGACATCGCCGGTCAGCGAATCCGTCACGCTCGTGAGTTGCCCGCTCGCATTCCACGCCGTCGTCACGCGGCCTCCGTTCGCATCCTGCACAAAGTCGATGCGCCCGTCGCTCGCGCGGAAAGTCGTGCTCACGCCGCTGCCGCCATCCAGCGTGAACACGCCCGCCGCGCTCTTCGTCAGCTTGCCGAAATCCAAACCCGTGCCCGCAAACAAGCCCGCCGCCGTCTTCGTGAAAATGCGTTCGTTGTTTCCATCCGTGATCGTCACATCGCCCGACGCGCTCACCGTCAACCGGTCGGCAAAAGGCGACGCGCCGCCGCGGCCGTACGCACCGAGTTCGTAGCGATCCGCGATCCCCCCGAGCACGCCCGCCTGATCGAGTTCAAAATCCACCAGCTTCGTCACCGACGGCGACACCTTGCCGAATTGCCCGAGGTAATTCGCGTTATCCACGAGCATCGCGTGATAGCTCCCGACCGTCGTGCCCGCTGCCGCCTTGAAATTCGCGAACACCGCGTTCCATGCCTCGTCCGAAACGCCCACGGGTTTCACGTCCGCCTTGATGGACTCGAAATTGATCGGATCGCTGTTGTTGCCCGCCACGAACACCTCGAACTTCGAGAACGCGCGGTCGCTGCTGTCGATCGGTTGGAAGATCACTTCGATCGTCCCTTTCTCGCCCGGCGAAAGCACGCCCGCGAGCCCGCCGCTCACGCCGAGCAACTCGAAGAAGCCCAGCGGTTTGCCACTCGCCTGGGTGAACGTTCCCGCCAAAAAGCCCGGCTCATTGGCGAGCCGCAGCAGCGCGTTTTCGGCGACGAGATTGATAACCGGCGCGTCGAGATCCGTCTCGCCGATGTTCTGGTACGAGATCGTCACCGCCGTGCCCGCGAAGGGTGGACGCACGTAGCGCGGGCTGCTCACGTTGAATCGCAGGGTGCCCGCGGTGCCGCCGCTCGTCACCGTGAACGCGCCCGCGAGCGTGTCCGTCTGCACGCCTTTTGTCGCCACGATGTCGTAGCTGCCCGCCGCGAGACCGGTGAGATCGAAGGTCGCCTGCGCCGTGTTTGCATCGACAAAATAAACTGCCGTCGCCGCCCGCGTGGTCGCGCCGGTTTTCAGCGTGAAAGTCGTCGCCGGGCTGAACTGCGCGCCGTCGAGGGTGGTCGTGACCTTGCCGATATTCGCGCCGCGATTCACATCGAGCCCGAGCACGTCGAAGCCAAGACCATTCGCGGTGAAGCTGAAATTTTGCCCCACGCCCGCCGCCTCGCGCCCATGCAGCAGCACGTAATAAGTGCCCGCCACCGTCGCCGGGCCGAGGATGCGCTGCGTGGTGCTGCCGAGCGTGAATGCGCTGCCGTCGAAGTCGCCGCGCGTCGGCACGGCGCCGAAGGATTCATAAACTTCCGCGACGCTGCCCGCGGTGCTGGTGAGCGTGAACGAGGGCGTCTGCCCCTCCGGCAGCACCACCCGGAAATACAAATCCTGTCCGCTTCGGATCGTGCCGGTGAACGGCGTGCCCGCGGTGAGCAGCGGAACATCGAGCGCAAAAGTCCCCGCGCTCGCGGCGAGATTGCCCGCGCG
>Ga0209181_10003342_pt1 | contig 24895 bp, 24 predicted proteins | sample MAT05_FD_187208 | JGI IMG/M metagenome (GOLD analysis project Ga0209181, IMG submission 187208) | Freshwater microbial communities from Lake Fryxell liftoff mats and glacier meltwater in Antarctica - MAT-05 (SPAdes) (version 2) | ecosystem: Environmental > Aquatic > Freshwater > Ice > Liftoff...
TGTGAGCGGTGAGATGTGAGCGGTGAGATGTGAGCGGTGAGATGTGAGCGGTGAGTTGTGAGCGGTGAGTTGTGAGCTGTAAACCGTTGGCTGAGCGGAACCGAAGCTAATGATGGATCGTTGAGTTATGAATATGAGTTATGCGTTATGAGTTATGAGTTAAGGCGTTATGAGTTAAGGCGTTATGAGTTAAGGCGTTGTGAGTTATGCGTTATGAGTTATGCGTTATGAGTGAATAACCACTCTGAATGTAATCATTCACAACTGCCTATTTATCTCCCATTTAAAATGCGCCATTTTACACTCAACATGACAATAGCAGCGTTACAGACTTTTTTTTTATCAATTTTTAAAAATTAATTATCATGAAAATACGATTGCTTTTATGTGTGGCTGCTGTTATTTGTTTGCAACAATTACTATCGGCCCAATCCACCGGCGAAAGGGTGAAGGAGAATGCGAAGAATAAAACGGAGAGTAAGGTGAACGAAAAAGTAGACAAAGCCATTGATAATATTATTGACGGAAATTTTTTAAAGAAGAAGAAAAAAGCCGCCTCCGAAACATCTGCGGATGCAGCAACCAAAATAGATGAGAAAGAAAAAGTAGTGACCAATGGCAAAACCGTTGATCAAAAAGAATATAACGATGGCTTTACTGTGTATAGCAAATTCGATTTTATAGCCGGTGAAAAAGTATTGTACTACGACGATTTTGCGGAGGTAGCTATCGGCGATTTTCCTACAGGGTGGAACACCAACTCCAGCGCCGAAATTGTACGCTTTAATGAGTTGCCGGGCAAGTGGCTCTCTATTACAAAAGATGGATTTTTTGAACCGGAAATGGTTACTAATATGCCAGAAAACTTTACACTGGAGTTTGATGTATTTAACCGCTACCGCAGTTCCAATATTCTCAGTTATAATTTTATAATTTATAAAAGTGATAATGCCCGCCGCGATATTGGCGATGCATATGTTACCGATGCTTCGTTTCATTTTAATTGGGCAGGATGCAGTGGCGGGGCAAGTTATGCAGTGTATCAACAAGGCGAGAAAATGGGTAGCAACGATGACCTATCGGCAAAAAACCTTGTATGTGGGGGCGATGAATATAAGCAACCTGCCACGGTAAAATTTTCGATATGGCGGCAAAAAAACAGGTTGCGTATTTATGTGAACGAAGAAAAAGTGCTGGATATACCACAGGCCTTTAACAGCAAGGTAAAATACAATGTTTTTAAACTGGGCGCCAGCTATATGAACTACTCAAACGGCCGCGAAAACGACGATCAGTTTATGGTTGCCAACCTGCGGTATGCGGTTGGTGCACCCGATACCCGCAGCAAGCTGATAACCACGGGAAAATTTACCACCACCGGTATTTTGTTCAATGTAAATGCTGACCAGATAAAAGCGGCTTCGTACGGCACCTTAAAAGAAATTGCCACCGTGCTAAATGAAAACCCCATGGTAAAAGTGAAGATTATTGGCCACACCGACAGCGATGGTAATGACAACGCCAATTTGGTATTATCGCAAAAGAGAGCGCTTGCGGTGAAAGAAGTCCTTTCTACCACTTTTGCTATTGAAGCTGATCGTATGCAAACCGATGGAAAAGGAGCAGCCGAGCCTGTTGAACCAAATAGTACGCCGCAAGGTAAAGCCAATAACCGCCGCGTAGAGTTCATCAAATTGTAAGCACACTTCAATTAGCCCTTTAGTTATAATTAATTAATTGATATTACCAAATTTTAAAAATAAAACATTTGCAGTGAAACATTTTATACGTTCTTTTTGTGCCTTCCTTTTGTACCTGACTATTTTACTATGGGGTAGCAAATCCCTTGCGCAAGTAGATATCAACAGTTATGTATTCAGTACTCAAAACAATGCATCACTATATGATGAAACGGGTGCCATTAACATTATCGGTGCAAACGCTGACAACGAAACCAGCGACAATATTTTGCTGCCATTTCGTTTTGGTTTTGCGGGCGACGTTCACAACTATTTTAGTGCCAGCAGCAATGGCCGCATTATTTTGTCGGGCACTAATTTTACCAACTCGTATGCGCTTTACCCTTTTTATGTGCAGGGTAATAGTTCTTCAACCTTAAATGCAAGCGGCATGGGCACCAGTGCCACGGGCAGTGTTTATTTTAAAATTACCGGAACGGTGCCAAATCGCAAAGTGGTGATAGGCTTTAAAAACATGAGCATCAGCAGGGCGGGTGGCGAAAACAATGCCAGCTTCCAAACTATTCTGCACGAAAGTACAGGCGTTATTGAGTTTATTTATGGTAAAATGGAAACCGCAGTTGCTTTAGGGTTTTCAAACAATAGCTTTAGGCCTGGCATTGGCCGAACCAATATAAACAGGTACCAGTTTGTAAACACCAGTACACATACCGTTACACAAACTACCAGTGTCAATACCAATAATTTTGCGCCGGGTGTTATTGCCAACTTAAACGCCGCAGGTGCTGGTCAAAGCAGGTTATACCGGTTTACGCCACCACAGGTGCAGCAATTTAGCAATACGCAAATAATGTTTAGTGGTACCGCTTCCGGCGGCACTAATTTTACATTCAACCACCCTCAAAATGGTGCAATTAGTTTTTTATTATCCGATAGTATTCCCGGTATTATTTCTTTTGGCTCATCCTCGCTAATAGGCGGTGGCTTTGCTCAGCACAACAGGGGCAATGCATACCCGGGTGTGCGTTACTATCTCAGGGTGTACGCCAGCAATGGGGGTTCTATTTCTACCAATTTTGCTGAGGGCTCTTATCAACCATTGCCGCCTCAGGTTTTCACTTCTCAAAAAAATGGTAGCTGGAACGACAATACCGTATGGGGAAAAGTGCCAGGTGTGCTGCCTGGCCCTGGTGATAGTGTAGTAGTACGAAATGTAGATACGATTGCCATTAACAGCATAGCACAGTGTGGTGCTTTGCACATTAATGGAGTGGTGGATTTTGCTTTAAATGGATTACAACTTATTGTGACCAGAAATTTGAGCTTTGGTGCCGGAGCTGTATTAAATGCCAACGATAAGCGGTTTATGGGAGCAAACGTGAACCAAACCACCGGTAAACCAGTACAGGTATTGGGTAGTATTATTGGAAGCGGCAGTATGGATTTTAGCTTTAGCGGAGCCAGATTGCAAATTGAGGAAGGAGTGGGTTTTTTTAGCGAACACCGCATTGAGACACCGCTAACCCCGGTTAATGGAAAGCCGCTTTTGCGCAATCTGCTCATCAGCACCAGGAAACCCATACAGGTGCTGACACCTATAAACATTGTAGAGCGAATTGATGCCGATAAAGGCACCATCGTAACCAATAACAATGTTACGCTCGATCACCGGTTTAGTCCCACCCCGTTTACCCCTTCTGTCATCCAAATTTTTAGGTTTGCAAGAGAGCCTTTGTTTGATGGGGCCGTGGTACACGGTACAGGTGCAGATTACAACATCAATCTTAATTATACAAGAAACAGGAATAGAGTTGTGCCCAACGACGATTTAGTACCTGCACAATTTATTGCGGGGCCAGAAGTGCCACCAAACGGCATCCTCAACAGGATGCTGCTGGGAAGCTACCGCGGCGTACTTTTTAATCAACCACTGACAATGAAAGATGAGTTGGATTTGCGAGGCAACCTGTACCTGGGCAATAACGAACTACGGTTTGTAAATAGTAGTAGAATTTTTTACAACGAAGGAGGAATTACGACCAGCGCTGCAATAGTAAGCGAAACAGGGCAACGGTTTTTCCCCATCAAATACCAGGGGTTAAATCGCTTTATACAAACCAATTTAAGCGCAGGCTCGTTTGGAACAGTTAGCGTAAAGTATGTACATGCAGAAGGTAATACAGACTTTGCCAGTCCATACACCGAAGCCGGATTAAATTTTACGACAAGAAGTAATTTTTATTGGCAGGTCATCAACAATTACGATAATGGTAATGCAGGTTTATTGAACAGTAGTTTGCTATTGCGGGCAGGCAATTTTCCGCGGATAGCAGATTATACAAAATTTGGTATCAGCAGGGCAAACGGAGCGGCACCAGGCATGCACCAAACTGCTACTTTGGGCAACGGCGAAATGCAATGCAACAGGGATGGTTTTAGTTACCTGGATGTGAGTGGCAATTTTTACATTGCCTTTGAAAAATCATCTGCTTTACCGGTAACCCTGCTCAACTTTACCGCTACCAAACAAGGCAGCACTGCACACCTGCAATGGAAAACCGTAAACGAGGTAAACAATCGCGGCTTTGCCATTGAAAGCAGCGTTAATGGAAACCGTTTTAAACAAATTGGTTTTGTGAATGCGATCGCCGGAGGCAATCTCGCCAGCAAAAATGAGTATTTGTTCACCGACCTATCCCCTGCAACCGGCGTAAATTACTACCGGCTGCAACAGCAGGATATTGATGGAAGGTTCAGCTATTCACTGGTTCGTAAACTGGTATTTGATGCAAATTTGCAAGCGCTAAAGGTCTATCCAACCGCTGCTACGCATAGCGTTGTGCTGCAAAACATTCAGCAGGTACCGGGCGTAAAAACAACGCTGCGCCTGCTATCTGCCAATGGTGTGGTGCTTCGGGAGTTTTTTAGTTCGGGTACAACTTTAAGGCTGGATATTGAAAGCTTGCCTGCCGGTAGCTATTTTATAACGGCTACTAACGGTAAAGGGTTGCAGCAGGCGAGGTTTATAAAGTTGTAATTTTTTGGAACCCGGCAATTGAATAACAATAAGGCTTTTGTTGCGTCGCACTCGTGTACAGAATCACTTTAAGGAGCATATTATATTACGAACAAAAGCGTTTCGCCAACAAATGCCAACCTAAAGCGTGTGGTTTACCCGAACCAACTGTAATAAAACGCAGCAACTCGCCAACTTTGTTCCGCGAAAATTGCAAGTAAAAAAATTTTAAAATTTTTTGTTATTTTAAAGTATCGGCCAACGATACGGTTTGGCGATAGTTATGCATTCATTGAACTTCCTGCCCGGCAACCGTAGTACAATGTAATTACTAATGTTTAAAATTTATTAAAAAGCCAAATAGATATTCTTCTGCCGAAACAGAAGCCGATAGCGAGATGGAGATGATTGCTCCAACTTCCCGCCCAACTATTAGCAATACGAATGTTATAAGCCGTTTCTCTCTCTTACAACAGTTTTGATATTGATAAATCTTTCGGTGCTGTTTGCATCTTCGGGGTATATCCAAAGTTTGTCCGTCGTAATTTCTACTCCCAAAATTTCTCTTTCTTCTATTAAAAGAAGTTCAGGTCTGCTGATTATTGTCTTATTTATACATATACGAAGCTTTTTGTCAACTTGCGAAATATTGTACCTGTCAAGTATATCATTAAACCTTAACAGCTTTGTATTTGGCTTTGTCTTTATTATAACAGCACCGTAAGATGCTTTGTCACCATATAATTTTACAGCGTTACTGTCTTTCAAAACATCGACAGTTTCAATATTATCATCGCTTATAACCAAAAACTTTATATCAACTCTAAAAGTGTCGACAAGCATATAAGGTTGTTTGCTTGCGTCAAATGAATATCTGTTCTGACTAATTGCAGGAACTGTTAGCGTGACGAAAACTGTATACAGTAGAAATGCTCTCATAAAATAGCTTATAACATTACGGCTTGGCATTGTGGCGGTATTGTGTGTTCCTTGTGCCGACAAATACCCAATTAAAGATAAAAGGTTTAATGGTTTCTACTGCTGCTTAATTGATAACGTTAAGCTGAAACTGCCTATGAATAGTGAACTGCTGCTGATCCGCCGCGGCGGACGTTTAGCCACCATAATGCCAAACCGAGTGTTTAGCGGCTGTGCTTCTTGTTCGGGAGTTTAGGAAAACCGGATTTTTCAAGTTGCTGGTTTGCCTTAGCAAGCTTTTCTGGAAAAAGCACAACTTTGTCGTACTTGTCAAGCGAATGTTCAATACGAACTGCAGGAATTTTCTTTTCGTTGATTTCGAGCATATTTTTCATGGTTCAAATTTACTGGTTTTAAGGTGAACAGCAAATGCCTGATAGTCCCTCCCCTTCTTGTACCATTCCCGTTCACTTAAATATTCTCCCATAATATCAAAATCTCCTTCTACAATTTCATAATATTTGTTGATGCCCATTCTGTATAACCTTGTCCTTGTCGCAGTACTACCTGTAGCATAAATCCAGGCATCTGTGTATTGCCCTGCAAATGCGTAAATAGAAGCTATTACCGTTGCTAAAACTTTTTCACTATTGCCGTTGTCAGTAACCAATTTGTCGTCGAATTGCCCGGTCAATTGGTTTAGATCGCCAAAGGCAAGATTATAAAGATTAGAAAGGTTCATTTGCTGAAATTGCACAAGTTTTATTATCTGGCTTTTAGTTCCTTCGCTTAAAAATTCAAAAGTTGTAAGATTTCGTCCAGCCTTAAGTTCGTAACGGTCAAGTTTTATACTTTCCAAATGTAGCCATGAAGGTAATTTCTTTTGTCCTGCTTGAACCATTAGGATGTGTCCAAACCGCATTGCCACCAACGTTGTCGGCTTGGCGTTGTGGCGGTATTCTGCGTTACTTCTGCCGACAACTGAAGTCGATTAAAGATATAATGTTTAATGGTTTCTACTGCTGCTTAAATTATAACATCAAGCTGAAACTGCCGATAGATAGGGAAATGATAATGATTGCTCCAATCCCGCAAAAAGAAACGGGACAGGCTGTTTAGCCGCCGTAATGCCAAACGGCGTGTTGCCTGCATGAGCCTACGTCAGGGTAACTAAAATAAGATTTTGAGCTTATTATTTAAGTCTGCTAATGCTGTCTGTGTTAGTCTGCCTTATAAAGGTTTTTATAAAACGATTAAGATTATCTGTATTATCGATTTTCAATTTTAGCAAGCCAAATAAATTAGGCAACTCCCCCCAAAATCTAAATCGTCAAAAGTAAACTTTCGTCAATCATAGCCGGGTAGCTGGATTGTTGCACATAGCCCTTTCAAGAAATCGTATCCGCTGCCAACATTTTGCATGTCTGTGCGCTTTAGTGTTGGGCATGTAGTGAAGTAGGAGGTGCCCGCAAATTAATACTACCTTACCTCCTTATCAAAAGCCGCTGTCAGCACTTTGCCATTTCGCTTTACCTGTACCCAAATTCTATAGCTGCCAGCCGAAGGAAATGAATAAGGAAACTCAATGGTATTGGAATGGTTCATTCCGGCCATGGCATTATTATCCATTTCAGGCATATTCATTTGTTTCACCAGTAGGCTGTCCTTTTCGGCTTCGGATAATATTGAAAGTTGTTTAATAAAATTATCAATGCTGTCCCTGAAAGGTTTTGGATCGGGGTAATTGTATTCACCAAAGGGATCCGCTAACCGTTTTACGAAATTTGTTTCGGCAGCCATGCTATATGTGCCCACCGGGTGAAGGTGTATGTACACATTTCCATCGTTGCGGATTATTGCGGCATGGCCGCCCATGCCCAGGTAACTATCCAGCCTGGCGGGTTGGTTGTCGGGCGATAAAACAGCAAATTTCAGGTTATATATTTTACTTGTTTGAAGCGGCTCATTGGTCATGCCTTCCCAAATCATGGTCGATCCATCTTTAAGCTTAATACCAGTGCCCGGTTTGCCGCAAATAATGGTATTGTCATCAGTATATTTCAGGGGGTCGTCTGCCAAATTATTCGGAAGTGCATAGGCATAAGCATCGTCTCTGTCAAGCCTTTTCATACTGTCGGCAAGGTTGGTGTCAATATCAAAAGTGTCTTTGATAGTTTCGGTAAAGCCACTTCCGTAAACAATGTCGGCAAATACCAGGTATTTGCCTTTGGGCAAACCGGGTAACACCGTTTTATAGGTTGCAGAGTCAATGCGCACCGGGTGAAGGTGGGCAAAAGCGTCCATTGCCGGAATGCGCATTACAAACATGTGCATCATTTTACCATGGTCGGGTATTACGTACGAAAACGATGTTTTTCGTTGTGAAATGTTGCTGGTATCGAGCCTGAACCACATTTCGTTTGCGCCGTTGTTTTTAATTAATGTCGATGTGGCCTGGGTTGGCCTGAACATAAACTTTTTATAATCAGTTGCCCACGATTGCCACCAGGCGTTTCCTGCATACACTATTACTGTGGTAAATATGGCGGCAAGGGTAATTGCTGCCATTTTGTATTTTTTACGCCTGGCAGGTATTGGCTCGCCTCCACGGGTAACAGCGTCGCTTACGCTGGATCCGATGATGGTAATCATTAACACAAAAAGAAAAATACCAAGGCCTGCAAGCAGGTAACCCGTTGATGCAGGCAGTTTCTTATTGGCGGTTGAAATAGCCACCACCGGTACAATAACCTGCCCATTACCTTTACTTCCGTCAACCATTATTTGCACACTGGACGAGCCTCCATTCATTAGCCAGGTCTCGCCGGTAAATTGCCCCGGCTGGCCTTGTACAGGTTCCATAATGTCGGGTGCAGGTGCGCCTTCATCGCCCGTACCAAAGTACACCGACCGTATACCGATGCTTTTGATAGCACCTTGCTGCAGGTAAACTTTTACTTTGGCAACACCCGGTATAACATCGGGCGGTGTTATACTTACCAATATTTTGTACGGACCGGCTTTCCCTTCCATTACTACTTCGGGGCTGCCAACGTGTGCCTGCAAAATGGTAATGGAGGCAAAAAATATAAGTAAGACAACTAATGATTTGCGCATACAAAGGGTTTAACGTTGAATGTTTTGCAGCCATTTACCCCAACGTAAACTAACCCGCGATGTACAAAATCCTATAATAACAGCAATGCCCAGTCCTTTAAAAAGCTCGGGTAAGTTGCTCACTTCCCCCGGTTGAAACTTATACCGGTATTCCCAATCGGGTGAGGCACCATAGTACCAGGCTTCGGAACCAAAAAACCAGTTGCGTGCACCCGGAGCCTCTAATAAAAAGCCGCTTAAAGGATATTGCACAGCAAATAACAACACAACAAATACTACACTAATGATAGCAGCCCCGAGCCAATCGTTCGTTTTGCTTTTTAGTAAAACAAGGTCCATTGCAAAGGCGGGTATCATTAACAATAACGGAAACTGAAGTGATTGAAGATGGGTGACGGGGTTTAAGATTGGGCCAAGTTTTGGTACAGCCGGTACCATTTGCATTACCCAGTTGGTTATGGCTAAAATAAAAAAGTAAGCTAGTGCAACGGTAGTCATTCCAAACCTCATGCGCAACTCGCGTCCAAAGGCGGGTAAAAACAATAAAATAGCTGTTGCCGATATGTAGTAAAAAAGCACGTTGCGTTGCGATCGCCTGTCAATAAAATCAGTGGCTAAAATACAAATCATACTTATAAGGCTTGCTGCCGCTACAACTAACAAAACGCGCAGTATTTTTTGTTGTTTTCGTTTTAAAGAGTCATCGTTGGTATTGGTAAATGATCGGTTAAGGTATTTGCTTACGCTTACGCAGGCGCCAAATTGTAGAAAAAGCATTCCAAGCCCCAGTAAGGTATGTGGCGGCGATAATATAACTATGTCTAAGCCGTAGGCATTGTGCCACCAATCGTCGAACGGAGCTGATGTTAGCATGGCCACAGCGCCCCAAATACAAAACAGCGCACCTAACGAACTATAAAAAACGCCCCATACCCGTACCAACGTTTTTTTTGTTTGAGCGGAGGCGGTAAAAGTATTCCAAAGCACCTGTATGCCCGAAAAAAGGCCACCAAAAATAGCACCTGCATAAATTAACACGTGCGGAGGTGACAAGAAAGTGTCGCGGCCAATGGTAGTATGCCAGCTAATGTCCCATATAATACCAATAATAACGCACAGCGAAGCCAGCGTTACAGCATAAGTGTATATGGGTATTCCCGCAATTGATGCAGATTGTGCATGATATACTCGTTCGTGAGAAAGCGATACCGACGGGGAAATTGTAAATGACATAATGTGCGATTTGGTTTGCGGCCTGGGATATTTATTAAAAACCTAAAGTAGTTAATTTACTTTTGCTTTAAAAGAAGCGGTGATAAAAGCTTTTAATTTTAATTGAGGAATAAATTTTCATTTGTTTGCAGCTTGTATTTTAATTACCACCAATAAACGAATTAGCCTGCCCGACATAAGGATTTCGGCAGCTACAGATGTTGTTACCTACAACCGGAGAGGGTGGCAGGGATGACATTTGATAAAATTATGAGCATATCTTCGTCGATGTAGACAAAACCAACAAAACCTCCAAATTATACGCTCTTTCAATTCTTAAACGGAAACCAGTTTTTATAAGCTTTTCCTGCTACAGAGGGGACAAACTCATTTAACTGCTTTTGAGTATCGTGCCCCGGATTTATTTGAGAGAAGGCGGTAGTAGTATTACCGGTAACAATATCGTTTATCGACTGTACGTTGGATGATTCCCCCTTTGTTTCGCCTAAGAATATAATACCGTACTTCCCGTCGGTCATGCCTATATCTTCAAAAGTATTATTACGACTGAAATAGCCGTCCACCCTACCCAGAGCAACGGCAACGCCATTTACCTTATTTCGTTGCACCAAATTATTTTGAAATAACACATTGTAACATTAGAAAGGTTTATCAGGTACACCGATGATAACATTTACTTTAAACCTGTCAAAAATATTGTTTGAAATCGTTACACTACCCATGCCATACATTACCAGCAGGTAGCCCGATGAATTTTTGACCAGGTTTTCGGTAATAAATATGTTATGTGAAACCGTATTGGCAGTAGCGATATTATTTTGGTACAAAGCAATACCGTTGGCCACATCAAAAATATGATTCTTGTTTATGATAATATTTTGCACAGCTAAATTTAGTTTGCTCTGGACAAGTGGAACAACCAGCAATATGGTTTTTACGTTTCCGCCAATGTTTTTAAAGTAATTACCGGCAATAATTATGTCGCTCACTCTATGGTAAGCCGATGCATCAGGTTCTACATCTATCGCACCCGGCATATCGGACCTGCCTCAATTGAAGAAGTAGTTATTTTCAATAGTGATATTTCTACCGTCGATAACTGAAATGCCATTTCGGTTTTCTTTATTATAACCATCAAACAGGCATTGGCTTATTATTATGTTGGAGTTATGCCTTTCAACACCCACATCGCTACCTATATACACTCCGTTGCCGTTAAACCCCTTAAACCAGCAACCAATTACTTTTACATTGTCAACCCCATTTAAATTTAACAGGTGTCTATATTGAGAAAATCCGTCGGTGGTACTGGTGCCTTCAAAAGCGATGTTAGTAATGGTAATGTTTTTTACATTGAAAGCACCTGTAGGATCTGATCGGGGAGTGAAATAAGAAAAGTTGCAACCAAGGGCAAATTCGCCGCTAAATATTTTTCGCAATACAGTAGCCTCACCCTCACCAATAAGGGTTATATTATTACGCAGTTCAACGTCTTTTATATAAAACTTACCTGCCGGTATTAGTAAGGGTAGTCGTAGCCGTGCCGCCGCATCTATGGCCGTTTGAAAAGCTTGGCTATCTTCTTTGGTATCGTTAGCTATGGCGCTAAAATCGGCCACATTTAAAGTGTCAATTAGCGGCGACACCGTGCCATTAAAAGGGTTCGCCTTGCCAATAGCCTGGTAACAAAATGTTGTTACTACCAATAAAATGGTAAAAATAAGTTGGTGCTTCATTTAATCCGGCTCGCTTTTTTTATTGACTTGATAAATTGGAAGATACTAAAATTAAATGTGTTTTCTTCAATCCTGGAATACTATTGCGTTGTAACAGCAGATGCCACCTATAACTAAAACGCGGGCATTTATAACCATTAATAAAGACAGGCTTCTTTGCAGTAAAAGATTCGATAAAATGTTATTTTGATGACGAAAAATAACGGATCATTCGTTTACACATGGTCGCCCTTTCTTAATTGAGCTATGGTACGCTTAATTAAATAACGATTTAACCAGAATACACCAATCTTTTAAGAAATTCAGTATTTTAGTCACTAATTTAAGCAGATGAATACAGTAGATTAAAAGCAAAAAATTATACAGGTGCTTCAATCCTCCAACGACGGGGAACTGATAGAAGAAGTCTTTGAAATGTTGCATCCTGAGGAGGCTATTGAAAACATTGATGTATCCAAATTATCTACAGAACTACGAAATAAAATTTCCCGCGCAATGGATGATCATAGAAATGGTCGTTTCATTGCGCAAGATAAAATGAATCAAAAGATGGTCCAATGGCTTACGACATAGCCTGGACCGCCGAAGCGGAGGATGACTTTACTGGTGATAAATTTAATCGTTGAATATCAATTAAATTTTCTTGTTAACGAGGCGAAAACGCTACTTTACCATGCACCTTTAGGCCGCGTTATATTTAATTGTTTTGATGTTTTCTATCAAATCACCTTTTGCTATTACTTCTTCTTCCAAATCAAAATCGTTTTGCAGTCCTAGCCAAAATTTAGCCGAATTTCCAAAATACTTACTCAGCCGCAATGCGGTATTAGCTGTAATTCTTCGGTTACCTTTTAAAATTTCCGAAATTCTTGTCTGAGCAATACCGATATCCTTGGCTAATTTGTAGGCTGTAATTTTAAATGGAACCAGGAACTCTTCCAAGTACTTCGCCGGGGTGTATATTTTTTAGTTTTACCATGATGGTTGTAGTTAGTGATAATCTATAATTTCAACTTCGTATGCGTTGCCGGTAGTCCATTTAAAAATAATTCGCCACTGGTCGTTGATGCGAATGCTATAAAACCTTTTAAGTCTCCTGACAGCTTTTCCAGTCTATTAACTGGAGGAATGCGTAAATCAGCCAAATCAATAGAGTTGTTAATCATTCTAAGTTTTCGCCGGCCAACTGCCTAAATAGCCAAAGGGAATTTGCTTACCCACTGACCTCGCCAAATCTTTTCTGATTGTTTACTTCCAAATGAAACAATCATACTACCGATTTACGTTACTAACGTTAAAGAAACGTATTTTTAAGAATTATTTGTTTTTGCACCGTGAATAATACTAATCGACAAAATTGGATATGATGCATCATGCAACCGAGATGTTCGTAACAGATATAATTAAGAGGACGATTTTATTGAATGTGCCAAGCGACGGTCTTAAAACGAATGATAGCACCCTCAGTGGCAACCATACAACAAAGTCATATGGACCCTGCCAGCCTTACCGCAACCTAAACCCCACCTTCAACGCCCCTTCACTTTTACTGCCACGTCCGCTATCATAAGCCGGTATCCATTGGCCGCTTTGCAACACCAACCGCCCGGCTTTTTTTTAAAGCGGTAACCGCTGGTAGTAAGGTATTAAGCAGTGGCAATGGAGCTGTCTTTATTAATTGCTGCACGAACCACCACGTCGGTTTCAATCCCCGCCCCCCAGACTTAGCGAAGTATTTAAGATGCTTTTTTACATAACGCTTTTACGCGGCCTCGCCACCGGGGTAGCTGGCTAATATGATTGGTTTGTTATAGATGGTAGTAAAAGTTGAAAGCACAGCATTTTTGCCCTGGCCAAACAACACACCCCCGATAATTATAGATAGTAAAAAAAGATACAGCTTCATAATGTTGAATGATTTAACGGACGAAAGATTAAGTTAGTATGCACTGTTGCCCAAAGGGTTACAAATACATTTGCCCCTTTGCCCATAGCGTTACAGGTACAAGTGAGTGACACAAGGCTGATGCTATGAAATACTATTGCCGGCTCCAAAAAAAAGCTTGTTTGTTGAAAACTACTTTGGTTAATCGCCCGTTTTGCCCCGTATAACAACAAGCCAAATGGTACCTTTACGCCTATGCCTACCCGTACCAAACAACACGAAAAATTTATTGAAATATACAACGGCTTAAACAACCAGCAACGCCACGCCGTGGATACCATTGAGGGACCGGTTATGGTTATTGCCGGCCCCGGCACCGGCAAAACGCAAATACTAAGTGCCCGCATTGGTAAGATATTGCTGGAGACCGATACGCAGCCCGATAACATACTGTGCCTTACTTATACCGATGCCGGCGCGGTAGCTATGCGCAAACGCCTCGGCGGATTTATTGGCCCCGATGCCTACAAAGTAAATATCTATACGTTTCATGCATTTTGTAACGATATTATACAGGAAAACCTGTCGCTGTTTGAAAAAACGGCCATGGACCCGCTAAGCGACCTTGAAAAGATTGAACTGTTTAAAGAACTGATTGACACCTTGCCAAAGGACCACCCGCTAAAGCGCTATCGCGGCGATGTGTACTTTGAGATTAACAATCTGCAGCGCCTGTTTAGCGATATGAAACGCGAGGGCTGGAAGGCGGCATTGATAGGTACCAAAATAGATGAATACCTTGCGGACCTGCCCACCCGCGACGAGTATATTTATAAAAAAAGTGGTCCGGGGTACAAGAAAGGAGATTTGAAACAAAAAGGTATTGATGAGCAAACTGAAAAGATGGATAAGCTTCGGGCAGCTGTTAACGAGTTTGACCGTTTTCAGGCGCTGCTGCGCACCCGAAGCCGCTACGACTTTGACGATATGATTAACTGGGTGATTAAGGCTTTTGAGGACGACGCAAACCTGTTACAGCGCTACCAGGAAAGGTTTTTATACATTTTGGTTGATGAGTACCAGGATACCAGCGGCACGCAAAACCGGCTGGTGCAACTGTTGATAAACTACTGGGATAAGCCAAACATTTTTGTGGTGGGCGACGACGACCAGAGCATCTACCGCTTTCAGGGGGCCAATGTGGAAAACATGTTAACCTTTGCCAACAGCTATAAAAACGACCTGCTGAATGTAGTGCTGCAAAACAATTACCGGTCTACGCAGCCCATTCTCGATATATCCAAAACGCTGATTGATACCAATACCGAAAGGCTGGTAAGTAAAATACCGGGGCTAAGCAAAGACCTTGTCAGCTCGCACCCGCGGCACCAGGGCATAGGCGCCGATGGTAACCCGGTAATACGTGAATACGATACCCAGCGCCACGAAATGATACACCTGTGTATGGAGGTGGAAGCATTGCTAAAAAGTGGCGTACAACCTGGCCAAATAGGTATTATTTATAAGGAAAATAAATATGGTGAAGAGCTGGCGCAATACTTTAAACTAAAAAACATACCCTGTTACAGTAAACGCAAGCTTAATATTTTGCAATTGCCTTTTGGCAAAAAGATAGTGGCGCTGCTACGCTACCTGGCCGCTGAGCACGACATACCCTATGGCGGCGACGAAATGTTGTTTACCCTGCTGCACTTTGACTTTTTTAATATACCGGCTATAGAAGTAGCCAAACTGTCGGTAGATGTATCGAACCTGAAGTTTGGTAAACAAGCCACTTCACTGCGCAGGCTGCTAAACGAACGGGCTACCAAACCACCTGCCGATTTGTTTGACAAAGGCATAAATGAGGGTATGAAAAACGCCGGCATTGCACTGGAAAATTTGATAGCCGCAGTACCCAATGTAACCTTGCAAACGCTTTTTGAAAAACTAATTCGCGATGGCGGCGTACTGAGGTACGTAATGAAAAGCCACGAAAAAATATGGTTGATGCAGGTGCTAACCGCCCTGTTTGATTTTATAAAAGATGAAACCCGCCGTAACCCTATGCTTAACCTTGAGCAACTGGTAGGCACCTTTGACCTTATGCAGCGCGAAGACATTGCGCTACCATTGGTTTTAGTAAGCGGCAGCGAAAAAGGCATTAATCTGTTAACAGCCCACGGATCGAAGGGGTTGGAATACGCTTATGTGTTTGTAGTGGGTGCCAATGCTAACTCGTGGGAGCGTAAACGGAAACCCGGTGGTGGTTTTTCGTTTCCCGACAATATGTTTGAGAGCGAACCAAAGGAGTTGGTAATTGAAGAATTGCGCCGCCTGTTTTACGTGGCCCTTACCCGTGCCGAGCGGTATTTGTTTGTATCGTACAGCCGCTACGACAATAAGGGCAAAGACCTGGAACCAAGTATGTTTATTGCCGAAATACAGCAACAACATGCGCTGCCGGTACAACAGGTTTTTGTTGATGAAGAGAACATTGCCTTCTTTTCAGCCCTTGCTTTTGAAGAGGAACTGCAACCCGAGCTGGCCAAAATAGAAGCGGACTTTATTGACCGTATACTGGAAAAATTTGTGATGAATGTAACGGCACTGAATAACTACCTGCAGTGCCCGCTAAACTTTTACTTCAACAACCTCATACGTGTGCCCTCGGGCAAATCGGAGGCTACCGAGTTTGGCTCGTCGGTACATTTTGCGCTACAGCGGCTGTTCGAAAAAATGCAGGCCAACAACAACCAGTTTTACGACAAGGCCGAATTTGTTGGCGACTTTAACTGGTACATGAGCCGCCACCGCGAAAGCTTTACCAGAGAACAGTTTGCCCGCCGCATGGAGTATGGCGACAAGGTGTTGACCAATTATTACGACAAATACATTAACACGTTTAACAAGGTGGTTGCCATTGAGCGAAACATTAGCAACGTAGTGGTAAAAGGCGTGCCCATAAAAGGCAAGCTGGACAAGCTGGAGTTTGACGGCAAAATGGTGAACGTGGTTGATTATAAAAGTGGCGACTACGAAAAAGCCAAAGCCAAACTAAAACCGCCAAACGATAACGATCCCGATGGCGGCAGCTACTGGCGACAAGCCGTTTTTTATAAAATACTGGTAGATAATTATGGGCAGAAAGACTGGCAGGTAATCAGCTCCGAATTTGACTTTATTGAACCCGACAAAAAGAAAGAATACCAACGTGCCAAGGTGGTGATACAGCCGCAGGACCTTACCACCGTAACCGAACAAATTGTGCATGTATGGGATAAAATACAGCAACGCGATTTCTATACCGGCTGCGGCAAGGCCGACTGCCACTGGTGCAAGTTTGTGAAGGACCATAATTTGGCTATTGATTTGCACGATCCTAATGATGGGGAGGAGGGAGAGGACAGGAATTTAAGGGAGGTAATGGAGTAAAGGGAAAGTACTGGGTAGACGAAAGTTGAAAGCTGTTTAATCAGCCACATTTTGCTTAGGAATAATAAATATTACCTTTGCAATATAATTTACAGCAGAAAAGTTATACTGGCATTACTACAACTGTTTTAAGGACAATTAGATAAGATCCGTCTACAAAAATTGCTTTTTCATTTTACAATGCGGCAGGTTAAAACTGAATACGATTTTATTCCATATAAGTTTGGTTGCTATTTATACGCTGCCAACGCCGACCTTACCGTAATGGTTAAAAAAGGTATGATGATAGAAACAGATACTTAATTTAAAAAAAATGAGGTAACAGATTATTTGAAAATATTAAAAAAAACTGATAGGAAGTAACTAGTTGAAGTAGATGCACTTTATGGATAAATGAATGCAACTGCATTAATGAAACATACCTATATTAACTTTCCCTACTGGGCAACAAAAAGCATAAAAGCGGAAAGTATATTGTCGGCTGGCGAATTGGAAAAAGTAAATAAACACAAACCCGTAATTACTGAAACCGTTTTATTTACCATTGGTTACGAAAAAATTTCCTTTGAAGAATATTTAAACCGTCTGCTTAATAATGATGTAAAAGTTTTGGTTGATGTACGTAATAATCCATTAAGTATGAAATACGGATTTAGCAAGCGTTAATTAAAGCGTTTTTGTGATAACCTTGGAATCGAGTATATGCATTTTCCAGAAGTAGAAATTTAATCTGTGCAAAGGCAGCAATTAAATACTCAAAGTGACTATGATAGTTTATTTACTGATTATAGAGAAAACAATTTGAGTAAAACAGCGACATCGCAGAATGAAATATTAAAATTGTTGAAACAATATAAGCGAATTGCGTTAACCTGCTTTGAAGCCGATAGTTGCCAATGCCATCGTAAACATTTAACGGAGGCGATAGAAAAACTATCGGGGTTTAATTACGAAGTAAAATACATTTAATTGATGGCACTAACGAAAGTATTGATTACGGTAAAAACTTATCCGACACTTTCAGCCAAATACGATGAACTCGTTTGCACAGCAGTATTTAAAGAAGATGGTACATGGATAAGAATTTATCCGGTTCCGTTTCGAAAAAAATCCTACACCGAATAGTACAAAAAATACGATTGGATAGAAGTTATTTTAGCCAGGAACACTGGCAATTTTAGACCCGACAGTTTCAGACCTAAAAGTATGGACAGCAAAATAAAGGTTGTTGGACACATTAATATCGCCAGTGATTGGGAAGTAGGCAAAAAATTTGCTTAGGTTAAATTTATTATAATCTGGGAGAACTGATTGCATAAGCCAAAAACAGAGATATGTACACCTGCTTAGCGGTTTTTAAACCAACCGGGATTATAAACTCCACAGCCGGGTTGGCTAAGCGGGAGTGGGATAAAGACAAACTAGCAAAACTGAACCAACTCAATCTTTTTAAAACTAATAAAGAAGGGAAATTTGACGTAGTTCAAAAATTGCCTTATAAATTCAAATTCATTTTTAAAGATATTGAGGGAAAAGAAAGCCGTATGATGATTGAAGACTGGGAAACCGGTCAACTATATTGGGACTGTTTAAAGCGTCATGACGGAAACGAAAAAAAGGCTACAACGGATGTCCGAAACAAATACTTTTACGATTTTGCCAAAACGAAAGATCTTCATTTTTTTAGGGTCAACGCAGGCCCATCATCATGTCTCCTTAAACCCTCTATAATTACTGGTACATTTCAGCCAAAAAAACAAATTCAACAAAAGCTATTTTAACCAACTTAATAAATAAGTAAATTTTTTATGGAAAGGTATTTTGTGGTACTTGAAAAACCAGAAACCGGTTTTTCCGCTTATTCGCCGGATTTACCCGGCTGCATTACCGTTGGCGAAACCGATGAGGATACAATTGCACAAATAAAAGAGGCGATTAGGTTGTATATTGAAGAGATGATTGACCTGGAAGAAACCGTTCCGGAAAGTAAAGGAATTGAACACTATATTAATGCCGGCTTACTTAACAAGGGTTACATAGCCGATAAATACTTTATATTAAAGGTTCAGGTTAATTTACCACAAGCGGCTTAAAATTTATTAGCTTTCAAACTATTATTACCTGTAACCAAAAGGGTAAGTTTGGCTTACGCGAAAACCAAACGAAGACAATTACCCAATGGCGTTTGTGAAAGATCCAAAGCAGGCCCAAGTATTTTAAAATAAGAGACTATTATGGAAGATAAGTTCAAAACTGTTTCTATTGACTCAATTATTGACAAACAAATTGGGGAAATTGGAACTGAAAGGCGTGACGCCTTTGAAAATGAATTACGCATTGACTTGGTAGGACAAGCTATTAAAAAAGTAAGACAAGAGCGCAATTTAACACAGTAATAATTAGGAGAACTTGTGGGTGTGCAGAAAGCACAAATTTCAAAAATCGGGAACAGTGTTAAAAATGCAAGATTTGAAAATATATTGAAAGTGTTTGAAGCTTTGGAAGCTAAAGTGAATTTTAATGGGGACTCAACAAGCAAAAATTCACTTAATAACAAAGCATCAAACTTAAAAAAGCACGTACAAAATCATGGTTAGTTATTTTAGCGTTCAAGATGTTGCCCTTCGCAAGTTTTGACACCTGCAACTAAGGTGTAGGTAAAGATCACTATAAGAACATCATCGATCGACTAACCTGTCGTTGGAGAAAACGACAACAAGGGCCAACATTAGCAGTTGCCGGGGGAAACGAGGGTCAATTATTTACTTTTAAAATCATCATAAAGCTTCAGCATTTGCGAAGTAGTTTTCACTTGCCAGGTCGCCTGCGATTTTTAACCCACCAATTACTATTTATATTTTTGGCAGTTTTATCAACATCTTTTTGCGAAACCGACAACGTTGAGGTTAACTCTTTGTAACGGGCATAGTTAAGAAAATCCTACAAATCCTCCGCATCTGCCGAAGCCGGCAAGCGAATGATCACTTCCTTTTTAGTACCTTCTACCTGCATAAACTTTTATTTTAAATTTAATCTTAACCAGTATACACATTCTCAGGCGTCATTATCTAAAACTAAATCGCCAACAAAGAAGAAAAGTACCCCAACAACCAGCCATCCGCGCACAAGTCGTTGGTGACAACACAAACCAGACCCAGTACCGGCCATTAAAATAACTCCGATTACCGGACTTCGCCAACAAATCCCCCAACATCCTCACCACCGCCAATCAAAGTTCAACCCTCCAAAAATGTAAAAACCAACCGCCCCAAAAAAGAACAACCGCCCGCCCCCCCTCGCCCCTGGGGGGAGAGGGGCCAGGGGTGAGGGTTTACTTCGCCACCTCAATCTTCACCTTCTTTCCTTTAATCTTTTGGTCCTTTATTAATTGCAACGCCTGGCTAATGTGGTGCTTTCGTACCGCTACAAACGCATTAAAATCCTTCACCTCAATCAGTCCGATATCTTCTTTTTTCAATTGCCCTTTGTTGGTCAAAAAACCTACTACGTCTACCTTATTCACCTTATCTTTTTTACCAACCGATATATAAAGTGTACTCCATTTTGGCTTTTCGGGTATAATGGTTTCTTCCGGCAACTCAATCGTTTCTACTGCATCAGTTATATATGATGGCATTTTTTCGTCGGGCGATAGTATCAGTATAGCAGTACCGCTGGCATCCATTCTTGCCGTGCGGCCGTTGCGATGGGTAAAGGCATCTTCGGTATGAGGCAAATGGTAATGGATAATGTAGCGGATGTTAGGTATGTCCAGTCCACGGCTGGCCAGGTCGGTAGTTACCAACACACTTACGGTACCGTTTCTAAATTTTATCAGTGCGGCTTCCCGGTCGCGCTGCTCAAGGGCGCCATGGTAATATTCGTTAAAAATGCCCTTGTCTTTTAAGTAAGTACTTGTTCTTTCCACCGCTTCTCTATGGTTGCAAAATATAATGGTGCTGCGGTTGCCCAGTTTGCAAATCAACCTAAACAACGTATCCAGTTTATCATCATTGGGCGATTGGACTACCTGCACAGCCAGTGCTTCGGACGCAGCGGCGTTTGGATCTAAAAAATTCAACTTCTGCAAATTGGTCAGCCCAATAAAGGCTGGTAGCTCTTCCGTGTCGGTTGCCGAGGTTAACATGCGCTTTTGCAGGTTGGGCAGCGATCCAATTATAAAGCTCATTTCTTCCTGAAAACCCAGCTCTACCGATTTATCAAATTCATCCAATACCAACCAGGTGATGGTGTCAGCGGTTATATTTCCCCGACGAATATGATCGGCCAGCCGGCCGGCAGTACCCACTATCAACGCCGGCGGCTGCACCAGGTTGTTTTCTTCAATTTCGCGTTTGTGCCCACCATAGCAGCAGCTAATTTTTAGCCCGGTACCCATTTCCTTAAACACCTTTTCTATTTGCAGCGCCAATTCGCGGCTGGGCACAATAATCATTGCCTGCGTTTTTACCGCTTCACGGTCAAGATTAGTTAACAGGGGAATTAAAAAAGCCAACGTTTTGCCCGACCCGGTAGCCGACAGCAGTACCACCTCGTTGTGTTGCTGCATTGCCTCAATGGCGGCCAGTTGCATGTCGTTCAAAGCTTTGATTTGCAGGTTGGTAAGGGCCTGTTCTACGGTACCGGTAATTTTTTGCATAGCCGCAAAAGTACAAATGTTTAAGGCGGTCAAATGTTATATTCACAGGCGCTGTGCACGTTGTAACCAATGCAGGGGCGGGTTGCTGGTATATATCACGTACCTTTTAGCTATCACATTTTGCACAATAGTTGCCTTATGAAAATTTTACTTACCGGTGCTACGGGTTATATAGCACAACGATTATTACCCGTGCTCCTAGATTGGGGGCATGAAGTTGTGTGCTGCGTACGCGATAAAAAAAGGTTTCCGTACGATAAATATCCGCAGGCAAACATCAGCGTAATTGAGGTAAATTTTTTAAAAAAAGATCAGCTAAAAAATATACCTGTCAATATAGATGCGGCCTACTACCTCATCCACAGCATGAGTACCAGTGGTGGCGATTTTGAAAAACTGGAGAATACTTCGGCCGAAAACTTTAAACACGGCATAGAACAGACAAATGCTAAACAGGTCATTTACCTTAGCGGTATTGTTAATAACAATGAGTTGAGCAAACACCTTAAATCGAGGCAAAATGTGGAGCAGGTGTTGGGCGGCAGCAAATACGCACTTACCACCCTCAGGGCCGGCATCATAGTTGGCTCGGGCAGTGCTTCGTTCGAAATCATTCGGGACCTCGTAGAAAAACTGCCGGTAATGATAGCCCCTAAATGGCTAAACACCATGACCCAGCCCATTGCCATACGCAACGTATTGGAGTTTTTGGAAGGCGTTTTACAGTTGAAAGAAACCTATAATAAAAGCTACGATATAGCCGGACCAGAGCAGCTGAGTTACAAACAAATGCTGCTTAAATTTGCCAAAGTGCGGGGCTTAAAAAGGCGCATATTGGTAGTGCCGGTAATGACCCCCAAAATAAGCAGCTACTGGTTATACTTTGTTACCAGCACCAGTTACACGCTGGCCCAAAACCTGGTAGACAGTATGAAGGTGGAAATAAAAGCCCAACCCAACAACCTCACAAACCTGTTAAAAATTGATTTGTTTGATTACGAAAAAGCCATATCGCTGGCCTTCGATAAAATAGAGCAGAACCAGGTAGCCAGCAGTTGGAAAGATGCGCTCACCAGCCGCACCCTGTTGCGTGGCATTAGCAGGCATATACAGGTACCCACCAATGGTTGTATGAAAGATTACCGAAGCCTGCCATTAAAAAATTCAGAAGCCGCCCTGCAAAAAATATGGTCCATAGGCGGCAAAACCGGCTGGTACTATGGCAATTGGATGTGGGAGATACGCGGCTTTATGGACAAATTGGCCGGTGGCGTAGGCCTGCGGCGCGGCCGCAAAAGCCTAACCGATCTCAACAACGGCGACCCACTCGATTTTTGGCGCGTACTGCTGGCCGATAAAAAAGAAAAACGACTGCTCCTGTACGCCGAAATGAAACTACCCGGCGAAGCCTGGCTCGAATTTAAAATTGACGACAACAACACCCTTCACCAAACAGCCACCTTCCGTCCGCTTGGCCTGTGGGGCCGTTTGTATTGGTATTCCGTGCTACCCTTCCACGGCTTTATTTTCAATGGAATGATTAAAAATATTGCGGCGGTGTAATTGGGAAATCCGAACCTTTACTTTAAAAATTTTTTTACGCAAACATTGGCGCTTTGGGGGTCATCCTTGCGTCGCAGTCCGTTCATCACAATCACATTGTGGGGCTGCAGAATTTAAACCACAAAGGCACCAAATTCACAAAGTTGCACTAAGAAAGAAAGAAAAAAATTGTAAGAAATTTACGTTCAGCAGTGCACGCCTTGCTTCGTTTCTCTTCGTGTCCCTTGGTGCCTTCGTGTCTTTGTGGTTTAAAAAAACTTGTAGCTTGAAACTTGAAACTAACTCCTAATCTTCATAAAACTCCCTCAAACTCCTAAAATAAGTATCGTCCCAGCCCTCTACTATTTCTTCAAAGGCGTCGTCCGGTATATTGGTATGCCGCAACTCAGCAGAGGTTCCATTTTTATGTTCATGTAGCTTTATGGTCACAATCGATGGTTCCTCCTGCTCTCCAAAATACCACTGCTGTACTATCTTTTTACCTTCTTCAAACTCCAGGTTTTTCCCTGTAATGCTGTCCTCCCACAGGCTAAACTCGCTGCCTGGTTCGGTACTCATTTCAGCTACTTCGCCGGTCCATAACCTAAGGGTATTAGGGTTGGTCAGTGCCAGGTAAACTTCTTGGTGCGGGGCGGGTATTATGTAGTATTTCTTAAAATCTTTCATGGTAGTATTAATAAAACAAGTTGGCCAGTACAAAATTAAGTGCGGTCTTTAGCTTTATTATATTATTTGAACAGGCTTCTTTTAGCATAATTAAATTCCGTAATCAGGCTAAATTTATACTATGCAAAAAAAGATCGCTACAAAAAAGCCAGCCACACCTCCTGCAAAGAAAACAAGATTGCAACTATCACCTGCCAAAATTTCTAATGCCCCCACAAAAAGAGCAAACGGCAAAATAATTATAAAAGAAATCTCAAAATATCCCGAAAGTCATGTTACCAGTTTTGAAAAAATGGGTATCAGTCAATAAGGAATATCTAAAAGCGACCTGCAAAATTTAAAAAAAGCTATTGGTGTGGATTATTTCCAACCAGCTAAAACCCTTTCTGTATCACGATCAACCTTAATTACAAAAAAAAGCCACGAAACATTTAGTGAACCTATAAGTGAAAAAATATTGCATATTGCCGAAATATACTCGTACGGTTACGGAGTTTTTGAAGATGAAGACCGGTTTAATAAATGGATATTTCAGGACAACCTTGCGCTTGGCGGTGTAACACCACTCAGCCTGCTAAACAGCCAGTTTGGCAGCGAGGAAGTAAAAAATTTGATAGGAAGAATTGAATATGGCGTATTTTCTTAACAACCCTGCGTGCTTGTTTACCGAATTGGAAATAAATGATATGCAAACGACCAAACTAATGAAGGCGCCAGGCTTTATGGCGGCCGGTGGAACCATATTTTTTCTCCAGGCACTTACCGGCGCAAACAAGCTGCATATATTGCAGATGGTTGCCGCCACCGCAAAGCCCAATAAAAGGGTAAAAAGCAATACGTATCTCCAGCCTCCTCACTATTTAAAAAGCAGGTAATTGCCAGTAGCTTACCTGCCACAAAGCAAAGCAAGGCAAACAACAAAGCGGTGGCGAAAAGTAAAACAATAGCATTTTTTTAAATCTATAG
>Ga0209181_10003343_pt1 | contig 24889 bp, 17 predicted proteins | sample MAT05_FD_187208 | JGI IMG/M metagenome (GOLD analysis project Ga0209181, IMG submission 187208) | Freshwater microbial communities from Lake Fryxell liftoff mats and glacier meltwater in Antarctica - MAT-05 (SPAdes) (version 2) | ecosystem: Environmental > Aquatic > Freshwater > Ice > Liftoff...
AGGAAATTACTTTTCAAAAATTACCCTTCAGGAAATTACTTTTCAAAAATTACCCGCAGGAAATTACTTTTCAAAAATTACCCTTCAGGAAATTACTTTTCAAAAATTACCCTTCAGGAAATTACTTTTCAAAAATTACCCGCAGGAAATTACCCTTCAGGAAATTACTTTTCAAAAATTACCCTTCAGGAAATTACTTTTCAAAAATTACCCGCAGGAAATTCCCTCTCAGAAAATCCCTATCAAAATGCGCACACTTCTTTTTCTCTTCATCGCTGCGCTTTGCTTCGCCGCCTGCCAGCAACAACCTGCCGCTCCTGTGCATACTTCTGCTGCCCTCAGCGACCAACCTTCCGAGCCCGATTGGGTGCGCGATGCAGTCCTGTATGAATGCAACATCCGGCAATTCTCGCCCGAAGGCACCCTCAACGGGGTGCGGCAACAGTTGGGGCGACTCAAAGACATGGGGGTGAGCGTGTTGTGGCTGATGCCCATCCATCCCATCGGCGTAGAGCACCGCAAAGAAAGCCCCACTGATCTGGGCAGTCCGTATTCGGTACAGGACTATTACGCCGTCAATCCCGATTTCGGCACCCTGGAGGATGTGAAAGCGCTGGTGTCGGAAGCCCATCAATTGGGACTGAAAGTGATCCTTGACTGGGTCCCTAACCACACGGCCTGGGATGCAGTATGGATGAAGGAACATCCGGAATACTATACCAAAGTCAACGGCCAGTTCACGGCTCCGCTCAATGAACAAGGCGGCTCCACCGGCTGGGATGACTGCGTTGACCTCGATTATACCAACCCGGCCCTCCGCAAAGCGATGATCGAAGCGATGCAATACTGGGTGCGCACTTGTGATATGGATGGTTTTCGCTGCGACATGGCCGGACTGGTGCCGGCCGATTTCTGGCAACAGGCGCGGCCGGCGCTGGATTCTGTGAAACCGCTGTTTCTGCTCTCCGAATGGCAGGATGAGCCGCTGCATTTTAAAGCCTTCAATGCCAACTATGGCTGGAAATGGAAAGATGTGACGAAAGACATCTGGGCAGGCAAACAATCCGCTCAATCGCTCGATACGTTGCTCGAATACCTCGACGATTTTTACCCGGAAGACTATTACCAGATGTACTTCACGCAGAACCACGACGAGAACTCTTGGAGCGGTACAGAGGCGGATCTCTATGGTGCTTCGGCAGATGCCTTCAATGTGCTGGCATTCACCTGGCAGGGAATCCCGATGATTTACTGCGGCCAGGAAGACGCGCGCTCGCAACGGCTGGCATTTTTCAAAAAAGATCCGATTCAGTGGAAAGATTATTCCAAAACGGCGTTTTTTGAAAAACTCTCCGCCCTCAAACACAGTAACCGGGCCCTCGGCGCAGGCCGGAACGGCGGAGCATTGGTCAAAATACCGACCGATCTGGATGAATATGTGTACGCCTTTACCCGAGAAAAAGAGGGCGACCGCGTGATCGTGGTCCTGAACTTGAGCAAACAAAACCGGACGTTCACACTTCGCCCTTCCGACAATGTGGTCGGCGCCTACATGAATTTGTTTGGCGCCAGCACGGTACAGGTAACGAAGGAAATGACCCTGAATTTGAAACCCTGGGAATATCTGGTACTGACCAACAAGTAAAGGTTCAGATGCCTCCGGGTCTCTGTGTTCAACTACTCACCATAAGCCAATTTTAAAACAAAAAATTTTACAATTGCTCCCTTTTTCGATTTTAGCCCTACTTTTGCACGTTAAACCGAGAACCAACAACCGAGAACCAACAACCGACAACTAACAACCAGAAACCAGCGGCCAGCAAATGCTCAAACGCCTCCATATCCGCAATTACGCGCTGATTGATCAATTGGAAATTGATTTTTCCGATCGGCTTACCATCATCACCGGCGAGACCGGCGCCGGCAAATCCATCCTGCTGGGCGCACTCGGACTGGTCATGGGAGAGCGCGCCGACATGAAGATGTTTTACAATGAGGGCGAAAAATGCGTCGTGGAGGCGTATTTTGACGTGCCCGCCTACGATTTGAAAGAGTTTTTTGAGCAAAACGAACTGGATTACGACCCTGAAGTGGTCATCCGCCGCGAACTTTCCCCTGCCGGAAAAAGCCGGGCGTTCGTGAACGACACGCCGGTCAACAACCAAATCCTTCAGCGCCTGACGGAATCGCTGATTGATCTCCACCAGCAGTTCGACATGCTCGACATCCACAACATCAACTTTCAGTTGCGGATGATTGATGCGCTGGCCGACAATACGGTGATCCTGAAAGATTATCAGCAGGGATACCGCAAGTTTGCCGCCGACCGCCGCCGCCTCGTTGAACTGGTGGATCGCAGCGAAAACGGCGCAAAAGAGATGGAGTTCCTCCGCTTCCAACTTGACGAACTGCACCGCGCCGAACTCTCCGACGGTGAGCAGGAATCACTCGAAACCGAGCTCAACCGCCTCACCAACGCCGAAGACATCAAGCGCGCGTATAGCATGGCCTACAACTGGCTGGCAGAAAACGAGCAGAACATCGTCGGGCAACTCCAGGAAATCGCGCGGAGTATGAGCGGCACCCGCAAACTCGCCAGCAACCTGGGGGAGATGAGCGAGCGGTTGGACTCCGCGATTGTTGACTTACAGGAGTTTGCGAAAGACTGTGAGCGGGTGGCCGACAACACCGAACACGATCCGCAGCGCATTGGCGAAATGCAGGAGCGGCTCAATACGCTGTACAAGTTGCAGAAAAAACACACGGTCGGCAGCGTCGCAGCATTGTTGGGCATTCAGCAAACCCTCGAACTTCAAACCGCTGGTTTCACAGACCTCGGGGGCGAAATCGCCCGCCTGGAACAGGCCATCGCCGAGCAGGAACACCAACTCCGGGCCATCGCCGCCGCACTCAGTGAGCGCCGCCGGGCTGTTCCGACCGGATTCGAGGAGCGCGTGCAGGGGATGCTGACCCAACTCTCCATGCCGCATGCCCGCCTGAAAGTAGATATCCGCGACACCAAGGCACTCACGCCCACCGGCACCGACGACGTGCAATTTTTGTTTGCCACCAATGTCGGCTCCCGGTTCCTGCCCATCAAAGATGTGGCCTCCGGCGGCGAACTTTCCCGGCTCACCCTTTGTACCAAGAGTCTGGTAGCCGACGCTATCCCACTTCCTACGCTGATTTTTGACGAGATTGATGCAGGCATCAGCGGTGATGTTTCACTGAAAATGGGATTGATCCTCAAGGAGTTGAGCGCCCGCCACCAAGTAATCAGCATCACCCACACCCCACAGATCGCCGCCCGGGCCGACGCACACTATTTTGTCTATAAAAAGGTGACCGACAATCGAACCGTCACCAACATCCGCCTGCTCAACCCCGACGAGCGGGTGCGCAGCATCGCAGTCATGCTCAGCGGCAACCCGCCGAGCGATTCGGCATTGGCAACGGCAGCAGAACTGGTGATGCGGGAATGAAGGGACGTTGGACGTTGGACGTTGGACGTTGGACTTAGGAGGTTGGACTTGGGAGGTTGGACTTAGGACTTAGGACGTTGGACTTAGGACGTTGGACTTGGGACGTTGGACGTCGGACCGAGGACGTTGGACTTAGGACAGGGGGCTTCGCCTGGATTTTTTGGGAACTTTTGATGATTACAGTAACAGTCGTTTATGAACACAGATACGCTCCGCAACCTGCTTGGCAACGACGACGCGCTTGTGGCACGTTTTGTCGGCATTTTCAAAAGTCAAACGCCGGAGCAATTGACCGAACTCGCTCAGTTTCTGGACGATCAGGACTGGGAAAATGCTTCTATAACAGCCCACACGATCAAGACGCAATGCCGCTATTTCGGTTTGGAAGAAGAAGCCGACTGGTGTCAATCCATTGAAGATGAACCTGCTACGATCGGCGCAATTGAGAATTTTGCGGCGCTGAAACAACGCCTGGAAGCAGCGATCGCCACCCTGTAAGCACCCTTCCCAACCTCCAACTTCTCTCTCCTCAGTCGAACCTCAAACCTCAAACTTCAAACTTCTCTCTTTCACATCAGTTTTGCTATCATTGGCAAGTTGCAGGCTTTTTGCTGTCCTGCAAACTGCTACTTTTGCACCATGAAAAAGTTATTGCTTCTGTTGCTGCCCGTTCTGGGCTTCTGTCTAGCCGGTTGTTCCAACGATTTTGAAGTCACGGCTCCTTGGAAAGAAATTCCGGTAGTTTATGCGATTATTTCTCCCGACGATACTGCCCATTACGTCCGTGTAGAAAAAGCCTTTCTGGATCCGGATAAAAGCGCCCTTGAAGTGGCGCGCATTGCTGACTCGCTGTACTACCCTGAAAGTGCGATCACCGTCTTTCTGCAACGCGACAGCGACAAAAAGCGCTGGCAACTCAAGCGCGTGGACGGTGCCAAGGACGGCTACCCACGCAAGGACGGGATCTTTGCGACACAGCCCAACTGGTTATACAAGGTCAAGCCTGCGAACGGCGAACTCATTTTATCTCCCGGCAAAAAATATCGCCTCATCGTCAAACGGGCGGACGGACAACCGGACATCACCGCTGAAACGACGGTGCCGGGGGATTATACGTTCAATGCGCCCAGCCAGGTACAAACACCCCCTACTATGATCTTTGTGACTGGTCAGGGATTTGAGTTTCGGTGGGCGACGGATGTCAATGCGTTGTACTTTAACATTTACCTGACGATCCGCTACCGCGAAGAAGCTGCCAACGGCACCGTGCTGGACAGAAAAACCCTGTACTGGCAACCCGTCAGCAATGCGACCCGCAATGCTAACCCATTGAGTGGCGGCGGTTCGTATTTGGCGAAGGCTACTGTAGAGACCTCCACTTTCTTTGAATTTTTGGCGAAAAACATTCCGCCGACCAGTGATCGCTTCCGTTATTTTGAAGACTGCGACGTCACACTCGAAGGGGGGGCGCTCGACCTGCAAAAATTTAACGAAGTGGCATCGGCCAGCGCCGGCATCACCGGTGCAGAGGTGCTGCCCAGTTATACCAATCTATCGGAAGGTTTTGGCTTGTTCATGTCCAAGAACAGCAGCACCCTGAAGAACGTCCGAATTAAAACGGAAACGGTGGATGCCATGAACCAAAATCCGCTCACGATACCGCTTAACTTTCGCAAGTAAAGTGTCCTGGCGATACATGTTGGTTTCACACGACGACACGGCGAGATAACATAAGATATTTGCCCAAAAGCCGGTCTGTTTCCCGACAGACCGGCTTTTTTTTGCCATGAATTGTGCTGTTGAGGACTGAATGTGGTTTTTTTTCTTACAAAAAGGGGCCGATCCAAAGATTTATTTTTCACATTTACTCTATTTTTACATAAAACTATCCCCCTCTAAACCCATTGATATCCAATTACTTAAATTACTTTTTTTAAAAATTATTTAATTTTCAACAACTCACAACCTTCAAAAATTGTCATTGCTAAATGAAATCCCACCCCGCACTTTTGTACCATAAATGGTGGTGATAAATGAATGGCCGCCACATGAGATATGTTCATGGGATTATACAAATTCAGGTGGAAGGCAGGTCCTTTCTGAGATGGGGAGGACTTGCTGAGCCTGAAACCGCTCTGTTCACGTGTTCGGAGCCACCAGTTTTGAATGTTCATGGGATTATAATTTGTTGTTCACGGACCGCGCCAAATGAGGCGCGGTCTTTTTTTTGTCTATACCAACCCGATCCTCCCTTGCCAGTGCTGCGCGTATTTGCTAGCGCCACTATACCTCAACGGTTACTTTATTTCTGCATGTCATTCAAAAATTTTCCTTATATTATCCTCATTATAAAGCGGACCCACCCCGACCTTTCCTATTTCCGCCCTTACTACTCTGATTATCAAAAAACTTTTTTACATGAAAAAAACACTTTTTTCCCTGCCGCCCTGTTGGATGCTACGCTCGTGCCAGGCAACAGGGCTGGTAGCACTATGCTGGCTGGTGCTACCTGGCTGTGATATAGGGCTTCCTGACGGCAGCCCCATAGAAAAAGACCCCGCATCTGGACGTGTATTGGAGTACGCCACCTGCCTCAGCAATTCTCGGCTTGTGCATGTTTTTAACGTATCCCAAGAGTTGTCATGTTGGAAACAACTCCATAAGCCAAATTTTCCGAGATATACAAAAACCGCTGCTACCAGGTATTTGATGAGGTTTGTCAAAAAACACCCGATGTTTGTTCCCTCAAACTTCAAACCTCAAACTTCAAACTTTCAACTCTTACCCATGTCTGCTTCCACTGCCGAAATCAAGCGCGTCACCACCCACACCATCCAGGCGATGAAAAACCGGGGCGAGAAGATCGCCATGCTCACCGCTTACGACTACTCGATGGCCCGCATCCTCGACGAGGCAGGCATTGACATCCTGCTGGTGGGCGACTCGGCCTCCAACGTGATGGCCGGTCACGAGACCACCCTGCCGATCACGCTCGATCAAATGATCTATCATGCCCAGTCGGTCGTACGGGCGGTCAGCCGGGCGATGGTGGTGGTGGATTTGCCGTTCGGGAGTTACCAGTCGAACCCTGAAATCGCCCTGTCGAGCGCGATCCGGGTGATGAAAGAATCCGGCGCACATGCCATCAAACTGGAAGGCGGCGCAGAGGTGGAAAAATCCATCAAGCGCATCCTGATGGCGGGCATCCCGGTGATGGGCCACCTGGGACTGACGCCACAGAGCATTTACAAATTTGGAACGTACACGGTGCGGGCCAAGGAAGAGATCGAAGCCCAGAAACTCCGCGACGATGCGAAGTTGCTCGAAGCGCTGGGTTGTTTCGCACTTGTGCTGGAAAAAATTCCCGCCCAACTCACCAAAGAAGTATCGGAGAGCCTCGAAATCCCCACCATCGGCATCGGCGGCGGGATGGCTGCCGACGGCCAGGTGCTGGTGACGCACGATATGCTGGGCATCACCAAAGATTTCAAGCCGCGCTTTTTGCGCCGCTATCTCGAACTCTTCGAGGCTATCGGAGACGCCACCAAGCATTATATTGCCGATGTGAAGGCGAAGAAATTTCCAAACGAGTCGGAGCAGTATTGAGCGGGGAAGGTTTCTCGCAAAGTATGGAGGGCCTTACAACCCCGCATCGAAGTTATTTTTCCGGTACGGCACCTTGAGGAAATCAAGCGAGCCAGGCTTCACGTTGAGTGAGAAGAGGTAGGTGCCACGCGTGGGCTGCCAACTGAGGCTGAGTTGCCAGCAGTGCAGGTTGCGGGTGAACTGGAGGTCGGGATAAACCAGTTGCTTGGACTGGAAATCGTAGCCGATGTTGCCGAAGTTGATGCCCCAGTTGGCGTTGAGTTGGATGCCGCCGGTGAGGGTGAGGTTGTTGGTGCTGACCACCAGTGTGTCGCGGGTTTCGCCGTAGCCGGTAGGGATAAGCCGCCGTTCAAAGCCGATGCGGTGGCTGATATTGAAATCATTGAACCAGTCCACAAACTCGTCTTTCGAGGCTGATTTCGGAGTGGTTTTGGAAGGGTCCGTGTTGCTGTCCGGCTGCTTTTTCTTCAACAATTCCCGAATCTGGCCGACCCGGAAGTTGGTGTTGACCTGTACGCCCAGGTTGGTGGTGCGCAACAGGCGGCCTTGCTCGTTGACTGCGAATTTATTCACCCGCTGGCCATTGGCGTTCGTAATATACGGATCGAAGGTGGCCTGCCAACTGAGGTTGGTGATCCCTTTGAACAAGCGGAACAAGCCGCCCGTTCCGATGGTGCTCCAGCGCAACGAATCGGCGGTCAGGCTGTAAGTGCCGGAAAAGCCCAGGTTGTCAAAGATGCGCACCTTTTTGAAGTCCTTGGCTTCCGGGTTATTGGTATCGCGCTTGATGCGGTGCTTGATTTCCAGCAAGTTGATAATGCTGTAATTCAGCGCCACATCGCGCCTGCCGAAGGTAGGCTTCCCAAAACTCCCGTCGTCGTAGATGCTGTATCGCAACGTATCATTGAATTGCGGACGAGTGTCTGTTTCTACAAACCGGTAGTATTTCGGATTGGTAAAATCGGGCCCGACGCCGAGCGACACCGAAGGTTTTACGGTGTGGCGCACCCCGCGCAGCCAGCCTTGTTTGAACTGTTTGGTCATAAACAACGCCGTGTTGGCTGACACGCCCGCGTTGTATTTTCGGAATGCGGTAAAGCCCCAATTCCGGTAGGTGGTGTCAATGCCATAGCGCGACTTGATGTCGTTGACCTTGAAGGAGATCGTGTCACCATCTTCATTCACCACCGGATCCAAAACCAGCACCGAATCCCGGATCAAGTCCTTTTCAATGCTGTACGGATACCAGTTTTCCTCGTAACTCACATTGGGCGTGAGGGTGATGTACTTGAACAGTTTGAATGCGAAGTCCGTGCTCGCGTTGTGCTGAATACCCATGCGGGCATTTTGCAGGGTTTGTTTGGTAAACAGCAGCGTATCGGCTGTGCTGAACTGGTTTTGCAGGCGGGCGGCATAGGTGAGCGATATTTTTTCATACCACTTCTCTTCTCCCAGCCGGTCTTTTTGAGCAAACGGAAAAATCCGCTGCATGTTAAAGGCCGCATTGGGCAGGCTGATATCCATGCGGCGGGTCTGCGTGTTTTGGGAGTGATTGAGCGAGGCATTGAAAGAGTAGGGCCTGCCCGGGAAAGTTTTGGAGTAATTGAGGTTGGAGATCAGCGTGTTCTGGTACACCGATTGGAAATCGTTGCGGTTGCGATTCTGGTTGCGATTGGTCTCAATGTTCACAGAACCGCCGAACCGCCGCGTCGGATGCGCTTTCGAGTCCTGGTTGTGGGTCCAGCGGAGGCCGAACGATTTGGCTGATATCCGCTCCGCCTGGTCGCCTTCCCTGACGCGGTCATTGTAGTTGAGTTGGAAATTACCGTCAAATTTATAGTTGTAATCGTAGCGCGCCGTACCAAGCACGCCCCATGATCCGCTGGTGTAGGCATTGAAAATCACCGTCGCATCCATGTGTTCCGAGATCGGCTGATACCAGCCGAAATCCTTGACCCCCAGGCCTTCCCGATCTGCAAACTCAAAGTCGCGGGGAATAATGACACCCGCCTTTCGGGTCTTGGTAATCGGGAAAAAACCGAACGGCAGCACCAACGGCGTCGGTACGCCGCCAATCTCCACGTTGGAAAAACCGGTGATCACAACCTTGTCGGGGATCACTTTCAACTTCCGGGTCCGGATGCCGAAATGCGGATGTTCCGCATCGCAGGAGGTGACCAGGGCGTTGGAGTTGTAGATCGTATTGCGGGCCCGCTGGGTGGTATCTCCGTTATCAGGCGCACCCACAAATTTGGCTTTTTCGCCCAGCACGAACAGGTCTTCCTGTTTTGTCCGCGCTTCGTAGATGATGCCTTTTTTTGTCTTAAAATTGTAGCGCAGCCGCCCGGCGGTGAACTGTTGATCGTTGTCCTTAAATTCGGGATATCCTGCCAACTGTTTGGACGTATCTGCCAGCGGAGAAGCGGAGATCTCGCTTTTGTTGTAATCCAGCAGAATGTATCCGGCGGTGATGTTGAGGGATGTATATTTGACCGAAGCGCTGCCGTAGAGATGTACCTGTTTGTTTTTTACATCGAACCACATCGAGTCTTTTGCCTGATACTCTATCACTTCGTCCAACCCATCTTTCGAAATCTTGATTTTGCTCAAATCCACCGTCGCCGAGTCGGGTCGTCCTACTGGCAAACTGTCCGCTTGCACCGGTATTGCCGTCGTATCTACCCTTACCTGCGCCTGCGCTGCCGTTGCGCCCACAAGTAGAGTGAGGATTTGAAAGAAAAGCCGATATTTGCGGGGTGAAATTTTCACAAAATAACAATGTTGAGTCGTTGATTCAGGCATACGTTTATTGAAACGATACTTGAACTGTTCGGCGAACCTCCACTAATCGAGTCATCCAAAACCGGATTTTATGGCATCAAAAGTCGCCCTCCGAACGCTCCTCCTGGCCGCTGTGTGGCTTCTTTATCAAAATTTTAACTTCCATCCTGTCCCCGACCCATTTTCCGCCAACGACAAACAGGCACCTGCAACTGCTCTCCCATTGGAGGAGCGCGCAAGATCGGGGTTGCGCAAAGGTAACCATTCCTCCCATACCTGCCCGGACTACGGCTGCCATATCCACCATCGCCCGGCTACTTTCAAACCTCAAACTTTCAAACCTCAAACTTCAAACTTCCTCCCTCCTTACAAAATCAAAACCATCGTACTCGACGCAGGTCATGGCGGCAAGGATCCCGGTTGTCCCGGGACGACCCTCAACGAGAAGCACAATACCCTGGCCATCGTATTGAAACTGGGTGCGCTGATCGAGTCCAAATATCCTGACATCAAGGTAATTTACACCCGCGACACCGATGTATTCATCGAACTCAACGAACGCGCCGCCATCGCCAACCGAAACAAGGCCGACCTGTTTATCAGCGTGCACTGCAACTCTTTGAGTGTGGCAAGCGCCAAAGGAACAGAGACTTATGTCATGGGCTTGCACACTGCCAAACACAACCTCGAAGTCGCCAAGCGGGAAAACTCGTCCATTTACCTGGAAGAAAACTACGAAAAAAACTACGAGGGTTATGATCCGAACAGCCCGGAAGCGCACATCATCGGCAGTGTGTTTCAGAGTGCCTACCTGGAACAAAGCATTTTGTTCGCCAGTCTCGTGCAGTATTACGCACACGTCACCGCCGAGCGCGAAGACCGGGGAGTGAAACAAGCAGGTTTTCTCGTGTTGCGCGAAACGGCCATGCCCTCCGTATTGATCGAAAGCGGCTACCTCACCAATGCCACCGAAGATGCCTTCATCGCCAGCGATGAAGGCAGGGAAAAGATCGCCATGGCCGTTTTTCAAGCATTCGGAGCTTACAAAACGCAGTTAGAGGAGGGCAAAAAAGCCATTATCAAGCCTGTACCGGCCAAACCGAAAACCAAACAGCCGGTTGCCCAGACGCCTCCCATCGCTACAAAAGGTCCGCAGCCCAATACGGCGCCGCCTGCTGCTGCCAAAACCCTTGATAAACAGTCAGATGCCCAGACTAAACCCATGCCTGCGAAAATTTTGGTCAAAAAAACGGAAGCGGTAGCCACCGTTTACCGGATTCATCTCCTGAGTTGGGCCACCAAGATGGATCGGGACAGTGGACAAATGGGTCTTATCAGCGGGATTAAAGAAGAACAATCGGAGGGACAGTATCACTATTTCACCAGTACCTTCGCCACCCGTGCCGAAGCAGAGGAGTTGTTGCCTGAAATCAAAAACCTGGGTTTCAGAACAGCGAAAATTGTAGCTGTGAGCAAAGTCCCCTAGTTAGAACCAGGAACCAGGAACCAGGAACCAGGAAACTATCAACCACATAACCCCTTACCCAAGATTACCGCATCATGTTCAAACTCAGCAACGAAACAAAAGTCGCTATCCTCGCTTTAGTTGCCCTCGGGCTGGGCTTTTGGGGGTTCAAATTTCTCAAAGGCATCAACGTCCTCACTGCTTCGCGGGCATTTTATGTCAAATACCAGAATGTGGACCAATTGCAGGCTTCCAGCCCGGTCTTCATCCGGGGCTTGCGCATTGGTATGGTGAAGTTGCTGGCCATTGACCCCAATGACGACCGGACCATTATCGCAACGCTGAATATTGATCTGGATGTGGACATCCCGAAAGATGCTGTAGCCGTCATCATTGGACAAAGCCTGATGGGTGGCAAAGCCATCGAACTGGTGTTCAATCACGCCTGCGAAGGCGACGGTTGCGCCCAAAGCGGCGATACATTGCTTGGTTCTACCCGCTCTTTCATTCAAAGCATTGTTGGCGAACCAGGGGCGATTGATCCGTATGTGGAGAAAATAAAAAGTATAGCGGCTATCAACATTGATTCGCTCGCCCGCGCCAATCCCAATGGCTGGGCAGGCTCCGTCATCGCGCTGGACCATTCCCTGCGCAACCTCGAATTGATGACCAACCGCATCAACCGACTGCTCGCGGCCAGCACCAACGGCATCACGGCAACGGCCAACAACACAGCCGAACTGACGCGCAACCTCAAAGACAGCAACAAAGACATCAGCGAAACCCTCGCCAACCTCAGCACCCTCAGCGCCCAACTCAAAAACGCCGGCCTCGACGCCACCAGCCACAAAGCCGCCGCCGCGATTGACACGATGGTGCGCGACCTCAGCGACCTCCGCACTACGCTTCAAGCCACCACCCGCACCGTGGGTCGCGTGGATACGCTGGCGCAAAACCTGATACAAGGTAAAGGCACTGCGGGGCAATTCCTGACAGACAAAAACCTGTACACCAACCTGGAGCGAACCAGCCGCCAACTGTCCCTTTTGATGGCCGACCTGAGACTCAATCCAAAGCGATACACCACAGTGAAAGTCAAACTGTTTGGAAAAAATAAAGTCACGGCATTCGATACCACCCAGATTTACAACGACATGCGTTATTGGAAGTTGGTGGACAGCCTCGAACAGAATCGAGTGCGGCAATGATGAAAAAAATCCGCCCGCTCTATGAAGCACATGGGACCGACGGGTTTTACCGGGACTATGCCGGCGATTATGAAAACCCACATTCCCCGGAGATACAACAACTGCTGGAGCGCAATTTTGCCCGTTTTGATGGTACGTCAGTACTGGATTTTTCCGCCGGAGGCGGCGAAGTCACGCGGGTACTGCAAAGCCTGGGAGTAGCGCAAATTACCGGCTGCGATCCCTATACCTACGAATTGTACGAACAAAAAACCGGGCTGCCCTGTCTCCGCCATTCTTTCAAAGATGTGGTGCGCGGCAGCCTTGCCGGGCATTCCTATTCTCTGGTCGTCAGTTCCTTCGCCCTGCATCTTTGCCCGGCGAAAGATCTTTTCCCACTCAGCTGGCAATTGCTCCAAACGGCTCCTTTGCTGGTCGTGCTCACGCCGCATAAACGGCCTGAACTGGAACTTTTGCCCGGTATCGAGCTGGCTTGGGAGGATTTTGTGCTGACGGAGCGTGGGAAAAAGGTACGGTTGAAGGCGTACCGGCTGTAATAATTTCCATATTTTTTACGTCCTCTCATTGCTTAACCTCATCACCCAGACTATTTTTGTGAAAAAATTTAAAGTCCATGACCATCACATTGGAATTGCCGGATGCTTTGGAGCATCGCTTATTGACAAAGGCGGCTCAGCTGGGCTTGAGTTTAGATCGTTATATTATCCAGGATTTAGATAATAGAAACCAGCCGTCAATATCAGCAGGCCGCCAACTTTCGGAGAATGCGTTGCTAAAAAAAATAAAACCTGATCTGGGAATTGCCATTAAGGAATGGAACAGATATGACTACCTGATTGATCAACTGCGGAAGGAGCAAATATCTGAAAATGAACACATTGAATTGATAGCACTCATTGATAAGGTAGAAATAGCAAATGCCGAAAGACTGGGCTATTTATTTCAATTGTCCAAACTTCGTAGAGTCTCTGTGCAACAGTTAATGTCAGATCTGGGCATACGTCAACGGGACGTGTACGATGAATAAACACCTAAAACGGATTATTGAACTGCGGGCTCGCGGCTGTTGCGAGTATTGTTTATCTCCAGTCATGTTCTCACACGATCCGTTTTGCATTGAACACATCTTCCCCATGTCAAAAGGCGGCAATTGGGAGTTGAGCAACCTTGCGTTCTCCTGTCAGGGTTGCAATGGCCACAAATCCGTTCACACTGTTGGAAAGGATACTTTGGACGATGTAATGGTTCCGCTGTTCCACCCACGTCAGGATTTGTGGGCGGAGCACTTCGAATGGCAAAATAATTTTCAACTTATTGTAGGCCTTACGTCAACAGGTCGGACAACGATCCATCGCCTTCAATTGAATCGTCCCGGGCTGCAAAAATTGCGCAAAATATTGGTCGCAGCCGGTGTGCATCCACCATTTTGAACTGACTCACTCCCCACTCCGCAAATTCACTCGAATCCCATTGTCATTGAACATAGACAGCCGATGCTGCAAATCCGACCGGTCCTGCTCTGTGAGACACATCAACCGGGTTGTAGTTATTTTTTTCAACTCGGGGACAATCTTCTCCTTAGGCTGCCAAAAAGCGGTATTTTTTCCCAAGATATCTTCCAGGATTTGATCCTTCAGGATGGTTAATTCGGGTCGGAACAAGATCCCGGGCACCCATGCACCCTCTATTGCCTGCAACATCTTCAGGTGATACCCTTCACCCAAACGGCTGGCGGCTTCGTAGTCGCTGATCTGGAACTGCCAGACTGGAAAAAACGACTCAACGCTATCGGTGGGGAAGGCGGTCAGGCAAACTGCGATGAATTGATCGTCCTGCTTCCCGGTGGTTGCCAAAGCCTTTTCCAGAAAAAACGGATACGCCGCAAACAGCCAGGGCTGGGTACGTTCGGCTACTTCCTGAAAAAGGAATCCCGGCAACACCTCGGAAAGCCACGAAAAATCAGGGCGAAAATCGGCTTCGCCCGGCTCGGGGCGACTGGCAAGCAGTTGGGTCAACGTATCGCGTAAGGCTACCGATTGGCGATAATAGGCAGCGAATCCGGTCTCGTCAACAAGTTGGTCTGGCTGATTCACCAGGTTGTTGCGTCGGGCGGTCAGTGTCGGGCCAAAATAGCAGGCCATGCGCTTCTGCAACATCCAGTCAGCCGGCCGAAGTGCTGGCTCGACTGCCCGGCCAAACACCCAGCCTTCCTTCCCGTCAGCCGTCCGGACTTTCAACCAGGGTGCTTGATGCGTCTTATCTCCCAGTTGAAGCGTCGTTTCAAAATGACTCACTTCGCCCAAATCAGTCAATCGCTCGCTTTGCTTCAAGGTGCCCAGATCGCGGCTTTTTTCGCCGGGTGCCTCATGCAGAATGGTTTGAGGCAGAGCAACAATCAATTGATTTTCAGTCGTTTTGTTTTTACAAAAGACAAAAACAAGTGAAAATAAAACAAGGAGATAACGCATGATAACATCTGTTTGAATGCGGCAAAAATATCCAGTTCTACCTACTGCACCGCCACGAATCCGTTCGGCTGCCGTACCTTCCGCATGCAAAACCGCTTTCTGCATGCACTTCTTCCGTTTTTGGCTGCCCTCTTTCTTGCTCTTCTTTGCACAAACGGCTTTCTGCCAAATCACCGACGACTTTTCCGACGGCGATTTTACTCAAAACCCCAGTTGGCAAGGCGATATTGCCAACTTTAAAATCAATGTGGCGGGCGAACTCCAGCTCAACGCCGCCGATGCTGGCCAATCGGTGCTTGCGGTAGCGGGCAACATCGCCGACACCACGATCTGGAACCTGCGCTTCCGGATGCCTTTTGCGCCGTCCGGCTCTAATTTATTGCGGATTTACCTGCTCGCTGATCAGGCTGCGCTCGCTGCTGCCAACGGTTATTACCTGGAGATTGGTGAAACCGGCAGCCTCGATGCACTGCGCCTCTACCGGCAGGACGGCGGCTCCAAAACATTGCTGGCCACCGGCCAGCCTGCACTGGTGGCTGCAAACCCCGATATTCACTTGCGCATAAAACGCTCCAAAACAGGCGATTGGAACGTGGAAGCAGCCGCCTCGAACGGGGCATTGCAGCCGCAGTTCACCGTCAACGACCCTACATACGGGGGTGGGGTAAACCGCTTTTTCGGCTTTATATGCACCTATACCAGTTCGAACAAAGCCAATTTCTACTTCGACAACATCAGCATCCTGCCCGATGTGCCCGATACCAAGCCACCCGTCCTGCTGTCGGCCAAAGCCGATGACGCTACCCATGTGACTGTTATTTTTGACGAAACCCTGGATTCGCTTTCGGCCGTCAACGCCTCGAATTATATCATTGCAGGGGCGAGCCAGATTGCATCAGCCAGTTTGCTTTCCACCAAAAATTCGGTGCTGCTGACCCTTCCCGCACCCTTGGCCACCGGCAGTTACACCCTACAAACCTCAGGGGTTAAAGACATTTTTGGAAATAACAGCACAGCACAAACAACTGAATTTCAATTCATAAAGATTGAAATAGCCGAAGAGTACGACATCGTGATCAATGAAATTATGGCCGATCCGACCCCTGCGGTCGGTCTGCCTGAAAGCGAGTGGATCGAGCTCTACAACCGGTCGGCCAAGACCCTCAATCTCTCTACGCTGCGCCTTGCCGACGGGACCGGCACGCCTGCCGCTTTGCCCGCTTACCCGATGCCGCCCAACACCTATGTCGTACTCACCGCATTGGGGAATCTGGCTCAATTGCGCGCCGTATCGCCCGACACTGTGCTGGTCGGCCCGCTCAGCAGCAGTGCCCTCAACAACGACAGCGATATACTGACGCTGACCAATGCCGCCGGGGCGGTGGTGGACCGGGTGGAATACCGGATCAGTTGGCATACCAATGCCTCTAAAGACGACGGTGGCTGGTCGCTCGAACGCATCAACCCCAACACGCCTTGTGTCGGACGCGCCAACTGGCAAAGTTGCTCCAGGCTGCCCGGCGGCACGCCCGGCGGGGTCAATGCTTCCTTCAGCCTCGCGCCCGATGCGACTGGCCCGCGTTTGCTGGACGCTTATCCCACTGCTCCGACGGTGGTGCAACTTCACTTTTCAGAAGGTTTAGACAGGTCCGCAGCACAGAATACTGCCTTGTACCAACTTTCACCCACCCGAAACATAGCCTCCGCGCAACTCCTTTCGGATCGTGCCGTGGTCACGCTCACGCTTGCCGAGCCCTTGCAAAAAGGGGAAATCTACCTCGTAGAAGTCGCTGCCGATTTAAAGGATTGCAGTGCAAACAGTAGAGTCATCAACGACTCGATTTTCGTCGGACTTCCCGAAAAGCCTGATCCACAGGATATTGTGATCAACGAAATCATGTTCAACCCGGAAACGGGTGGCGCCCGGTACGTCGAGTTTTACAACCGCAGTACCAAAGTGTTGGACTGGTCTGAATTTTTCATCGCCAACCTCAGGGAGGCAACGGTGAGCATCGAGCAGGTGGCATACGATCGGTTGTTGTTGCCGCGACAGTACGATGTTTATACTACTGATGCGCTCAACGTTCGCACCCGTTTTCAAAACATCCACTATGAAAACGTGCTGCGGCAGGCCCTGCCTTCCTTGGCCGACGACGAAGGCAATATATCGGTGTACTGGTCGAAAGGAGGCCAGACGGTGATGGTGGATTCCTTTGATTACTCGGAGGATTATCACAATGGCCTGTTCAACGATTCTCAGCGCGAAGGCGTGTCGCTCGAACGCATCCGTAGCGGCCACCCCACCAATGATCCGGCCAACTGGACTTCCGCCGCTGCTATCCTGACCGGTGTACCGGGCTCCCCTACCTTGCCCAACTCCCAACTCCTTGACGATGCCCCCGCTGTTGGCGACGACCTCATCACCCTTTCGGCTGAACGGCTCTCGCCGGACTCCGATGGATTCGAAGATTTTCTCGATATCCAATACACGCTGCCGCGCGAAGGGTATGCCGCCACGATGACCCTGTTCGATTCCGACGGCGTACCTGTGCGACGCCTCGCCCGGCAGCAACTCCTCGGCACGGAAGGCGCGCTTCGGTGGGACGGCGATCTTGATGATGGTACGAAGGCAAGACCGGGCATTTATGTGCTGTTTTTGGAAGTGTTCAGCCCAGACGGGGATGTGCGGCGGGTGAAAAAGGCGGTGGGAGTGCTGACGAGGTTTTGAAGTTTGAAGTTTGAAGTAAAGCAATGGCAACATCCGGTTTCCTTCTTGGCAAATTCATGCCTTATCATCGGGGCCATGAATTTTTGATCCGCAGCGCCCGCGAGCAGGTGGAGCAACTGACGGTGCTGGTGTGCAGCATTGCCAGCGAGCCGATACCGGGCTGGTTGCGCTATCATTGGGTGAAAACAGCCTTTCCCGACCTCGATGTGCGCCACGTCACCGACGAGAATCCGCAAGTGCCGGAGGAACACAAGTTTTTCTGGGAAATCTGGTGCGACACCATCCGCCGCAATACACCGGCTGACTTAGATACCGTATTCACTTCCGAACGCTACGGCGACACGCTGGCCCAAAAACTCGGCATCCGGCACGTTTTAATTGACCTCGAACGGCGCACTGTCCCGATCTCTGCTACCCTCATCCGCGCCGATCCGATGAAGCACTGGGATTTCATCCCGGAGGTCGTGCGACCACATTACATTCGACGAGTGGCGCTGGTGGGTCCCGAAAGTTGTGGAAAAAGTTATCTGGCTGAAAAACTGGCGGTACATTTCCAGACTGTGTTCGTGGAAGAATATGGCCGCACCTACTGCGAACGCTTTGGCACACAACTCAGCGAACTGGACTTTGCCCACATCGCCGGCGGCCAACTCTACCGGGAAGATGAAATGGCGCGGCAGGCCAACCGCATCCTGTTCTGCGATACCGACCTGATTGTCACGCAGATATGGAGCGAGGTATATTTCCAGGGCCAGTGCCAGCCCTGGATTCTGTGGGCCAACCACCTGCGCCGATACGACCTGTTTTTATTGCTGGCACCCGACATTCCGTGGGAAGATGACGGTACCCGCGAATACGCACACACGCGGGAATGGCAATTCGAGCGGCTGCGCCAGGAGTTAGAAAGCCGCAACCTGCCCTATGCCATCATCAGCGGAGACTTTGAAACGCGCACCCAACAAGCAATCCATGCCATTGGAATGAGGAACGAGGAACGAGGAATGAGGAACGAGGAATGAGGAACGATCCTCAAAAATTACTTCTTCAAAAATTACCCGCAGGAAAATTACTTTTCAAAAATTACCCTTCAGGGCCTCCCCAATCAATCTCCACCTTCCCCTGCCGCTTCAAAATTTCATTGGTTTGAGAAAAATGGCGGCAGCCTTGAAAGGCATTCCCTGCCAGGGGCGAAGGGTGCGCGGCTTCCAGTACGAAGTGGCGGGTTGGGGCGATCAGTACTTTTTTGCTTTGTGCGAACTTGCCCCAAAGCAGAAAAACGATCCCTTCTTTTTGATCTGAAATATGCTGGATGACGGCATTGGTGAAGGTCTGCCAGCCAATTTTTTGGTGGGAAGCGGGCTTTCTGGCTTCTACGGTCAGTATGGCATTGAGCAGGAGCACACCTTGTGCAGCCCATTTGCTCAGGTCGCCGTGGCGGGCAACGGGCAACCCGAGGTCCGAGTGGATTTCGCGGTAAATATTGTGGAGGGAAGGCGGTACGCGCACCCCGTGTGGTACAGAGAAACTCAGGCCCATCGCTTCGCCGGGGTTGTGATAGGGATCCTGACCCAGCACAACCACTGTCAGTTTGTCCCAGGGTGTCTGGTTGAACGCATTAAAAATCAGCGGCCCCGGCGGATAGATCACTTTGTCCGCTTGTTTTTCGCTCAATAAAAAGGATCGAATGGCGGCAAAATAGGGCTGCTGAAATTCATCGGCCAGCACCTGTTTCCAACCTTCTTCGATTTGGACGGGGCGCACTTGTTCGTTCATAAGTGGTTGCATTTATGGGCAAAACTACGGCTCCTTAAGAGACTGCTTCAAGAGTTTTGCACTTTCAGCGATGAGACGGGTAGAGAAAGAAACGGCCCGCTGGGTAGAGCGGGCCGGTGTTTTGACTTTTATTCTTCGTTGTCGTTTGTATTTTCGTCATACCCTTTCAGCCGATATTTCGATTTTTCGACTGGTCTGAGTTTGATCTTTTTTCTGTTGTCTTGTTGATTGTAGGTGTCGCGCTCGTCGTTGCGGCGGCTGTCTTTTTTGTTCTTTTCCCAGGACTTGAACATGGCAAAAGTGTGATTTTGGCCCTCTCTTATTTGGCGGAGCGAAGATTTTCGAGCGGGTAGTTAAAAAAGTGGGTTAAGAAATGTTTGGCGTTTCAGAGATTCCCCCCAATGAAACAATCAAATATCACGCTAAACAGGTACAAAAATAATCACCTTCCTCCATTTTTCAAATAGCCCTTCATGTTAAATTTTGAAGTTTCGATTTGAAAGCACTTTACGGACGGAGTGTTAAAATCTCCCCAGGCATTCGTCAACGATTCAGCAACCCTTCCATTCGCCAATCTTGCCGTACTTTGCCGCCGCTTTTTACATCAACTTTTTTCTCATGAAGCAACTACATACAATCCTCCTCTTCGCTGCGGTGCTGCTGAGCGCAAGCGGCTTTGCTCAGACGATTTTCGTCAACTCCACTGCTTCGGGTGCCAACAACGGCAGTTCCTGGGCCAATGCATACACCAAATTGAACGCCGCGCTGGCTGCCGCACAAGCTGGCAGCAATATCTGGGTCGCAGCCGGCACTTACCGTCCCGACTCCACGTCATTGCCGGATAAAGCCTTTCTGGCAGAGTCTGGCGTGAATTTGTACGGTGGATTCAACGGAACGGAGGCCACTTTCAACGAGCGCGACTTCCTAACCAATGTGACCATCCTGAGCGGTGACCTGAGGGGCGACGATGTGACAGGCAACTTCACCCTGAAACGCAGCGACAATTCGCTCCATATCCTACGCATCGAGAATGGCGATCCAGACAACCGCACCATCGTGGACGGATTTCAGTTGCGCAGCGGCAATACCCTCGATGGCGCCACTTCCGCAGCGAACGATACGCGTGGCGCAGCCATTCTGGCCACCGCCAAAGTGACCGTGCGCAACTGCATATTTGTTGACAACTTCGCCCGGGCCGGGGTGGTGACCGCCAACGGACCGCTCGCATCCGGAATACTGGTAGACAACTGCATCTTCGACGCCAACCGCTCCAGCACTTCCAGCGCAGGTGTGCTGATGCTGAGCGTCGAAGGCGGAGAGGTGAACAAAAGCATTTTCCGCAACAACAACACCAACCGGGGCTGCGTGTATTTCGACCGGAGTTCCAGCATCGTGACAGACAGCTGCCTGTTCGAAAAAAATAAAGCCATCCCCACCGCATTCGGATCGGCGATGTTCATCTGGCAGTCTGACTATCAGGTGACGAACTGTATTTTTCGGGAAAACACTACCGTCAATGCCCTGTGCTATATTGACGGACGCGAAGGCAATAACGTCGGTTCATTTACGAACTGCCTGATCGAGAACAATACAGCGACGGGCTTCGGCGCAGGACTCTACAACTGGCAGGCCAATATGACGGTGCGCAATTGTACGTTTACCGGTAACTCCGGTCCCGGCGGCTCGGGCTTTTACGCCAATAGCAGCATGAACAACAGCGATTTTCTGGTGGATAATTGTTTGTTCAAAAACAACAAAACCACCGGAACGGGCAGCGGCGGCGCGATGTACAACCGCAGTGCCATCGGAACAGTCAAAAACTGCACCTTCGAAACCAATAACGGTACCTACGGCGGCGCCATCGCCAACTACTCTCCGGGAACGCTGATGAAGTACGACAGCTGCCTTTTCAAATCCAACAAAGCCGCTCAGGGCGGCGGTGCCATGCACACCGGCTTTACGGCATCAATCTCGGTCAACCATTGCACTTTCCAGGAAAACACTGCCCGCGTGGGTGCAGCCCTCGGCCTGCAAAATGACACGACCAGCCTCCTTGTCGAAAACTCCTATTTCGCTGCCAACAATGCTGAAATCATAGGCGGAGCCGTCGCGGGCTATACTGCGGGGGTCAACATCAATATCCGCAACACCACATTCGACAGCAACTCTGCCGACACGGGCGGGGCCATTCATATCAGCGAGGACAGCCTGGATATGTCGGTGTTGACTGTGAACAACACGATTTTTGCAGAAAACCTCGCTTTCACCCAAGCAGCAGGTGTAAACGTGCTGAAAGCGAACGCCAATTTTACCAACTGCCTTTTCCACGGCAACCTGAACCTGGGAGCCGGTGCAGGTGGCGCGATCTCGAACAATGCCGCTCAGGGACATGATGCTGTCATCAATGCGCTGAATTGCACTTTTGTCAACAACGAGTCGTCGCTCGGAGCGGGCATCGCACAGTTTCAGGATGACAGCAGCGACGCTGTTCTGGTGCTGCAAAACAATATTTTCTACAACCTCACGGGCGACTACGCCGTGGAAGGTGGTACGCCTACCGTCACTTCAAAAGGTGGCAACCTGAGCAACGACCTGACCTTCTCCGGGCTTTTGACGGCCCTCAACGACCTGTTGGTGGGCGATCCGGTCTTTGTGGATGAGAACAACAAGAATTTTCGCTTACAGGCCGGAAGCCCGGCGATTGACAAAGGGATTGCCGCTGGTGCGCCTGCCAAAGACCTGGACGGCAAGCCGCGCGATTCCAAACCGGACATGGGAAGTTACGAATATGGCACTTCTGCAGTCGGAGAGCCGCTGCCGGTCCCCATTCGCCTCACGCCCAACCCCACGACGGACTGGGTACAGGCAACGCTCGACAATGATCAAAACGCCCCAGTGTTGGTAGATATCGTAGCGCTTGGCGGTCAGGTCGTATCCTCTGTACTGATTGCCCCTTCCGATAATAACCGTACGGTTCGCCTTTCAGTGGCAAATTTGCCTGCTGGCGCCTATTTTATGAAAATGCGCGTTGGCACAACACGTTATGTAGGTGGATTTGTGAAACAGTAAGCAAACTAACAAAACAACAAAATGCCGAGCAGCAGCTCCCATCATAAACTTTCGGTCGCCGGCCTGGTCATTACGCTGGGCATCATCTACGGCGATATCGGCACCTCACCCTTGTATGTGATGCGGGCCATCGTTGGCACTGATATCGTCAACCGGGAAACTATACTCGGAGCGGTGTCGCTGGTATTCTGGACGCTGACGATTCAGACCACGTTCAAGTATGTTACCCTGGTCTTGCAAGCCGACAACAACGGCGAAGGCGGTATTTTTTCGCTGTACACCCTGGTAAGGCGGCGGAAAGGCTGGCTGTTGTTCCCAGCCATGATCGGTGGTGCGGCCGTGCTTTCCGAAGGGATGATTACCCCTCCGATCACCGTATCAACGGCCATCGAAGGATTGCAGTTTGTAGAAGCGTTAAAAGGCTTACACATCCCAACCGTACAGATTACCATCGGAATCATCACGGGACTGTTCATTATTCAGCAGTTCGGAACAGCCGCCGTAGGCAAATTGTTCGGCCCGGTCATGCTGGTGTGGTTTTCGATGCTCGGCATTTTGGGAGTGGTTTGGATCGCGCACGATCCGGCCATTTTACAGGCGCTCAGCCCGATTTTTGCCGTTAAAATGCTGCTCCACCATCCACATTCCCTGGTGTTGATGGGGGCGGTGTTCTTGTGTACAACCGGGGCAGAGGCGCTTTATGCGGACTTGGGACATTGCGGCAAACAAAATATCCGCGTCAGCTGGACTTTTGTCAAAACCGCCCTGGTACTCAACTATTTAGGACAAGCAGTGTGGTGCCTTCAGTATGAGGGCACCACCCTTCCAGTGGTCAGCGCGATCGTGGACGGCGCGCTGGTCAGCATGCCGGAGAACCCATTTTTCGGCGTCATGACCGAGATGTTTTTACCGGTTGGCATTACCATCGCGACATTCGCTGCTGTCATCGCCAGCCAGGCCATGATCTCCGGGTCCTTCACGCTGGTGAGCGAAGCCATCCGGCTGGGGCTGCTGCCCAAACTGACGGTTATTTTTCCCAGCCACCTGAAGGGTCAACTCTACGTCCCGACAGTCAACTGGTTCTTGTGGGCAGGCTGTGTGTCGGTCATGCTGTATTTTGAAAAAAGCGAGCACATGGAAGCGGCCTATGGGCTCTCTGTGACGATCACGATGCTGATGTCCACGATTCTATTGTCCAATTTTTTCGTGGTGCAACGGCGCAAATCCTGGGTGATCTGGATTTTCCTGGTCTGGTATTTGCTGTTTGAAGGCGCGTTTCTCTGGGCGAATTTGTTGAAATTTGCAGAGGGTGGATTTATCACCGTGATCCTCGCGTCCATTTTGTTCCTCCTGATGCTTGTGTGGGTCCGCGCCAAAAAGATCAAGGATCGGTTCCTTGAGAACGTGAAAATCCGCGATTACATGGACCAGTTGATCATCCTGAGCAACGACCACAACGTTCCCAAATACGCCACCAACCTGGTCTTCCTGAGCAGCGCGAAGTCTGTCAAAAAAGTGGAAGAGAAGATCCTTTATTCCATCCTCCAGACCCAGCCGAAACGGGCTGATATCTACTGGTTTGTCCACATCGAAGTGACCGACGAACCCTATACGATGGAATACCGGGTGAATGTCCTGTCGCAAGACGATGTCTACAAGGTTTCTTTCCGGCTGGGGTTCCGGGTCGAGCAACGCATGAATCTGTTCCTGAAAAAAGTAGTGGAAGAACTGCTCGAAAGCGGCGAACTCAACACCGAATCCCGCTACCACATCAACCACGGCGAGTTGCCGACCGGCGACTTCAAATTCGTCATCATCCAGGAATTTTTGTCGCACGAAAACGACCTGCCCGTGCTGGAACAGATCACCATGAGCATCTACCTGGCGGTCAAGAGCCTGACGGCTTCGCCGCAAAACTGGTTCGGACTTGACAGCGACTCGGTGGAAGTGGAGAAGGTGCCGCTGGTGTTGCGACCGGTCAAGGATTTCAAGTTGAAGCGGATTGGGTAGTTTTTTTGACAGGATGTACAGGATTTACCTTTGAGTAAAAACCCTGTACATCTTGTCAAAAAAACCACTTTCAGAGCGCGGCTTGGAATGTTCAGCCAGAATTTGTTACGCGGAGGAAATCGTGGTAACTATCCAGCCGCCCTGCTCCATCGGAGCAACATCTTTGTAGCATCAGAGGAATGGGCGGTCCTGCGTGCCGTAGGTACGCTATTTCGCACAGTAGATAGCGTACCTACGGCACGCAGGACTCCAATTTTGGCACTTCTACAAAGATAGCGTCCCGCTGGGACGAGTCGGCT
>Ga0209181_10003345_pt1 | contig 24884 bp, 23 predicted proteins | sample MAT05_FD_187208 | JGI IMG/M metagenome (GOLD analysis project Ga0209181, IMG submission 187208) | Freshwater microbial communities from Lake Fryxell liftoff mats and glacier meltwater in Antarctica - MAT-05 (SPAdes) (version 2) | ecosystem: Environmental > Aquatic > Freshwater > Ice > Liftoff...
AAAATTTCCATGCAGCAGGAACCGCCATCCATGCATCTGCCTTTGCAGGTGGAAAACCTTCCCTTCCAAATGGATACACCACGCAGCCTTCAACCGATGAACCGGCAGTTATCAGCAGGTGAACTTCGTGGCCCATCTGCTGGTATTCTTTGGCAAACATTTCTACCAGCCGTTCATGGCCTCCATATCCCACAACAGGTATCATAATACCAGGGTCCATTACAAGCAAAATCTTCATTATATCAATGAAACTTTAAAAAGATTAAATGAATATCTAAGCTATTCTCCAACATGTATGTTTATTCAGAGTTTGGCAGGATGAATATTAGAAAAAAAATCATAATAGTTACAATTTCCATAGAAAATTCTATAAAACCAATCAAGGCATTCAATTACACTTATATCTTCCGGGCCACGGTAATCGTATCAAAAGCAGCATGCACCGGGTTTAGCAACATTGCCCTGATGCCAGGTATTTTCCCAATTATCCGGTTCCAGGTAGTTTTTGCCAGATTAATTTTCAGGTTTTTGTTTGAATTGCCGCCAAATGGTTTTGTAAAGGACGCTCCTGGAAAATAAAAACCGGTCTTATCCGGTATATGATATTTTTCCAATTCAAGTGATTCTGTCACAGACAGTACCGTTTCAAGATGATTGTATTGATTGAGGGCAATCATTCCGTCACTGTGAATTCTCCAGGCATCAATCGGGCTTGGACACCTGGGATAGCTGTAACTGTTTATTGTTATCAAATAGCCTCCCGGCTTTGTGATCCTGGCCAATTCTCTATACCAATCCCAGAAATATGTTACATGAGCCAATACCTGGTCTGAAAAAACAATATCGAAAGTATCATCATCAAAAGGATATTTCAGCGGATCTGCTGCCAGTGTAAAATTCGGATTGATCTCTGCACCGGATATAAAGTCGCTGGCAATATCCAGTAGCCGATAAGTTTGATGCCCGGATGTTTTTCTTAGTTCCTTTTCAAAATAAGTTGGATAGCCCTCCGGCCCAATTTCAAGAATGTACCCGGCCTGTTGAAAATAAATTTCCGCATATTTATGCCATAATAGTTTACTGTTTAAGTGGCCCATCAGGAAATTTTATTGGCAGGAATGCTTCTTTGATAAGCACCCGTTAGCCTGGTTTTTAAGGTATATCCTGTTGCTGAATTATTCAAAAACTCCCTTGGCAGCAAGTGTTTGTTGCACAAAGCATTGAGTTCTAAAGATTGGGTGGTGAAAGCGAGGCGAATACCGCAGGCCTTCATCACTTCTTCAATGGAATCAACACCTCCAATATCAACCTGGCTGCCATACGGGTAGGCGAAATATGCTGCATCTATGCCCGTATGCTTTTTTATTTCCTGCCTGCAGGCATTGATTTCTTCCATTCTTTCGGCAGTTGACAGTTCATTAAACCTGGGATGGGTTTTTGTATGCACGCCTATTTCACACAGGCCAGATTCCAGCATCTCATTCACCTGTTGCCAGGAGAGTGTGGCGGGAACTAAAACCTTACCTGCCTGCCCTGCATAACCAAAAAGTTTGTCTTTAAAATAGTCTTGGTCCCTGTCTGCATTTTCCAGCACCAGTTGCCTGAACTGCTCAAATATTGCTGCTTTTGAAACGGTAGCATAAGTAAAAGGCGTTATTTCAAAACCATATTTTTCAAATGAAACAGGGAGTTCGTTTTCAACAATATTTTCAAGCAGGTACCACCACAAAAAAGGGCTGCTGTTATCCATAAAATCACTTACCACAAAAATGCTGAAGCAAATATGATGTTTCTTCAAAATGGGAAAAGCCCGGCTATAATTATCATAATAGCCATCATCAAAACTGATGTGTACCAGTGGCTCTACAATACTGCCCCTGTTGTAAATGGATTGTTCCATTTCGCTGAGGGATATAAATTTTGAACCTAGTTTTTTCAATTCCACAATGGCTGTTTCCAGCTTATCCTCCTTGATTTCTATAAAACTATTTAAGCCGGTTAAAGGAGCATTAGCGCCGGTAACCCGGTGGAGGGTAATTACACAACCCATATTGGATTTGTTTACTTTGCTGAAATAAAATCGGAATAGTTTCCGTGAATTTATTTTATGCAACAGGTGTGTGAAATTTCTTATCAATACTGTTTTGTGTTATGGCCAGGTTAGCAGGTTTTGTTTAGCGTATTAAAAATTGATAGAGGTGACACCTTTCAAAAAAGGTGTCACCTCTATCAATTTTATGGATGTTCTTCGAAACCTAAAACGCAGTACTATAAGATTCAACAAGTTTAGTTTTTCTGAAAATAAAAATTATTGCCTGACGAAAAGCTCTTATCCTCGGCAAAATGATTATCCTTCAACCGCTTGAATATACCGGCCACTTTTTCATTCCCGAGCGCTTCGGGGTGCAATTCAAATTGAACTTTTTGGATAGTCTGAAAATCGATGATGCCAAATATATCATATTCACCACCTTCAATATCCATCACCAGGTAAGTAGGCCGTATTTGACTGATCATTTCATTTAAACTCATTACCGGGATCTGGATAATTTCCTGCTTCACTTTCTTATTTTCGATTATGGAAGAAGCCAGGAAACTTTCCGTATCTCTATAAAATATTTTGGTTCCGGTGCTTTCACCCAACAAAGCAAATGTTACTGACGGATTCACTGTATTTTTTTTGTATAGCTGGTGGATATTATCCCCGAGAAAGGGGTTTGCCTCAAAAGTAAATACATTTTCGCTTCCTATCTTTTTAGCACAATAGGCTGAAATAAAACCTATGCCCGTTCCCAATTCCAATACCGTATCACCTGGCTGCAGGGTATTCCTGATGATGCTTATTTCACCCTGTTCGTATTCCCCGTTATTAATGAAACGCAAAACAGAATACCCGTACTGTAAATTAACAGGAATTAAAATACCCTCCAGCTTCTTCCACTTATGCACAGTAAACCTTATCGCAAACCAGGTCATCCGGGAAAGCTTCAAAATTTGAAAATTTATTTTTTTTATGAGGCTCATGTGTGCTTTTTTTGGTAATGCTCCCTCAAAATTGAAGAGGTGACGCCTTTTTTGAAAGGTGTCACCTCTTCAATTTTTATTGATGATTTTTTGAATCCAAAATAGAGTTGTACAGTTCTATATAATTTTTACTTACCTCTGCAAAAGACCTCGTTGGCGGCAAATGGAGCTTTGCATTTTCGACTACCTCTAAATGACTGATTAAAAAAAGTAATTTTTCCCAGAGATGATTACTGTCATTAAAATGAAACAGCCAGCCATTTATTCCCTCTTTTATTTGTTCCACATTTCCATGCACATTGGAAGCCAATACCGGTATCCCGGCGGCAAAAGCTTCCTGTATTACCAGGGGGCTCATTTCGGAAAAAACAGACGGTAAACAAAGTACATCGTATTCCGATAAGGCTGGTATCACGTCTTTGGAAGCGATTGTCCCCTTCCAGCAAATATTGTTGTTTGACGCAGATCGTTGCCTGCATCCGTTACTATAAGCTGCATCCGTGTCCTTTCCATAAATATGCAGGATCACTTTGTCTTGAGCTAACCGGCAGATGGCATCTATCAACAAATGTAATCCCTTGGTTTCTGTAATACGGCCGATGTAAACCACCTTCAACGGGATCTCTGTCTTTCTATGAATAGAAGGCTTTTCATAAGTGGATGTCAAACCTTGTTTTATACAAATTATTTTTGAATCCGGCACCCCGTTTTTTATCAGCATATCCCTGAACCATTCTGCTACCACCACTATTTTTGCTGAATAGTTTGCCAGCCTGCCAAGGTTTTGTTTGATGTTATTAATAACAAATGGAAAGCCCAAAGCGGTACCCACTGAATTATTTAAAACAGTAGTATTGATATTGGCTTTAAAAAGCGCCATTGCTGTATTGAGTAGTAAGGTGGATTTTAGACCGTCAATATTTTTATCATGATATACGCAGGCGGTGCATACATTCTCCCTGATAACACCATCACATTTAGTTTCATTCCTGAAGAAAAATGAGTTTTTAATACAAACATAATATGACAGATGAAAAGTAAGGATTACCGGAATTTGCAGCGCATGCACCCTTTCCACATGAAATATATTGGTGCCCCGCCCGGGCGCCATCTCGTGAAAATGAACCATATCCGGTTGTTCGTTTTTTAAAATACGGGCAAATTCTTCTATGCTGTCCGGCGGCCTTTTCCCCATAATCATCTTCCGGTCTTCTATACTGTTTTCAGCATATTGGATTACCCGGATACCTTCATATTCGTATTCACTGGTTTTTGGCTGATCAAAATAAGGTATGAGCACAACCGCCTCCAAACCTGCCAGCTTCAGATGTTGGGCCAGCCGCAGCGTATAAATTTCTGTACCGGCAATGTATTCGGGCAGGAAATGGTGGAGACAGAAAATGATTTTCATATCATTGGAATTGGGAAGACTGCATGCATACTACCATACACCCACTTATTATTTTTTGCAACCTTTTTTTAAATTATGGTGTTAATGAAAAACCCCCTGCAAAACATCTTTAAAAGAAAATGCAGCTTTTGTGTATGCATACCTGGTTTTTTTAAAATCAAATGATTTCCTGAAAAAATGAAACAAGTGTACTACAAACCGCCTTTTATTTTTCTTTTTCAACCAATGGAGCTGTTTACCAGTAAAAGGTAAGGGAAGTTCCTCCAGTGCATCCCGCATATACATGTAATTATTATACATATAGCTAAACCTGTTATTCACTTCCTGTCCCTCGTGCCGACGGTAATAGATCAATTCAAAAGGGATAAGCAGTATGGACGTATTGCAACAAACTTTTAAATTAAAATACATGTCGTTGGCCGGACCATATTTTTCCGGGTATCCTCCAATTTTTTCAAAGAATGAACGGCGGATGATCGTACCCCCGGGACCCATGTATAAAAATTGAAGTCCGTAAAAATGTCTCTGCATCGCTTCATTACCCTCTAACACAAAGGTTTCATTGGAATGCTCCCAATACATGGCAAAGTTGAAATTTTTTAAAGGGCGTATGATTTCCAGGAATTGTTGAATGGTATTGGGAAATAAGGTGTCATCAGAATCTACATACAAGATAAATTTACCCTGCGCATAACCCGCTGCTGTGTTACGGTTAGGATAATCACCCAGGTTATGATCATTAACATACATTTTTATTCTAGAATCTGTTAAGGCAAAACCTTTTGCAATATTTACAGTTTCATCGGAAGATGCATCATCCACAATAATTAATTCAAAATTTCTATAGGTAGATGCCAATACACTTTCTATTGCTTCGGCTATATATCTTTCCCTATTGTATGCGGTCATTAAAACACTTACAAGTGGTTTTTCATTCATCATCTGTTTCTAAATAGAATGCCTAAGTGTAGTTGCCTTTTTAATGTCTTTCAACCAGGTTTCTAATGTTGTCATTTCTTTTTCACAAATTATATTTTCTTTTAACAACGACTTATAGGCATTGAAGAGATTAACGTCTATATTTTCTGATGCAGAAATAGCGTTGGAAACTAAACCGATCACTTTTTCTCCATACTCATACATGGGAATTTCTGAAATAAAATCAGTCATATAATCGTGTGGATTCCTTTTTTGCACTACAGTGGCACTCGTAAAGCCAAGTTGATAGTCGTACAACCACATTATAGGTTGGGCAACTAAACCTCGTAAAATATCTGTGAATCTGAATGTAACATAAGTGGGCAGATACAACAAACTAAATAACTCCTTCCTGATAATTGTATTTTGAGAATTGAAAGGCGTAATAGTTCCCTTCCCCAATACTACCGGATCACGGTCACTAAAATAACAAGGCGTGTCGCATGTTAAGCGATACACCGCATCCACGTCAGGATCTTCATCAGCCAGGCCTTGCCAGATTCCTATTTTACATTTTTTTCTTTTTAATGAATTTTCCAGATGGAATTGAGTGTTAATCAAATTTAATGGCAAGCCCCTTGGCCATATTTTTTGATCAGTGTATAGCTGGTAAATATTAATAAACCCTTTATTCTCCTGTATAGAATTATAGTGGTTATCGAAGCCCGGAAAACTCCAATTATCCTTTGGTATGTTGTCATCGTCGGAATCTATAATACATTCCGCACCCCTTTGCACAGCTTTTAAATACCCCAGCATTTTCCGGCAATAATGGTTGTACGGTAATACTTTTGCTATCCCGAAATCGAGCTCCTCCTGCCCGGCAACAGAAATATAATCTGCATTTTCGCAATTCCAGTCGGGTGGCGTTTTCTTGTCGCCCACCACTATTAATTGGTAATCCTTTTTTTTTGAAAATGAGATTACTGCCTCCGTAGGATGAAAGATAGATGTTATTACAATTGCTTTCTTCATAAATTAATCTTCCATTTTGAAAGTTTTACCGGGTGGAGATAAAGATGATCTTTAGGGAAGTTATCAAGTAGATTACCGACCTGATATTCATACTTATCTAAAATGGAAATATCTTCTTTGGTCCAAAGTGCCCTACCTCTTAATTGAATATCTTTTTCTGTTTTGATCTTCTTTGCCGAAAAAACCAAAGCGGTAGGAATTGCCAATTCTACAAATAACCGGGTTGCTGCGAACAAACCGGCAAAATGACAAAATTGTTTGATGGCATCAGAACTAATTACGAAGATATCTGAATAGCTTCGTACTAATGGATAAGAAAGCTCGTATTTCTTCCCGGTAGCCTTATTTTTAAAATACCTGGATATGAATTTTATATCCTTCTTTATTTTTTCCAGCCATTCCCCACGGGTTTGGGGTTTTTGCCAGACATGTTCAAACGCTAAAGGCTTATTGACAATATTGAATTTTTTGAGTGCTTCCTTTGCCTCGTTATATGTTGGAAGTTGCGTTTCTGCTTCGGTACCGGGGCTTTTACAATTATACATTATTGCGTGCAGATTAAATGACCAGAATCTTGCTGCTTCATCAAGTGACGATAACCTGCAAATGAAGCATGTTTCATCAGATAATTGTAAATGATGCTGGTAATTATTTTCATTAATCACAGGATTTAATATCATATCATCGGCGATAAAAAAATAATGCGAATACTTTTCTTTAAAAAAAGATTTAAACCCTTGTGACACATATCCCTGGAAGTAATAAGAATTTTCATAAACCGGGATTACATTACGTTTGTCTCCATTGTAGAAAGGCACTAAATGATAAATATTGGTAAACCTGTTTTTATAAATCCATTCTACAATTTCAATATTTCTATTGTATTGGTGATTATAAATAATGATTAGAGCTACCTTATCCATTTTTAAGTGGTGTTAATCTGAATTTGCAATCGTTGAAAAACATGATAATTATAATTGGTAAAAAAAATATTCTCTGGAACACATTGTTTTGAGATTCATTTAATCGACCAGATTTTTATTATTAAAATAAATCCCGATTGTATGACTTCATTAAAACACTTACAAAATCTTTCCCCTTCATCTTTATAACATAGAGCTGATAAAAATATTTTGCATTGTAATCATTTAATTTTTTAGGGTACAAGTAGTAAAGACTTACCTATTGCAAAAAAACTTAATCAATTATCGTAGAAAATGTTATTAAACAGCAAGCCAGTAACTTCTTATTTCCGTAAATAAATACTAAACGGTAATTGATAGTATCGAACGTACACGGCATTATTATCCGTGATAGCGCCATCGTTTTCAGGGGAAATTTCCATAAACTCAAGAATCGCTGAATTTGGCAACGGTGTTAAATAAACGTTGTCTTTCCGCTCATCTTTTTTCATCTTCACAAGGCTCTCGATTCTACTATCATAAGCCCTGGCAAATTTCAGTGTAGCTGCATAGTTTCTGTAATACTCAACTGATACTGCTAAAAGAATGGCAATCGATATAACAGGCACGAATAAGTTGGTAACTTTCGCAGAAATATGTAACTGAAGCATAAAACCTAAATAAATACCGTACAATAAGATTAACATAAATATCAAGACTTCTAAGAAGTAAAAAATACGCCCATATCCTACAGGTGTTTTAATTGCAATAAAAATAACAGTTGACTGGCTGATATACGCTAAAATAAATACCAATGAGCAATACAACAAAAACTGCGGAGTAATCATTTTTTTTAATTGCAAATTATCAGCCAGGTAAAAGCCTAAAATCAGCCCGGTAGGTAAAATAATTAGTTGCTTCCAACTCGAAATAACCATACCTGCGAGATGCTTAAAAGCCGATATCCATCCCTTCATAATGAGGATTACAGACAAATGCTGCTCAGGGTTTGCAACATTAAATGAATGTACTCTTTTAAAATTACCCGGAATTATTACATAGGTCAACAAGCCTGCTAAAAAGAAAAAAAGAGGAATCTGTGCTTTCCATTTTATTGTAATTTTCTTATTTTGATACCAGTAACAAAAAAAATAACCCGCATATAAAGCAATAAATATTGAATCATAATTTATTCTCGTATGGCCAAAAAGAAACATACAAACGGATGCCAAAAACCATTTTTGCTTTATCCAGAAATGTAATCCTAAAAATAAAGTGCACAGAAAAAGGCAATAAACAATTTGCCCCGTAACCCAATACACCACATTACCTGCCGCCCTGCATGAAAAATAAGAAATTAGAATAATCAATGCAGCTATAAGTAAAATATCTTTAGTGCTAATTGCTATTGAATAATGCTGAAATATCGTTTTTAACAGACGGGAAAAACAGTAAACATTTATCAATAAAATTGGTATGTTAAAAGCATAGGGCGGTATTTGGTTTACCCATTTTAATAAGAAAAAGAGTATAAGGGTATTGTATGTTGTTTCCCATGAAAAATACATGGATTTAAACGAATTCCATAAGCCATGATCTCTTACTAATGCTGAGAACCCTAAATCATCAAATTGAAACCTGTTATTCAATGCAACGAGACTGTACCCCAAGAACATAATTGCTATAAGGCCTAAAATAAAATATCCGGACGCTCTCCTGTTATTTATAATTTTTTTATTGGCTGCTGTAAAATTCATTAATGCTTTTTATAATTTTATGCTGATCTCTTTGCTTTAGTTCAAAATAAAATGGAAGCCTCACCAACCTTTCGGAATATAAATCGCTCCATGGTAGTTCTCTATTATCATGTTGCCCTTCGTAAAATGAAGATTTGTGGAGAGATAAATAATGAAATACAGATAAAATTTGTTGCTCTTTTAGGTACCCGATTAATTCTTTTTGTTCGCTATGAGTGTTGCAGACAATGTAAAACATGTGTGCATTGTTGGTTGCATATCCGGGAATTGACGGAAGTTTTAAAAGTTTTTTTTCCTGTAGCGATCTAAACCCTGTATAATATCTTTCCCAAATTTTTTTCCGTTGTATTTGTATCTCATCTATGTTTTGTAATTGCGCATATAAGAATGCTGCAATGATATCAGAAGGTAAAAAAGAGCTGCCTATATCTACCCAATTATATTTGTCCACTTCACCTCTGAAAAATGCAGAGCGATTAGTTCCTTTTTCCCAAATGATCTCTGCTCTTTTTATAAATCTTTCATCATTTATCACCAGCATACCTCCCTCACCACATTGTATATTTTTTGTTTCATGAAAACTAAATGTGCCCAAATGGCCTATGCTTCCAAGTCTGCGGCCTTTATAAAAACTATCAATAGCCTGGGCCGCATCTTCTATAACAAACAGTTTATATTTAACTGCAAGTTTCATAATCGAATCCATATCGCAGGCTATACCAGCATAGTGAACCGGCACGATCGCTTTAGTCTTTGTGGTTATTAAAGGTTCGATGAGGTCTACATCTATGTTCGGATTGGTATTCCCGGAATCACAGAAAATAATTTTAGCCCCACGAAGTACAAAAGCATTTGCTGTAGATACAAATGTGTACGATGGCATAATTATTTCATCCCCAGGAGCAACGTTAATCAAAATAGCTGCCATTTCGAGAGCATCCGTGCAGGATGTAGTAAGAAGACATCTTTTAAATGAATATTTATCTTCAAAAAAAGCATGGCATTTTTTCGTAAATGCTCCATCTCCTGAGATTTTACCGGATTGTACTGCCTCGATAATGTATTTTGATTCTTTACCTGATAAATAAGGTTTATTAAATGGAATTGAATTTAATTCCATAAATGGTATATATATTTTTTTGAAAAAATCTTATAGCCAGCTTTTTCATACAATCTTACTGCTGCCTGGTTTTCAAACTGGGTCGTAACCAACATTTTCTTAAGCCCTCTATTTTTTGTGATGTTATTAGCATAACATAATAATGATAGGCCTATCCCTTTTCCACGGCTTTGCTCATCAACTGCTAATAATCCGATTTCGGAAAAATCACTTTCATACTTCAACGTTATAAAACCCTTACAACCATCAGCATCTTTAAATACAATTATTAGATCTGCATTAATTTTATCAATACTGTCGTTCACCCATTTTATATATAACTTTTCAAACTCATTATTGACAAAATTTATATCCGTTTTAAATCTTGAATACGCACCACTTTGCAAAGCCAGGTTTTGAAGTTTGCCGTTCTCTTCGTCTGCATATTCGTTTAGGCTATTGTGAAAGCAATCTTCTTGGATCAAGGCAGTTTTTATCAATGTGGTTTTAATATCAACCAACTTTAATTTTTCAGATTTGAAGTTCACCACCGTATCTGACACCACATATACAACTTTAAATTTTTTTGCTGCTGTAACAAGCGCATTTTCATTAATTAGTTCATCAGCATTAATTATCACCTGTCCAACATTGTATCCAAAGAAATCACTATCCCATTCTAATTTCTTTATCATACCGTCTTTTCTATGATATACAATGGCCGGTTTTTGATACCATCGAATACTTTACCCAGGTACAAACCAATCACTCCCAGGATAAAAATGATCAACCCTGATAAAAACCAAATAGAAACAATTAAACTGGTAAAACCAGGTTCTGTAATTTGCCCGGTAAAGTATTTGTACAAAGTATAAATGCCAAAAAGAAATGAGCTCAAAGATAAAATTGCCCCGAGCTTTACAGTCATTCTTAAAGGCTTATCAGAAAAGGCTAAAGATATATCCAATGCAAGATGAAATAGCTTTTTAAAACTATAGGTTGATTTGCCTTCTGAGCGCTTAGCATGTTCTACATAGATTCCCGAAGATTTAAAGCCAACCCACTTTATCATTGTTGCAAAAGAACGCAGCGGTTCTCTCAAATGATTGACAGCCTGTATAGCCCCTGCTGAATATATACCAAAATTTGCGATGGTTCCATCCTGGGGAATACCCGATAACCATGCAAATAATTTATAGAACAGTTTTGAATACATCTTTTTGAAAAAAGAATCATAGCGTTGTTTTCTTTTTGCGTAAACAATGTCATATCCCTTTGCAGTTTCTTCATAAAGACGTGGAATTTCTTCGGGCCTATCCTGCAGGTCACAATCCATTACTACTATCCATTGCCCTTTGCAAAGATCGAGACCTGCAGTGATAGCGCTGTGCTGTCCGAAATTCCTACTTAGTTTGATTCCTTTTATGTGGAAATCATTTACACTATTTCTTTCAATCTGTTCCCATGAGCCATCGTCCCCTCCGTCTTCCACCAAAATAATTTCATAATCGTTTGTAATAACAGATACAGAAGCATGTATTCTCCTGATCAATTCATCCACAATTTTCTCTGCTTTATAAACCGGAGAAACAACTGATATTAACATTCAATTTGATTTATTATTCTGAATTCAATGCCTTTGCCTTCCCTGCGGAATTTCTCCACAAACTTTATTATACCTCTTTTCAACTGATTTAATTCCCCCAATATAATTTTGTATCAAAAAATTAATATGGGAACTAAATGTACCCACTTTGCTCGCTACATTATGATACACCCAATATATTTTTTCATTAATCTGTAACTCCCGGTTCTTTCCTACATGATAAACTGCTTTCACCATTGGCATAAATAAATCCGGAACCTTAGGCTTAAAATTGAAGTATTTATAAAAGTGATAGTTCACTGCAAAGGCTACTTTATATGCGTACAAATAATCCGAATGATGATAATGGTACACAACAATAGACGGATCATAAATTAGTGTCCAGCCTCTTAGCAATGCATCACGACTCCAAATCCAGTCTTCCGCAAATTGAGTTTCCACAAATGGTTGTTGGCTCAAGGCGCTTTTCCTATACATCGCTACCACATCATCCCAGGCAATTAACTCTTCTTGTTTTGCCTGAGACGATTGTTCAAATTGTGTGACATCTTTTACTTCACGTGTCACGGCTACCGGCTCACTGAATCTTTTGAACCAAACTAATGGATTCTTGTCTTTCTCATGAGGCACAGCCTGGTGGCCAACAACACCCATTATTTTATCATTCTCAAAGTGCTTTACCATTTTTTCCAACAGATCATTTTCTGAGAGCCAGGCATCCTGAACGGTATAAAATAAAAAATTTGCAGTTGCATGCTGCACCCCTGCATTGCGGGTAAGCCCGTGATTAAAAGTGCCTTCAGGAATATCAATGACCTTTGCGTTGTACCTAAATGCTATTACCTTACTATTATCTATCGACGTTGAATCCAAGATAATAATTTCTATGTTTCGGATTGTTTGGCTTCGGATTGAAGACAGGCATTTTTCCAGTGTTTGAGCGCCGTTTTTAACAGGAATGATGACTGATAATGCTGGCTTACTCATTTTGTGCGGTTTAAAAATATTCTACCCTTTCTGTTTTAATTTTTCAATAATTCGTTTGCTGTAATACTGGCGCAATATTTTGCGTGATGCAAATTTTTCATTGAGTGTCATTAAGTCAAACCGCTTATAACCTTGCAGCACTTCCAGTCTTTTTCTTTTAAATAAAGAATGTATTTCAGCAGAATAAGATTTCAAATTTAAATGTCTATTCAATACCTGTAGAAATCCTTCGCCCATCAATCGCATATTGGTTGACATGGAATAATCGCTCAACCGGTAACGGCATAATACCTCATCATTAAAGATAACATGAGGATTTTTTGAAAAGATAGCAAGCCAACAATCAAAATCTTCATGGTTGGGCAGCGTTTCATCAAAACGAATATCTTCTTTTAAAAATAAATCATTGCTGAATAAAAAAGAATGACACGGAATTACAATATCCGTTTCCCACCTGGAAATGAGTTCTTCAAAATACCGACCTGATCTAAATTGAACAGGCAACCTGTTACCTTCGGTTTTAAAAATATTATCCCGTTTTCCAAATGCATAATCACTGTAAATAACAATTCTAATTACTTGCATTTTTTCCTTAACGCAATTCAATTGTATCGAAAATTTATTAGGTTCCAACACATCATCTGCATCTAAAAACTGGATCCATTTGCCGGTTGCTTTTTCAAGGCCTGCATTTCTTGCTGAAGATAATCCACCGTTCGCTTTGTATATATATTGAATCCTTTTATCGAGCTGTACAAAATTGCTTGCAACCTCCTTTGTATTATCTGAAGATCCATCATCAACAATGATGCATTCCCAGTTGGTATACGTTTGCCCTACAACTGAATTGATGGCATCCTGCAAAAAGTGCCCCTGGTTGTAACAAGGTATAATTACACTTATTGTATGATCCATCTTTTGCTATTATTCATTTTTTAATACCTGTCTACAAACAATTTTTTAAAAAACTTTACAGGGCTTTTCCTGAATGCTTTCCTCATTGCTAATATCAAATATCTTGGATTGCCCAGGTTAATTTCGAGGTTAGCAGGATCTGTCCTATTTAATAATTGAGCCACTTCATCTTCAAGGTTTATTTTTCTCCGCTCCTCGGTTTTCATAATCACTTTTAAATACCAATAGAAAGCCTGGTCGGCCTTAGAAGCCGAAATTCCATTTTTATGAACCCGGTAATTGTAAAGCGGCTTATCAATAAAATAAAATGGCCCGGTTTCTGAAAGTTTTAAATATAAATCCTGGTCTACAGCCCTTAATAATATAGTATCAATTCCTTGAGTTCTTTTATAAAAAATCATCTTAAAAGTAGAAAAGGCAGTTACACTTGCATTTAAGTTCACAAATTTATTATCAACCTGAACACTCCTGGCGTTGTCAAAAAGAGACGTGCGATCCAGCCTTTCATTGCAAAAGTAAAATTTTGAATGGACCAGTGAAACATCACTGTTGTTTTTATGCGTCTCAATCATTAATTCTAAAGCCTCTGGAGTTAGCGTATCATCAGGATCTAAAAAACCGGCTATTTCTCCGGATGCCAGCTCTGCGCATTCCCGTTTTGTAAATCCACACCCTTTATTCTCTTTATTTTGTGTCAACTTGAATCTAGGATCATCTTTTATGATTGTAGAAATTATTTCCAGTGAATCATCAGTTGATCTGTCATCCACAATAATTGCCTCCCAATCCTGACAAGTTTGGGCTAAAATTGAATCATAACATTCCTTAAAATATTTTCCGTTGTTATAATTTGCTATTAAGATGGAGAATTTTACCATTATTTATTAACTAGCAATATCTGTTTTGTTTTATATAGCTTAAGCAGCCTAATATTTAGGATTTTTATGTCATATTTATCTTCTGCCAGCTTTCTACCAGCTAAACCCATTACTTTTCTCAACTTAAAATTATTCGCTAAAAATTCTATTTTATCTGAAAACCTCTCTATATCGCTTTCGGGTAATACAAACCCTGTACTACCATCTATTATTCCTTCTTTCATCCCTCCAACATCTGAAACAAGTACCGGGAGTTCCATTGCTTGTGCTTCCTGTATTACCAAACCCTGGGTTTCAGCAAGCCCATTTATATTGATGCCAGGTAAAATAAATATGTCGGCACTATCCAGGTGCCCAATAATTTCATCCTGTTGTTTTGCACCCAACATAGTAACATTCTTTTGAAGTTTATATTTTAATATTAAGTTTTCTACTTCTTTATACATTTCACCTTCACCAATTATTACCGCTGAAAAACTAACAACTCCCTTTTTATTTAATACGTTACAAACTTCTACAAATACATCGGGGCCTTTTAATTTTATCAATCTACCGATAAAAAGTATGTTTACTTTCTTATGCTGGTTATATACTTTACTGGTGGACTTAAATTTATTGATATCTAACCCCACCGGTAATAAATGAATTTTTTTCTCTTCGCACCCCAAACAGGTTAGTAGGTTTTTGCTATAATTTGAGTTCACTGTAAAAAGGTCACAGTTCTCAAATAAATGAGAATAGTAGTTTTTTTGTGATTTAGGAATAACAAGGTCATAGCCATGAAATGTTGTTAAAAATTTAGCTTTTTGAAATAATCCCAAAAGCCTTAACTGGGCCACATATACACCATTTACCCCAAAATGGGCGTGAACGACATTATAAAAAGGTTTTTCGATAAATGGAATTATATCGTAGATAGACAATACAGATTTATTCTTTATAAGTGCTTTAAATATAACCTGCACATTTTTATTGTGAATATTACCAAAGCTCTTAAAGATTAAATGCCCGATTTTATTTGCTCTCGATTTGGGATACTCATCAAGGAAAAATGTATGTTGTAAAAGGCCGACATCCGTGATCACCTCCTGTACTTTTGAAGTCTTGTTTTTTTGCCGGGCATAAATGTGAACAAGATGTCCACTATTTTGCAACTGTATTATTTGGTTGACAATAAAAGTTTCGGAAAGACACGGAAACTCGGTTACGAAAAATGCTATTTTCAAAATATCCATATCTGACTTAAAACGGAACAAAAATATAGTTGTCCTTTTCCGGCCTGAAAAAAATCTTATATTCAAAACTGTCCAGGAGCGTTTCTACACGGTTTAGATTTCCTTCGAAAGCCTCGATAAGTATTATCGGTTTAGATGATCTAATGGTTTCCTCAGCTCCTTTTAATACTTCCAGTTCATGTCCCTCCACATCTATCTTTAGTAAGTTTACTGCTTCATACCCGAAATCATCTAATTTGCAGACCGATATTAAGTTAGTATCGCCTGTTTTAGTTGTTTCATCAATACTATTTAAACCGGTGTTAAAAACAGTGTAGCCTTTTTCAATGCCGTAAGATGACTTGCTACCTAAGGCTTTATTATGAGCTTTAACGATATCATTATATGCGTTGATTTCTATATTTTTTTCTAAAGTCTCAAATGTTTTTTTGTTCGGTTCAAAGCATTCAACACGTTTTGCTCTCAACTGTGATACAAAATACAGCGCATGATTACCGATATTGGATCCAATATCAATTATAAACGGAAGGCTTTTATAATGGAGTTTTAAAAAATCCAGCGTATCCCTTTCATAAAAATCTTTATTTTGATGTATTTGTGATTGAATATGATCGACATAAAAAAGCGGCAGATAAATTTTGGTATTCCTGATTAACGCTACTGGCTTTTCTATAAAAAGTTGATGCCGTAAATCATTTATAGCTGCTGTATTCTCCAGCATAGCAGCTAATAATTGTCCCCTGTAAGGCTTTAAGGTAAGTCTTTCGATCAACGTGCGAATTAATCCCATATTAATTTAAAATCGATTTTAAAATTGCTTTATACTCTTTAATATAATTCCCCCGTGATTTGGGTATCATAAAAAGTTTAAAAAGGTAATCCAATTTCTCGTGGAAAGTAGTTTGGCCTGGAAAGGCAGTTAAAAATTGAAGAATATGGAAGCCATATAATCGACCGATTTCCTTTTTAACTACATCATTATAGCCCGTATACTTAGATTCTGCAAGGAGACAGTTTATACGCTTTTTTAAATCTTTCGCAGACCGATCGAATGTTGCGCCTTTGCTATGAATCCGGTATACAGACATAACTTCGTTGATCATGTGAGCAGTGCCAACACTCATTAAACTACAAAGCAAATTAAAATCCAATTGAACAGACTGTTCATTGAAGTATATTTTATCTGTATTGCGAAACACTACACTTGCCATGGGAATGGTGGAAAGAGAAAAAAAGTCTTTGTCAGAAAAGTCTAGTTGTGTTACGGAGGGATAAACGGAATAAAGATGTTTTTCAACGTTTAACCTGATTGCTTTGTGAAAACAAAGGTAACAAACCTCATTTTTCTCCAGGAAATCAACCTGCTTTTGTAGCTTATTGAAATCTATCCAGTAGTCATCTCCTTCACATATTGCCACATACTTTCCCTTACAATTATTGATAGAAAAAATATAGTTTGCAGATAGCCCAATATTTTTTTCATGCAGGTGGTAATTGACCAGGTTACCCCTTGGATGGGTTTGCATGATTTCACGTATGATTGAATCTGTATTGTCGGTAGAAGCGTCATTGAAAATTTCCAGCTCAAAAGCATAACTAGTATTTTGCGCTAATACACTCTCAATCGCCTTGCCAATACAAGCTTCATGGTTGTATGTTATCATGCACACACTAATCATTATTAAAAGCCAGGTGAAGTCATTAACTAGTCGTTGGTATTTAGTTCAGAATTCAATGAAAAAATAAACTTTACTTAGATCCTTTTTTCTTAAATGCGCCTTTAAAGTATCGGAATTTGGTAATGATACTTTTCCCGACTTTATATGCATTGGTGTTTAGCAAGTGTTCATATTTGCGGGTTTGTATTTCATATTCTCTGTTGATATCTTCGTTTCTTTTTCTCAATGAATTGATTTGATCAATACAAAAATTCTCAAATTTGCTCACATTGATCGCCTCAGCATTTTTGCAAATCGATAAATATTGAAATCCATTCTTTTCGTCGGGTTCAATATGGCAGCCCTCGCCCCACTCATTCCAGGCATTTATAAAAAGTATCTGCTCGTCGGGGTTTTTAAATTTGTCAACCGTACTGCCCATTTGGATTTCGAGAAAGGATTTAAAATCATTCAAATTAGTATTTAAAAATGCAGTACCCGTTAGGTTAACTCTCCTTGGAGTATTATCCCATCCGGGGAAAACGCAATGAAAATATTTATATGGTCTTTTTTTTAAAATCATATTAAATACGGTAGAAGGGTAATCGATTAGTATCGTTCCGGTTCCCTTATCTTTTTTCTGCTCAGTACAACTCCAGTCTGGCGCAAATTCCATTGCTGCATCAAAATCTATATCTTCAGGATATACATTTTTCCCCGCTGTTTCAACACGAACCAGGTATAGATCATTAAATCCATATTTTTTAGCTTCGGTCCGCCACATAGCTTGCGTTTTTTTTATATCCTGAAAGTATGTTGTGCGGTATACCAAAAACACTGGCTTACCATCAATAGTTAGATAGCGTTTATCATTAAATACGTTTTCACATAAATACTGAATGTGCAGCAGGTCATCCTCAAAAGAATACTCTTGTTTTATAATTACGTCCTCATTGGCTCCATCCCAGCGGCGGGTCCAGTTTTCATTTGCCCATATATAGCAAAAAGGAAAATCTGGCTTTCCCGATTTAAGCATTTCATTAAGCGGATCATTTAATAATAATTTCCCATTGAACCAATAATGATAAAATGCAAAACCATGAATACCATATTCACGGGCAACCGCTGCCTGATTTATTAAAACATTCGGGTCATTTAAATCGTAATAACCAACACTTTCATGAGGCACATGCGGTTGGGAGTGGTCTTCAAAAAGAGGTTTAGCTTTCTTTACGTTAGTCCATTCAGTAAAGCCATTACCCCAGGCCTTATCATTTTCTGGTATTGAATGATACTGAGGAAGATAAATGGCAAGCTTCTTCAAGTTAATCATTCATATTAACTATTAAATATTTCAAAATAAAGCTCATATCGAATTTTACAAGAAGATGATTGTGAATATTTAGAAAGAAATAAAGTCTGTGCATTCTTTACAATCTTAAAAGTTTCTTTTGTATTATTCTCCGCAAATTTAATTTGATTATAAAAATCAGTAGCATTGTCTGCTAATAAAAAGGTTTCTTCGTTATTTAATTTAAATCCATCAAAACCAAGTGTTGTTGATATTATAAGACTTCCCTGGGCCATAGCCATTAAAATTTTTGTCCTTAATCCTCCGCCTCCAATTCTTATTGGAATAATGCTGATACTGTTTTTCAGATATGGTGAGAGGTCGTCAACATATCCTGTAAAGATCACCTGCGGATTAACGGCAAATTTTAATCTTGTTTTTTCACTCCATTTCCCAATCACATATAATTGTAGATTGATATCTTCCTTTTTCATTACTTCCTCAATAAACCAATTTAACCCATCTGAATTAGGGAAATGAATTTCAGGCCCAAGGAAAACAATCTTATTAATTGAAAACTCATTTATATCTAAAGTCCGAACATTTGAATCATCAATCGAAAAAGGCGATACGTAAATTTTTTTTTCAGGAAATATTTCTTTTAACCTCGATGCATCTTTATCGCTTAATGCAAAAATTACATCATACTTTTTGAGCATTGCCAACTCGATTGCTTTAGTGTTATTTACGATATACTGATCGTAACTTTCTTGAGTATTTTTGCTATTTGCAAAATCTCTAATTACAGAATATCTTGATTCTATCTCAACATATATTTTTTTAATATTTTCTGGAAGTGCATTCACCAAATTTAAATTCTCGGTAAGTTCAATTTGAATTAAGTTAAATACCTTGTTTGCAATTACAGATTGCAGCGCATCAATATATTTTTTTGATTTTGGCAAAAATGGAGTTGTTCTACCAACATCTTCAGCAAGGTTATAATTTGCTTCCGTAATATTTTCCGTTTTAATTTTAGGATTTTTCCCTTTGAAAATTTTTAAAAATTTTAAACTCTTCTTATAAATATTATTTCCTGACTCAGATACTGAAGAATAAGATTGTTCATTAAATGCCTTTACAACCTGAATATCTACCTCAGGCCAAATTGTCTTTAAATGGCAAACTGCATTTTCATCTTCAATATTTCTTAATTCAAAAAAAACAGTAAAATTTATTTTGTCTTTTAAGTTGTTGATAAAACTAAATACGCAGATTTTGCCACCATTATCAGGAGGATAAGGGATTATATATGGAATTACAAGGATTTTCATTGGGTAGAGAAACTCTGATTAAATAAAACGGCTCATTTTTTTATCAACTTAACTAACAAACCCCTATCTGTAATAATTCCTTCTAGCCAATTTCGCTTTTGATCTCGCAAAGCCAATAATTTGTTATTCAATATTTTCCTTTAAATTTTTTAAGTTAGTTTCCATCTTTGTGTTTCTACATCCCTTGATACAACAGCACCCGCAGCTAATACACTCCCTTTTTGAGTAATTACATCTGGCATAATCATACATCTTGCACCAAGCCATACATAGTCCTCAATTACTACTTCTTTAACTACCCAATCAAATGTTGGACTTACTTTTATGCGTCTTAGACAATATATAAAATTCAGGTGCGATGCTAATGCTGTACCCTATACAGATTTTTCTAGTCTGCCGTCAAAATAACAAGAACATGCAACTACAGCATTGGAACCTATTGAAATATTAATTCCAGTAAAAAAACATCCCATATGAATAGCAGTATATTCTCCAATTGAAATTCTCAAAAATTTTCTTAAGTAAAAAGTTCGTACTCTATAAGAAGGAAAATTTGTCAACCAACTATTATAGAAATAATATTTTATTGCTAAAAAAAAAGTTTTACATCTAAAAGAGAATTTAAAAGGGTTTTTAACAAGGTGCCTCAACTTTAACCAATGCATACCCAAACCGAGCTGTCTTATATAGTTCCTTACTCCTGCCATTTTAAAATCAACCAATTTCATTTTTGGATACGGGAAAAATAACCTTCCACCATTCTAAATGTATTTATTTTCCCTGTACAGGATAGAAATTTTAAAATGACTTTCGCCCAATTAAAGTACTGTAATTAAATTAGTGCTGCCGCTAATTCTACACTTTTTGATTTCTATATACATGATATGTTTATTTCTTAGTCAATTGTAAATTCAGCTAGCGGACGATACCCTCCAGTACGCCCTTCGTTAAAATGATTAGGAGTTTGGGAATTCGGCAGCACCTCCAGTCCATTTTGATTTAAAACAAAATCTAACACATTAAGAGTTCCCGAACCTAATCTTAGAGCAGAATCAAATGAATATACGCCAGGAGACATCTGGAATTGTTTTACGAGAAGTGATATTGTGTGAACGCCGGACTCAAATAAAGTATCTTGTTTTGTTGCAAGTACTTCGGAGTCAGTGTCAATCGTGATGAGACGCTCGCCTTCCGTAGAATTGAAACCTATCCCAAATTGGACATTTTTAAGCGGAATAGAAGTTTGAAAACAAATAGCAACATGCAGATCATCCCCATAAAAAATTGTGCTGTTTTTATTAAAAGAAATTTGTTTTATAAAAACAGGCTTTCGTGCGATTAACTCAGCTTCATAATTGAAAAGATATTTTCTTTCTTTATTTTGAAAAAGGAAATATGCATTAGTAACTTTACCTGTTAGATCGTTCATTGATATCATCCCCTTATCCATTAGAATTGTCCTACTACATAAATTTTTGATTACCCCCATATTGTGGCTAACAAATAAAACTGTTCGTCCTTCATCTCGGCTAACAGATTGCATTTTCCCCAACGCCTTTTTTTGAAACTCTGCATCCCCTACTGCAAGTACTTCATCAACAATTAAAATCTCCGGTTCTAGGTGGGCCGCAACACCAAATGCCAACCGAACATACATGCCAGATGAATATCGTTTTACTGGTGTATCAATGTAACGTTCCACTCCGGCAAAGTCTACAATCTCATCAAATTTGCTTTTGATTTCCTTTTTAGGCATTCCCAGTATTGCACCATTTAAAAAGATATTTTCCCGGCCACTTAGTTCGGGATGAAAGCCGGTGCCTACTTCCAACAAGGAAGCCACACGGCCTTTAATTTTTATGCTTCCTGTTGTAGGAGAGGTTGTTCGGCTTAATATTTTTAAAAGGGTGCTCTTACCGGCTCCGTTACGGCCAATAATGCCGAGTACTTCACCTTGTTTTACCTCAAAGTTGATATCCTTTAATGCCCACACATATTCACTAATCCCCTTCACAGAGCAGTCATTGGCTTCGCCAATTTTAAGGTATGGATCTTCCTTGCCCCGTATGCTATGCCAGGTTCTGTTTAAATCATGCGCAAAGGAACCTGTTCCCACGGAACCGAGGCGGTATTGTTTGGCGAGATTTTCTACCTTTATAACAGACGACATTAGATTAAAGAGATATTGCTCGTTTTTAAATTTTTAAATAGTGAATATCAAATTTTGGCCATCGCATTTTTTTTACAGTCATAGACTGTAAATCCATTCAGCAACTTCCGCAGAAACTTTTTTACCGGAAGCAGGTGTCAAATGATTTCCATCTGTATATTCATACGCTTTACCATGTAATGCTACATTTTTATAGGGCACATTTAATTCCTTAGCCAGGGTATTCATTTTATCATCGAAGCCCTTCATAAGCTGTGCTTCTATTCTATAAATTTCATCGTGTACCGGTAATCGTACCAGGTAAACTTTGCCATGCATTTGCAAAAAACTGATTGTTTTTATCAAATATTGCCACCGAATATTTGAAAATTTAAATTTCGGCAGGTAATTGGTTTGGTAGTCAAAAATTTTTTCCCGAAGCCTTGTTGACACGGTAACGCTGTCCATCGGTACAGTTACTTCCAGCCACCCATCCTTATGCAAAAAAGTGCTGAAATCTTTATTTTTTTTAACCAGGGTAATTAGTGGTTTGTCATAGCAACAGAAAATATAAAAGATATTGGGATTCATATTTACAAAACTCATCTTACCGAGTGCAAAATCCTGTTCAGCGAAATTGTCAGCATCATCGGGATCTTTTGAAGTATTTGATATACTCCATGGATCAACGGCCACAATGTAAATTCCATCCTTAGTACCTGGCGCTAATTTACTTTTAATACTTTTAAAATAGGTCTCACCAAATGGGCTGTGTGCAATGGTGAAGGCATAGTTAAACATATCATGCCGATGTAATATATTATTGGTCACAACTGGTTGAAGACCTTGTGCTGCCCGCGATGTGCCAATAATTAATGAATGCTGTTTTGGGGTTGTAAACCGCAAATAAAATGGGTCTGTATAACCACTCAACCGGGATAACGCAACGAGACAAACCGTAAGAGGTAGTAAAGAAAAAACACACACCTGAATTAAAAATCTGCGCATCTAAAATTGAAAATATATGAACTGGTGCTGGTTTCCCTGGAAATAAACTATACTCCACAAAATAGAATAGTAAGTTGCCCATCTAAATACTTTAGGGAACTTACTCAATTTTTCAATCGGGTACTGCTGTTCCCTTCCCATCCATTCAATTGCCATAAATACAACGATCATAGCTAAAATCGAATACACAGATGCCGCATCCTGCCTGAGAAAAGCCTCTCCATCAGGCATTGCTAAAAAAGAAGCTGAAAATATTCCTTTAATGAATTGTAAAGCTTGAATAATGTTTTCAGACCTAAAAAAAATCCAAGCGAAAACCGTTAGCATAAAAGTGATGCAAAGATGAAAGAACTCACGAGCAGTTGGAAACCATTTCCCCCGGGCAACAATATCTAAATTACTTCTGTTCGCTTTAATTAGAACGGAAGGCAGAATAAAAAGTGCGTTTAAAGCTCCCCAAATGATAAACGTCCAGTTAGCTCCGTGCCAAAAGCCACTTACAATGAAAATAATAAAAATATTTCGAATTTTTTTCCACCAATTTCCTTTACTTCCTCCTAACGGGATATATAAATAATCTCTGAACCAGGTGGATAAAGAAATATGCCATCTTCTCCAGAATTCAGCAATATCTCTTGAAAAATAAGGGTACGAAAAATTCCTTAATAGATCTATCCCGAAAAGTTTTGCAGTACCTATGGCTATATCCGAATAGCCGGAAAAATCTCCATATATCTGCATTGCAAAAAATACTGCCCCAAGTATTAGGGTAGTTCCACCGTATTGACCTGGATTATTGAAAACAGTATCGGCATATTCAGCACAATTATCGGCGATTACAATCTTTTTAAATAGCCCCCATAAAATCTGTTTAAGGCCACTAACTGCTTTTGCGTAATCAAAGCTGCGCTTATTTTTTATCTGCGGTAAAAGATGAGTTGCCCTTTCAATCGGGCCAGCTACCAGCAAAGGGAAAAAGCTTACAAAAACTGCATAGTCAATAAAATTTCTTTCCGGCAAAATTTTTTTATTATAAATATCGATTACATACGACAATCCATGAAATGTATAAAAAGATATCCCAACGGGTAACACTACGTTGAGTGTCGCAAAACTTGCCTTAAATCCAAACAACGAAGCAAAATCTGCAAAAGATGCAGCAAAAAAATTGTAATATTTGAAAATTCCAAGGAAGCCAAGATTTATGCATATACTTAACCAAAACCAATATTTTTTGGCACCTTCAGATTTTGATTCATACATTTTATGCCCGGTAACAAAGTCCAGTAATGTAGAAAATATTAATAAAAACAAAAACCGGTAATCCCAACATGCATAAAAAAAATAACTACATGCCAACAAAAGTACATTCTGAATGCTTAATTTTTTTGCCACTACAAACCAATAAAGCAAAAAAACAACCGGAAGAAAAACAGCAAAACTTATGGAGTTAAAAAGCATAATGAATCAAAAATTTGCTCATAATAATTATAATTTATATCCGGTAAAGCGACTTTTAAAAAGATATTTTCCCGGCCACTTAGTTCGATATGAAAGCCGGTGCCTACTTCCAACAAGGAAGCCACACGGCCTTTAATTTTTATGCTTCCTGTTGTAGGAGAGGTTGTTCGGCTTAATATTTTTAAAAGGGTGCTCTTACCGGCTCCGTTACGGCCA
>Ga0209181_10003346_pt1 | contig 24876 bp, 21 predicted proteins | sample MAT05_FD_187208 | JGI IMG/M metagenome (GOLD analysis project Ga0209181, IMG submission 187208) | Freshwater microbial communities from Lake Fryxell liftoff mats and glacier meltwater in Antarctica - MAT-05 (SPAdes) (version 2) | ecosystem: Environmental > Aquatic > Freshwater > Ice > Liftoff...
CGGCGAAAGACAAGGCCACCGGCAAGGAAAACAAAATCACCATCAAAGCCAACTCGGGTCTGACGGAAGAAGAAATCCAGCGCATGGTGAAAGACGCCGAAGCCAACGCCGACGAGGACAAGAAGGTATTGGAACTGGTCACGGCACGCAACACGGGTGACGCGCTGGTACATGAAACCAAAAAATCGCTCGAAGAGTATGGCGATAAAGTCGACGCCTCCGAGAAAGAAGCCATCGAGGCAGCCAGCAAGGATCTGGAAGAAGCCTTAAAGGGCAACGACAAGGACGCCATTACCGCCAAGACCGAAGCGCTGGGCAAGGTCTCGCAAAAGCTCGGCGAGAAAATGTACGCCGACATGCAAGCCAAAGCGCAGGCTGAAGCTGGTGCGCAAGGAGCTGCTGGTGGCACGGGCGGTATGGGCGGCGGCGCACCGGGTGGCAATGAAGCGCCGGCAAAAGAAAAAGACATGGGCAACGTTGTTGACGCCGAATTTACAGAGGTAAAAGATAAGAAGTAGTGGTGTGAGGGCGTAGGCGAGAGGGGTAAGGAGGAGTCCTTGCCCCTTTTGTTATTTTCCTCACCATCACTGCCCGCCTCACTCCCAACACCTCACTCCTCACTCAATACAAAATGGCCTCCAAACGCGACTTTTACGAAATCCTTGGCGTCAATCGCGACGCGTCCGACGACGACATTAAGAAGTCCTATCGCAAACTGGCGATGAAGTTTCATCCCGATCGTAATCCAGACAGCAAAGACGCCGAGGACAAATTCAAAGAGGCGAAGGAAGCCTACGAAATTCTGTCCGAACCGGAGAAGCGGCGCGCCTACGACGCCTACGGTCATGCCGGGGTGAACCCACAGATGGGTGGCGGCGGACCGGGTGGTTTTGGCGGCGATGCGGGCGGCTTCTCAGAGGCGTTCGGCGATATTTTCGGCGAGATATTCGGTGGCAGCGGCGGTCGTCGCGGCGGCGGCGGTCAGCAGGTCTATCGTGGTTCGGATCTACGCTACAACATGGAGATCACGCTCGAGCAAGCCGCACGTGGCACCGAAACCAAGATACGCATTCCAGCGCTGGAAGACTGCGCAATCTGCGACGGCACCGGCGCCAAGCCTGGAACGAAGGCCAAGACTTGTCACACCTGCGGCGGCTCGGGGCAAGTTCGCATGCAGCAGGGCTTTTTCTCGATTCAGCAAACCTGCCCCACCTGTCACGGTACCGGCAAAGTCATTCCCGAACCATGTACCGCTTGTGACGGTGTGGGTCGCGTCAAGAAGCACAAGACGCTGTCGGTAAAAATTCCCGCAGGCGTCGATGATGGTGATCGTATCCGCTTGACCGGTGAGGGCGAAGCAGGCGTCAATGGCGGCCCACCGGGTGATCTGTATGTCGTCGTCCAACTCAAGTCGCACGCGGTGTTTCAGCGCGATGGTGCGGACTTGCATTGCGAAATGCCCATCTCGTTTACGGTCGCCGCACTCGGGGGAGAGATCAGCATTCCGACACTAGACGGCGAAGCGAAAATCAAGATCCCGGCCGAGACGCAATCAGGTCAGGTGTTTCGCTTGCGCGGGAAAGGCATCAAGCCGATCCGTCAGACCTCACACGGCGACCTGATGTGCCACGTCATGATCGAGACACCGGTCCGTCTCACTGATCGCCAGAAAGAACTGTTGCGAGAACTCGAAGAGATCAACATTAAGGACGGCGACAAACACAACCCGCGTGCCAAAGGGTTTATGGATAAGGTGAAGGATTTCTTCGCGGGTTAGCGAAACATCCTTCACCGAAACGGCGTAGGCCAAGCGGGCGACGCCCGTCCCCGCGAAAGCGCAGGATCCAATCGGGCATCGCGCGTCCCCGCGAAGGCTGGGATCCAATCCATTCTCCTACGCCACAACCCGTCACCAGAAGGCGTTACGCGCCCTGACAATCCTGGCACACGGCGCAAAAGAACAGCCCTCTCCCACCCTGTGCCACGCGCCGGATTTTGGCACCACACGTCCAACACGGCTTCCCCTCTCGGTTGTAGACGTAAAACCGTGATGCTTCGTACGCGTCCCCACCACGCTCGTGATGATTCGCCGTCTCTTGATGCGATGCAATGTACTCCGCCAAGGGGCGCACCACACCGCACTGTTTGACGCTACGCGCGGTTAGTTTCTTGCACGCGCTGGCAACTCTCAACAGCGCATCCGGTGCAAGCTGTGCAATTCGAGCGCGTGGATCAACGCCTGCCACGAAAAGAATATCGGCACGCAGATAGTTGCCCAATCCGGAGATGACGTTTTGATCGAGGAGCGCATCAGCAACGGCGCGACGCGGAAACTCGGCGAGCCGCCTCGCGAGCATTTTCGCGGTGACGTCGGTATTTAGAACTTCCGGGCCGAGCTTTGCGATGTAGGAATGCGCGTCTTCTTCACCTGCGCGCAGCCACGCAAAATCGGTTGCGCTGTAGAGCACTGCGCGCGCGTGTGCCGTTTCAATGCTGAGGCGGACTTGGCGCGCGGCGAGCGGCTCCTCATGCGCGTGAATACGCCATTCACCGTAGAGCTGGTTGTGTGAGTACAGTACCGTCCCGTCGGCAAACTCTGTGAGGATCGCTTTGCTTCGCGCACCAACACGCACGATGGGCACCCCGGCAAGTGCTTTTGCGCGCGAGCGTAACTTTGGATAGGACAGCACAAGGCGAACAGGCTGGTTCGCGACCGTCTGGTGCAACGCGCGCGCCGCACGAAAAATTTCAGGCCCTTCTGGCATACATTTCTCCAAAGAACCTACTTTACCGGCGCCAACGGACTAAGCGGTGAAACGCTTTTGTATAAGGGTACGCAAGGACAATGCATTCATACTTGTGGGCAACCAAATACGGCTGATACTGTCATGCCACGTACGCTTTGTATTTACCTCCGTGCATCGCGAATTGTCCCTTGCGTACTGTCGCTTCCGCGCCACCCGGCGAAGAGGTAATCGCCCCCGACAATGTGACTGCGCTAGCGTCCAACGCCTCGAACACTGATACACAACAAGCCCCCAATCAAGCAGAGCAAAAAAATGAATCCAGCAACACCGCATATTCTTCTCGTCACCGGCGCAGCCGGTGGCCTCGGCCAATCGCTTGTACGCAAAATGATAGAGGCGCATCCCAACGCGCGCATTGCCGTCGTCGGGCGCGATCGTGAGCGGCTAGCAAATGCCTACGGCGCGGCACACGTGCAAATTGTGGCGGACGTGGGAGAACACGCCGGCGCTGCGGGGGCTGTGGCCGAGTGTGTTGCCGCGCTCGGCACGCCGACACAGTTTGCGCATTGCGTTGGCAATATCGTGCTCGCACCGGCGGCGCGTACCACAGAGTTGCAGTACCGCGACGTCATGCGGGCAAATCTGGATAGCGCGTTTTTTATGCTCTCCGCGATCACCTCGGCGGCGAAGGCGGCCAATCAAGCTGCCGCACTGTGCTTCGTCTCCACGGTCGCGGCGCAAATTGGTATTGCCAATCATGAAGCTGTCGCTGCGGCCAAAGGCGGGTTGGAGGCGATGGTGCGCGCCGCCGCCGCGACCTGTGCGAGCGCCGGTATTCGCGTCAACGCCGTTGCGCCGGGCCTGATGGATACGCCAGCGGCAGCCAAATTTCTCGGATCCCCGGCGCTGCGTGAGGCAAGCGCAAAACAATACCCGCTCGGCACTATCGGTAGCGCGGAAGAAATCGCCGACATCATGTCGTGGCTGCTGTCAGACGCCGCGCGGCGTACCACCGGGCAAATCTGGACCGTTGATGGCGGCTTTACCGCCATACGGCCGATGGTCAAGTAGCGCCGCGGACACAAGAAGCAGGGGAAAGTCGGAAAAACAGCATGCCAGGCAAGCATCCGCCCACAGGATATAAAGGCAACAAAGCGCATCTGCGCAGCAAGCCGTGCAGCGTGTGTCGTCGTGAGATGACCTGGCGCAAGGCGTGGGCCAAGAACTGGGCGGACGTGAAGTATTGCTCTGAAAAGTGTCGCCGCGCTGCGAAGATGTCGCCGGATGGGGCCCAATAGCATGCGCAATCTTGTATTGATTCTCGGCGATCAATTGGATTTGGAATCGTCAGCGTTTGCCCAATTCGACGTGAAGCAGGATAAGGTCTTGATGATCGAGGCCATCGAAGAATCCACTCACGTTTGGTCACACAAGGCACGCACGGCCCTGTTTCTTTCTGCCATGCGTCACTTCGCCGATGCGCTGCGCAAAAAGAAGATTCGAGTGTTGTACCGCGCACTTGGGGCAGACAACGATGCAACGCTTGCGCATGGATTAGCCGCGACGATTGTCGCCGAGAAGCCGCAAAAGCTGATTGTTGTTGAGCCCGGCGACCGCCGCGTCGAGGCCGCCATCACGCAAGTATGCGACGCACACGCCTGCCCGCTCACGATGCGAATGGATACGCACTTCTTGAGTTCCAAAGCGGACTTCGCGCGATGGGCTGGCAAAACCAAAACGCTGCGCATGGAATTCTTCTACCGCGAGATGCGCCGCAAGACAGGCATGCTGATGGATGGTGACAAGCCCGTTGGCGGCGAATGGAACTACGACGCCGAGAATCGCAAAAGCTTTGGCAAGAGCGGCCCGCAGGATGTGCCGGTGCCACCGGCATTTGCGCACGACGACATCACGCGCGATGTGCTCGCGCTGGTCGAAGCGCAATTCGCGGCACACCCGGGCACGACCGCGAACTTCAACTGGCCCGTGACGCGTGACGAGGCCCTTGCCGCGCTCGATGATTTTGTCGCTAATCGCTTGCCGCAGTTCGGGCCGCATCAAGACGCGATGTGGACGACCCTGCCGTTTGGCTGGCACGCCTTGCTGTCGAGCAGTCTGAATCTGAAATTGATTTGCCCGCTTGAAGTCATCACCAAGGCGGAGTCTGCGTACCGGCAAGGCGCGATCGATCTAGCGAGCGCGGAAGGATTCATCCGGCAGATTCTTGGTTGGCGCGAATTCATCCGCGGTGTTTACTTTCTGGATGGAGACGCACTTAAAAACGCCAATCACTACAACCATCAAAACAAGTTACCAGGCTGGTACTGGACCGGCAAGACGCGAATGAACTGCATGCAGCAAGTGGTCGGGCAAACCATGCAATTCGGCTATGCGCATCATATTCAACGCCTGATGATCACCGGTATGTTCGGTGTCACCGCTGAGATTCTCCCGCAGGCGCTCTGCGATTGGTACCTGGCTGTCTATGTAGACGCCGTCGAGTGGGTGGAGTTGCCCAACACGGCAGGCATGGCGTTGTTCGCAAATGGAGGGCGCTTCACCAGTAAGCCATATATCGCTAGCGGCGCTTACGTAAAGCGGATGAGCAACTACTGCAGCGGCTGCCGTTATCAACCAGACGTGAAAACCGGCGCAAGTGCGTGCCCGATGACAACACTGTATTGGAACTTTCTCGATAAGCACATCGAGACGTTTGCGCACAACCCGCGCACGGCATTGATGGCAAAGAATTTACTCAGACTCTGTGACGACGAGCGCGCAGCCATCCGGGTTGAAGCGAAGCGTATGCTGAACGACTTAAACGCCCTCTGATCGTGGCGATTACAGCTCTGAAAACCACGGTGGTTGAATTTACGCTTTTAGCGGACCGCGATGCGCGCTATCAGCAGATACGCGAGCTGTTTCCGGAAGTCGAGGGCGCAGACTGCGATTGGAATGGCACACGCGAAGCGGCTCTGACTGCGCTCGCGAACGTGGACGCGCCAGCCTACGCACGCACACGCAACCACCTCGATGGCAACGTCTCGCGTTTGTCGCCCTATTTTCGTCACGGCGTGCTCACGCTCAATGAAGCCGCGCGCATCACCATTTCCAAGTACGGCGCAAGCGCACACAAATTCGTGTTTGAACTAGCGTGGCGCGATTACTGGCGGCGTGTCTGGGTTGAGCGCGGCACCGGCATTCACGCGCCGCTTGAAGCGCCCAAAGTGGCGCTCGGCGATTTGCCGCTGCCGGAAGACATTCGCGAAGCCCGCACCGGGCTCGCGTGCATGGATAGCTTCACGCGCGACCTGACAGAAAGTGGTCATGTACACAACCATGCACGCATGTGGTTTGCCAGCTATGTAGTGCATCACCGCAAAGTGGATTGGCGGGCAGCGGCGGATTGGTACTACGGCGAACTGCTCGACGGTGATCGCGCGAGCAACACGCTTTCTTGGCAATGGATCGCGTCAACATTTTCGTCGAAGCCCTACATTTTTAACCGCGAGAATCTTGAAAAAAATACGGGTGGCACGTTTTGCGAAACGTGTGCAAATCAAACGTCGTGCCCGTTTCAAAGCAGCTACCACGCGCTCGAGGTGAAACTATTCCGAACGGCAGCGGCGCCGTGAAATTCCTGCTAATCCACGACGAGATGCTGAATGCAGAACTGCCGATATTTGAGGCGCCTGCAAATCTGCCTCGTATCTTTGTGTTTGATCCGGCGTTCATCTCTCAGCAGGGATGGCGTAGACGACGTTTGCAGTTCATCGCCGATGCGCTCTCCTCTATCCCGGCGGTGCGGGTGTTCAAGGGAACGCTTGTCGATGTAGTTGCATCGCTCGCGATGGCGGAATCCGTTCCGCCGATTGAGCCGCACGTCGTGACGCAAGCCACACCAAATACCGATATTCAAGCCTGGCTCGCTGCACTCCAGACAGTCCGCGTCGAATTTGCGGACGTGCCTGCGTTTGCGAATCACACGGGTTCGCTATCGCGTTTCTCAAAATACTGGTCGAGCGCCGAAGCGCAATGGTTCCCTAAAGGCTTTCTGAACAGCGCTGGCCAATCTGACGCCCCACCAACCACAAAAAAAATCAGATCCGTGCGAACGTTGGCGAAGTCATAACGGTGACCTATAACCGCAAAGGCTCAAGCCCTAATCTACGGTGCCAACTTTAAGCGCGAGATGCTCCGCGAAATGTGCCGCCACCATCGTATACAAGATCGGCGAGGGGTGAAAGCCGTCGGCAGCCATCAGCTTCGGATGCGTAAACCCAGCCATGGGTAGATGAGACACGAACTCGGCGCGGTTTGAGTGCAAAGCCCAGCGCGCCTGCAGGTCATTGTTACGCCGCGCCTGCGCGCCGCCGTACCATGCCAGCGGTTGCGGCAGCAGCGGAAAGCGTTCCACGGCGGGCAAGCCCGGAAACAAGATGTGCCCCACGCCGGTGCCCGCCCGCAGCAGGCGAACGATACGGTTGCGCGCGCGCAAGGCGTGGCCAATTGGCACGTTGTTGGTAATGTCGTTGACACCGACGATAACCACGGCCATGTCGAATGCAGGCAAAGGTTGGGCGCGCAAGAGTTCCAGCACGCCCGCTGAGGTCAAACCTGTCTGCGCAACAAGATGCCAATGCACGTTACGTTGAATGCGCTGCGCTAGGGCCAAGGCCAGCTGCGCTGCCAACGCATCATCCTGCGTTTCGGCACCAACCCCGGCAGCCGAGGAATCGCCAGCGATCAAGAGCGATAGCGGACGCAAGCCGCCATCAGCACCCGCAGCAACGCCAATGCCGTGCCGCTGTCCTGAAGGCTCAGGCAACTCAAGTGCAACTCTACGAATGCGCTTCGCTTGCGCGATGAGCATCGGGGCCAACACCGGCTTGATGTACTGCACGACCATGATGGACGAGCCTGGGGTGGGTAGGATTACTTGATCAGATTGCTTTGAATAAGCAAATTTTGCGCCATTCGGTCGGAAGGTTCAACGTCCGGCTGCATTCATCGAGACGAAATCATCCGAACACCTGCGACTGGCAAGCGGATGGGCGATCCCTTGGATTACGGCAGCGCGTCGCAGCCTGCGACTCGCGGAAAACAATTTGACCCCTGGTGTTGCGCGCGCGGCTTATCCAGCGGTGGCAAGCGGTCAACTGCGGTTTCTACGGTGACAGCAGCTTCGAAGGCGGAATCCGCCTTCACGGCGCCCAGGGAAGCACTTGCACGGCTTGATTTAACAGACCCTTCTGCGCAGCCCAGCGGGCCGCTTGAGCCGCGTTCGGCGCCGCAACGGCGGTGATCCAGAGCAAGCCTGCTTTTGTCTGGCGCGGCAGCACGGCAACAGCCGGGCTTGCCGCCAGGGCTTGCATCTGGCGCTGGCGTGCTGCGACGTAAGAGGCGTCACGGCCCAGCACCACCAAGGCCGGGCTGCCGGCCGCCGCTTTGGGCCCGGCCGAGCGCGTGTAGCGCCATGACGCCAAGCGGCTGCCTGCCGGCGTACTGCGCCAGATCCACAGCGATCGACCCACCGGATCGGTCCACCAGGCGGCGGTTTGGGTGCCACCAGGCGCTTCGCCCGAACTGCGCGACAGGGGCAAACGGTGAATGCGCAGCCCCTGGCGGCTGCTGCGGCCATCAACGATCCACAGTTCGGAGTAGTAGCCGTGGCCGTACACGCCCACCATCTCCAGCAGCCATTCCGGCAGCCCATCGCCATCGAGGTCGACCTCTGCCAGGCTGGCTACGGACATTGCGTCATCGTCCACATGGGCCAGCATGGCGGCACCGTCGTGGCCCAGCAGCACCAGCGCGCGTGCCTTGCCCTGACCGAAGATCAACAGCGCCGCCAGACCGTCCGCCTTTTCGGCCTCTGCGCGGTAAGCGGCCAGTGGCCCTGCCCAGACGCCTTGCATCAGCCGCTGGCTTGGCGCTTTGCCCGGCGCGTCGGACAGGTCCAGGGCGCGGGCGCCCGCGGTTGGCGCCAGGCGATGCAGGACGGGTGCCAACGGGGCCAGGAAAGACGACTGGGACAGCCCGTTCAGCCCAAGCTGGCCCAGCAGATCGCGTGCTGCGATCGGGGTGGCCAGCGCAGCGCCAGCCACGGCCAGCGCCGACGGCCAAGACAGCGCCAGCGCGGGCAGTGGCGCATACCCTTCGACACCGCCCATCGCCCACCGGGGCCAGGGCGCCAGACTGTGGCTGAGCCAGTCCGGCACCTGGTTGTCCTGCATGTCGGCGACATAACTTTCCAGTGAGCCTCCAGTCAGCCTGCCTCTGGCACCTTCCGGCAGCGGGCGCCCTTGGCTGGAAAGAAAGTCAAGGTGGCCCGGTGGAAGAGGCATCAGTTCGAAGGCACGGTCTGCGCTACGCGCGGTGACCGGCTGTTCAGCGCCAAGCGGAAGGTGGGTCCAGCCGTGGCTGCCGTCGCTGGCCAGCAATTGATACCAGGTTTGGCCGGCCAATTCCACCTGATTGAGGCGCAGCGCCAAGCCGCCGCGCAGCCGCTGTGAGGCTGCTTGGCCGGGCGCCGGGGAGACTGGCGTGCCCAGCACACCCGCTACCAGGCCTTGTGCTTGCGTCGGACCACACAGTCCCGTTCCGGCCAGCCCGAGCGCCACGGCCAGCGCCAGCGCACGCCTCAGCGGTCGGCTGTCTGTGTGGGCCGCCACTAACTGGCGGGTCATGGCGCTTTCATCCCGGTTTGCGGTCCATGTCATCAACGGTGTGGCGAGCTTCTTTTAAGTCGGCTTCGCTGATGCCAACCAGCTCGCATTCGTCCTGGAACGTGGCCTGCTTGTCCAGCGCGTATTGAAAGTGCCACCACTCGGTCTTGTTGTAGTTGGTGTCCCAGCCGTCGTGTGCGGGGATGCGTTCAAAAACGCTGTTCCTTTCAATCTCAGCTGTCAAATCGATGCAGCAGCCCTTCGGGATGTCGAAGCTGCTGCTCGGGTTGAAGCTCTGGCCGCTCAGTGCACCCTTCTCGTACAGCGTGCCCTGGGTGGCGTCCCGATTTATGGTTTTGCAGTACAGACGCCAGAAGTCGCGCGCGCTGCTGCTGGCGTCGCGCACGATGTGGTAGCGCCGACCTTTGGGGTTGGCCAGGGCCTGTTGAAGGTCGATCGCGCGCCCCACGATGTGGAAACTGAAGCTGCTGGCGCCCACCTTCGTGGCCTTGCCCACACCGCGTTTGCTGTCGCCATAGGGACCGTCCACTGTACCGCCCAGCGACTTCACACGCGCACTGACGGCAAGCCGGGCGTCGGCCACGTCTTCACGGAGCGTGAAATCGTCCACCTTCTTGAAAGCAAAGCGTCCCAACGGCGGTTTCCAATTGTTCTTCAACCACTTCTTGATCTCAGCCCGCGTCGCGTCGTCGGCGTTGCCATCGGCCGTGCCTTTAAAGGCCAGCGTCGGCACCACGTCGGCAGGCAGCCCGCTGACCGCGTGCACGCGGGATTGGCGGCCCGCGTGGCGTTGGAAGCGCTTCAGCGCACGGGTCGATCGCTTGCCGAAGTTGCCGTCGTCGCCGCCTTTGGGCAGGTAGCCCAAGCTGATGAGCTCGGCTTGCAGCGCTTTGTAGGCTGCCTTTTCAAGTTCACTTGCCATGGGCTCATCCTTTGCTTCGGCTGGTCGGGTATGCGCTCCGTTGTGGCCAAAGCGTTGGCACTTGTCAGAGAAGTGGCTCCGCTTGTCTGAACAAGCGACCCCGATATTTAAGTGGAATCTGGGTGATGGGTTGCGCTAAAGCGGCCAGGCTCGCTTTTTCCACTCTTCAGGCAGATCCGCTGCGCTCGCAATATCCACACGCATCGGTAAATCGCGCTGCGAAAACGCTTCCCGCATTGCGTCCATCTGCGCAAGCGTCAACGGTGGCTCGGCCAGTGCTATGTCAAGATCAGAGTGCGTCTTGACGGGCCGCTGATCCTGGATGCTGGTCACCACGCGCGAGCCAAAAATAAAAGCGCTGTGTCCCGGCGCGTACTGATTCAATATCGTACGAACAGATTCCCGCTCGGCGGTCGTCAGAACCAGAGTAATTGAGTTCGACTCGGCGGTCATGCGTTGGCCTCCAGCGATCTGGTGAGCAGCGCATTCAACAGAAACTGCGGTAGTTCGACGAACACGCGCCGGGCCTTGGCCGGATCGTAAACATGACTCTTGATGTTGCGTAATTCGCGATAGGCAAACCATGCCGTCTCGTTCGTGACAAGACCCTTTACCGCCGCGGCACGGATCATGTCCCGGTACCCCGGTGCGTCTATCTCCGCTGGACTATCGGACATCGTCTCCCGTTGGCATCTTAGCGACTTCACGCAAAGTTCATACGTGTATTCAAAACGCTGAATCGACGCAACGCGCTCAAAGGCGTCTGTTGGCCGAAATTTCGCCGCATCTGATGCCCCGGCCAACCAGGCGCCTGCCATCTGTAATGAGCGGAAATCAAGCATGCTTGCCAACGTGGTGAAGACGATTAAACAATGGAGGAATGATAGCGCAACTGGTCTTCAGGGTGGTGCTGGGCTTGGCACCAGCCTGGATATCGCAGCACGCGAATTTCTCAAGCTTTTCTCATACGCCAAAACGCATGGTGAACAGCGTTCAACTTGTGTCCAACTAGCCTTTGACCGCCCCCCGAATCTGCTCCAACGCGGACTGGTCCTCGATCGTCGTCAGATCCCCCGGATCGCGCGCTTCGCACAGGGCCTGAATCGCGCGGCGCAATAATTTCCCCGAGCGGGTTTTTGGCAGCATGGTGACAAAGTGCACGCGCGCCGGACGGCCGATGGCGCCGAGTTCGTGGTCAACCGTTGCCATCACTTCTTTCTCGTGTGCTGCGATCGATTCTGGCGAATTCAACTGACTCGCGTCCTTCACCACCGCAAAGGCAACCGGCACCTGGCCCTTCAGCGCATCGGTGACGCCAACGACGGCAACCTCCGCAATATTCTTGTGCGCCTGAATCGCCTCTTCGATTTCGCGTGTGCCCAAGCGATGGCCGGCGACGTTGATCACGTCATCAGTGCGGCCCATGATGTAGTAGTAACCGTCTTTGTCGCGCGTGGCCCAATCGAAGGTGGTGTAGACCTGCTCATCACGGAACATACCGAAGTAGGTTTTGACGAAACGCTCGTCGTCACCCCAGATGGTTGACATGCAGCCCGGTGGCAGCGGCGGCACAATACACAGCACGCCCTTTTCATCAGGCCCTACCGGCTTGCCGGTCTCGTCGTGTTTGAGTTTGACGTTGTAGCCGTATACCGGAAAGCTGGGGCTGCCGAGCTTGCGTGGTGTGTCTTCAATGCCGGGTTGCGCCGACAGTATCGGCCAGCCGGTTTCAGTCTGCCAATAATTGTCAATCACCTTCACGCCAACGCCCTTTTCGATCCAGTCGCTGGTCGGTTGATCGAGCGGTTCGCCGGCCAAGTAAAGATAGCGCAGGCTTGAAGTGTCGTACTTGGTAAGGTAACTGGTGTCGTGCTTTTTGAGTACCCGCACTGCAGTAGGTGAGGAGAACATCGCCACCACCTTGTATTGCTCAACCAGCTTCCACCAAATACCGGGGTCCGGTCTGACCGGCAGTCCGTCGTACATGATGGTCGTCGAGCCGTTGATGAGCGGGCCGTAAACGATGTACGAATGCCCAACCACCCAACCAATGTCGGAGGTGCAGAAGAACGCCTCACCCGGCTTGGTGGCGTAGATATTCGGCATCGACGCGGCCAGCGCCACCGCGTATCCGCCGGTGTCGCGCTGCACGCCCTTCGGCTTGCCGGTGGTGCCGCTGGTGTAGAGAATGTACGAGGGATGGCTCGACTCCACCCATTCGCACGGCACCACTTCGCCTTGGTGACGGGGCGCGAGTGCAGCGTAATCCATGTCACGGCCGGGCAGTGTTTGCATCGATTTATCCAGATGCCGGTTGACGATCACCACATGCTTTGGCGGATGCTTGGCGAGGCCGATCGCCTCATCGGTGAGCGGCTTCAACGGAATAACCTTGCCCGCGCGAGAGCCCGCGTCGGCGATGATCATCACGCGCGGCTTGGCGTCATCAATTCTCGCGGCGAGTGAGCCCGCAGCGAAGCCCCCAAACACCACAGAGTGCACGGCGCCGATGCGCACGGTGGCGAGCATGGCGAACACCGCTTCCGGGATCATCGGCATGTAGATCAACACACGATCGCCTTTGCCGACACCGAGTGACTTCAGCACTGCGGCAAAGCAATTCACCTCTTCCCACAGTTGCCGGTAGGTAAACGTACGCGTCCGCTCAACCTCGGAACTGATCCACACCAAGGCAGCTTGGTCGGGCCGCACGGCGAGGTGACGGTCGAGTGCGTTGTAGCACAGATTGGTTTCGCCGCCGACAAACCACTTGGCAAAGGGCGGCTTGCTGAAGTCACACACTTTGTTGAATGGCTTTACCCAGTCAATCGACGCGGCCTGCTCGCCCCAGAACGCGGATCGTTCAGCGAGTGACCGCTGGTGTGTTGCGCTGTACGTCGTCATCTTTGATCACCCGGAATTCAAAAGGGTTGGCGTGACGGCACAGCAGAATGCACCGCCTACTTGAACATTACTTCTTCAATCGCATTCAGCAGCGCCTTGGACCTGGCGGGCTTTGTGAGGTAGCCGTTGGCCCCCATCTTTAGCCCCTTCATGATGTCTTCGAGGGAACCCATGCTGGACAACATCAATACGGGAAGCGTGTTCAGGCTGGTACTCGAACGAATCCTGTTCAGAATGTCAAAGCCATTGGCATCAGGCAACAAGACATCGAGTAGTACGAGGTCAGGTTTGAGCTTCATACCGGCTGCAATTCCCGCGCGATTCGCGGCGAGAATCACGGTGTAATTTTCTTTGGTGAGAACGCGTTTCAGCAGCGCTGCGGTCACTTCGTCATCTTCCACCACGAGGATGGTCGGCGGTGCCGCAGTCGGAGCACGGCGTGGAGCGTCTGGAAACAGGCGCACGAAAAAACCGTTGCTCGTCAACTTTGACTCGCCGATGATTGCCTCATCGCTCAGCGCCTGCTCCTGCTGCGGCGTCGGCACCGGCTCTGGCACCGCTTTCGACGGGTCGAGCAGCGAGGTGAAGTCGAGATTAAAATCGTCAGCATCTGACATGCGGATTGCCTGTTTCCAAGGGGGGGGTTGGGGAGTTTTGCTTGGCCGGCTTGCAAAGTAGCCAAGCACTGAGTTTAACAAACCACGCTGCGTGCTGCGCAAACGGGCGACCACTAGTTCAAATTCACAATCAGGCGACCGCGAACCCTACCCGCCATGACCTCGGCTGCGGCTGATATCACCTCGCCGAGTGGGATTTGCCGGCCGATCGCGTCGAGCTTCGTCCGATCAAGCTCTGCCGCCAGCCGGAGCCATGCGGCGCGGCGCCGCTCTTGAGGCGCCATCACGCTATCAATCCCCAACAAGGCCACGCCGCGCAGGACAAACGGCGCGACACTGGCGGGAAAGTCCATACCTTGCGCCAGACCACATGCCGCGACGATGCCACCATATTGCATTTGCGCGCAAGCGTTGGCGAGTGTGTGGGAACCCACCGAGTCGACCACGCCCGCCCAGCGCTCTTTCTGCAAGGGCTTGCCTGGCGCAGACAAAACGACGCGATCGATCACCTCTGCCGCGCCGATTGCCTTCAGATAATCCGCTTCTTCCAACTTGCCGGTCGAGGCGGCCACGGTGTAGCCGAGGCCGGCAAGAATAGCAATGGCGATGCTGCCCACGCCGCCGGATGCGCCGGTGACCAGGATCTCGCCACGCGCCGGCGTCACACCTTGCTGTTGCAGTGCCATCACGCAAAGCATCGCGGTGTAGCCTGCGGTCCCGATCGCCATCGCTTGGCGGGTACTGATGCCATCAGGCAATGGGACCAGCCAATCGCCCTTCAGCCTGGCGACTTGTGCGAGACAACCCCAATGCACTTCGCCAACACCGTAGCCGTTATGGATCACTTTGTCGCCGACTTTCCAGGCCGGATGGCGGCTCGACACGACCACCCCTGCGCCGTCGATACCCGGCACCATCGGCCAGCGCCGCACTACGGGAGCGGTATTGGAGATCGCCAACGCATCTTTGTAGTTGATGGTTGAGTACTCAAGCGCGACCTCAACGTCGCCGTCCGGCGGAAGCTGCGAACATTCAATGTCGCTCACGGCGGCCGAAAAAACAGCATCGGATTTGGTGAGCAAGATGCCGCGAAAGGTTGACATGGCGAACTCCGGGATGCTTCGGTTCAGTTTGGCTACAGCGGTACCGCAGCGCAGGTGAACGATCAGTCCGTCACCGCGATCATTGTGGACGCTGTTACACCCGGCTAAGGGTTGGGCTGCAGCACTTGCGGATTCTGCGCGGAAGCGTGCTTGCGCGAAAAATACTCTTTAGATTGCATTTCACGCAGCCGCGACACGGTCCGCGCAAACTCGGCTGATACCATCAAGGTTGCATCTCCTTTGGCACCACTGACGAGCGCGCCCGCGGCCCTCGCACCGCCTGCGCCACCGACGCGATCATCGACCACCAGCCACTCGGGCGCTGTCTCCGCCGAGCAGATCAGCTTGACGCGTTGATCGTAGAACACATCGATGAGCCACGTGAGGCGGCGCACGACGTCGGCGCGATCTCTAGCGTGCAACTGGGGAATATTGGACACCAGAACGGTGTGATACAGCCCGGCAATTTCGAGATAGTCGAGCTGACTGTGCGGCTTCACGCAAAGCTCGGCGAAATCAAACCAGACGACGCCTTTTGCGCGACGTATGAACGCGATTGGTCTGTGACCGATCGTGATGGTGCCGGCGACGGCGTGTCCGGCCTTGGACATCGCCCAGAAGGCTTTGCCAAGCGCGGCGTCGGCCGCCGCCGTTGCCGGTGTATGAAAAACCGGGATCGATTCAAGAATCCGCCGCCGATGGTCGCGCTCGCCGGCGATCTCCAGCACTTCGAGTTCGCGATTTAGCAACTCGATGGCTGGCAGAAAGCGGGCGCGCTGCAAGCCATTGGGATACAGATCATCCGGCTTGTAATTGGATGTCATCACCAGTACCACGCCCTTCTCGGTCAGCATTTCAAGCAGGCGGCCGAGAATCATGGCGTCAGCGATATCGGAAATGTGAAACTCGTCGAAACACAAGAGCCGCAGTTGCTTGGCGATGGTTGTCGACACCGCGTCGAGTGGATCTTCTTCGCCGCCATGGGCGCGCATCTCACGGTGAATTTCCCGCATGAACTCGTGAAAATGCACGCGCCGTTTTCGCTTCAGCGTAGACACGTTGTAGAACGCGTCCATCATCAGCGATTTGCCACGGCCAACGCCTCCCCAGATGTAGAGCCCGCGTGGCGGGCGCTTACCTGCGCCGAAATTGGTCACCAACCGGTTGATCTTGCCCTGCCGGTACTGCCGGTAATTTTCCATCTCACCGTGCAATCGATCCAAATGGTTGAGGACCTCGATCTGCGCCGGGTCGGACTCAAAATCGTGACTCTGGGAAAACTTCCAGTACCACTCAAGCGGTGAGCCCGCTTCAATGTCGGCAGCCTCGCCAGTCTCGCCCGAAATGTTCGGCAGGGAATCGGCAATGGCGTTCATGCCGCGCACCCGCAAACGCGTGGCAACGGCACGTGATTGTTGTTGATGAAACTCCTTGATTGGCGGGCATTTCCAACCATTAATGCCCGAAGACGCCCGCCAATAGGCGCATTTGTAAAACGCCGGCTCGTCACAGTCGCCCTTCAAGCATCATCAATTGAGGTCCGATGTTCGCCACTCACATGTTTAGCGTGCGCTTATCGACTGCCAGCGCAGCTTCACGTACCGCTTCCGAGAGCGTCGGGTGGCCGTGCACGATGCGTGCGATGTCTTCCGAAGCCGCTTTAAATTCCATCGCCGTCACCAGTTCTTGAATCAGCTCCGAGGCATGCGCATGAATAATGTGCCCGCCAAGAATCCGATCTGTCTTCGCGTCGGCGATGATCTTGACGAAGCCGCCCGGCTCGCCCTGTCCAAGTGCGCGGCCATTGGCGGCGAACGGAAACTGACCGGTCTTCACCTCAACGCCTTCTGCCTTGAGTTGCTGTTCTGTCTTTCCAACCCACGCCACTTCAGGCGAGGTGTAAATGATCCACGGGATGGTATTGAAATCGATATGCGGTTGTTGTCCGGCAATACGCTCGGCAACGGCGACGCCCTCGTCTTCCGCTTTGTGCGCGAGCATCGGCCCACGCACCACGTCACCAACGGCATAAACATTCGGCAAGTTGGTCGCGCAGTGATCGTCAACTTCAATCATGCCACGCTCACCCATCTTCAACCCGACATTGGCGGCACCGAGTCCGTCGGTATTCGGCACGCGACCCACCGACACGATCAACTTGTCGCATTCGAGCTTCTGCGCCAGCCCCTTTTCGTCGGTGTATTCAACCGTAATGCCGGCTTTCTTGGCCGTCACTTTGTCGATCTTCACGCCGAGCTTGATATTCATGCCCTGCTCTTTGGTGAAGACTTTCCACGCTTCCTTCTGAATCGATTCGTCTGTGGCGGCAAGAAACGACGGCATGGCTTCGAGAACGGTGACGTCCGCGCCAAGGCGGCGCCAAACGCTGCCCAGTTCCAAACCGATCACACCCGCGCCGATAACGCCAAGGCGCTTCGGTACCGCGGCGAAGGCCAGCGCACCCTCGTTGTCGCAAATATTGATGTTGTCCACCACAATGCCGGGCAGGTGCCGCGCCTTCGAGCCGGTGGCGATGATGACGTGCTTGGCTTCAACTTGTTCCTTGGCTTCGCCGTTACTGACTTCAATAACGTAAGCCGCGCTCCCCGAATTTCCGTTTGCAACGAATGAGCCGAAACCCTTCAACCACGTCACCTTGTTTTTACGGAACAGGAATTCGATGCCTTTGGTCATCTTGCCAACGATGTTGTCCTTGCGGCCCTGCATCTTCGATACGTCAACCTTGACGTTCGACACGCTGATGCCGTGATCGGCGAATTTGTGTTCGAGCTTTTCCACGTTCTCGGACGATTCGAGCAAAGCCTTCGACGGGATGCAGCCGACGTTCAGGCACGTTCCACCGAGCGCCATCTCGCCCTTCGGATTCTTCCAACCTTCAATGCACGCCACACTGAAACCCAACTGTGCCGCGCGGATGGCGGCGATATAGCCGCCGGGCCCTGCACCGATGACAACAACATCAAATGATTTCGACATGATGATTTCCTATTAGTCTTTAACGCTGTTCAACCAAGCCACCAGCTTCAGCCCAACCAGACCCTTGACACGTGCACCCCGAGTGCGGCGCAACCGCCGGCGATCAAGGGCGAAGTACCCGACAGCATGAACGGCGGATGCTTGACCAACTGCGACAGCCAAAGCGTCGTGCACACCGCAACGCCAACCCCCGCCGGCACTGCCACCACCTCCCACACGAAATGCCCGAAGAATCTCGCCAAGAAAACAGTGAGAAAGCCGGTCAGCAAAGCGCCGATGAGAAAAAAAGCGAGCTGAACAACCCAACGTGAAACGCGTGACGAAGATTTGGTTTTTGCCATTTCGATCAACTGCCCGACATGGCAGCCTCATCCGCCTGTCGGCGACGATTGCCGGCCGCGCATGCAAAGGTTGTCAGATATCGAGCAGCAACCGCGCCGGATCTTCCAACGCTTCTTTCATGGCGACCAGCGACAGCACGGCCTCACGGCCGTCGATGATGCGATGGTCGTAACTCATTGCCAGATAGTTCATCGGGCGAATCACGATCTGTCCATTCTCGACAACGGCACGCTCCTTGGTCGCGTGAACGCCAAGAATCGCCGATTGCGGCGGGTTGATGATCGGTGTCGACAGCATCGAACCAAACACACCGCCGTTGGAAATCGAGAACGTCCCGCCGGTCAGGTCTTCGATCGTGAGCTTGCTGTCCTTTGCCTTCTGGCCGAATTCGGCAATCTTCTTTTCAATATCCGCAATCGACATCTGATCGGCATCACGCAAGATGGGCACCACCAAGCCGCGCTCGGTGCCAACGGCAATACCAATGTCGTAGTAGCCGTGATAGACGATGTCGTTGCCGTCAACGGACGCGTTCACCACGGGATACTTCCTCAAAGCGTGCACCGCCGCCTTGACGAAGAACGACATGAAGCCCAGCTTCACGCCGTGCTGTTTTTCGAACTTGTCTTTGTAGGTATTGCGCAGCGCCATCACCGGGCCCATGTTCACCTCATTGAAGGTGGTGAGGATGGCGGCAGTTGATTGTGACTGCACCAAGCGCTCGGCGATTCGTGCGCGCAAGCGCGACATCGGTACGCGCTGTTCGGTTCGATCACCTTGGGGAGTCAGGACGGCCGGCGCGGCTGGCTTGGCCATTACCGGTGCGGCGGCGGGAGCCTCAGCTACCTTACCTGCCACTTTGTTAACGACATCTTCCTTCGTCACCCGTCCGCCACGTCCCGTCCCGCTGACGTCGGTAACGTTGTTCTCTGCCGCGATCTTGGCTGCAGCCGGACTCATGGCAGGTGCATCGGCGGCCTTGGCATGGGCGGCAGGCGCAGCAGCCGCCGGTACGGCTTGCGCAGGAGCGGCTGACGTCGGTGCGGACGTCGCGGCCGCGGTCGTATCGATGGTTGCAATCACCTCACCGGAGACCACGGTGCCGCCGTCACCCTTTGCGATCTTGACCAACACACCGTCGGCCGGTGCGGGCAGCTCCATGACGACCTTATCTGTTTCAATGTCGATCAGGTTCTCATCGCGCTTGACGGCTTGGCCCTCACGCTTATGCCAGGAGACCAGGGTAGCCTCGGCAACTGATTCGGAAAGCTGTGGGATTTTGACTTCGATCTGCATTTTCTTATCCTTAGTTGGCGCGCAGAAACATACATCGCTGGCGCATTCAAGTGCCTACGATTTCTTCGGGGCGGTGTCTAGCGCGAGCGCAACGTCGACGAGTTCCTTCTGCTGCTCATTGTGTTTTGCGAGATAGCCGACGGCAGGTGAGGCCGAGGAGGCGCGCCCGGCGTAGCCGAGCGCCTGCTCTGAGCGCATGTTGCGAAGCAGGTAGTGCTGCACACGATGCCATGCGCCCTGATTGGCCGGCTCTTCTTGCGCCCACACCACTGACTTGGCCGCCGGGTAGAGCGCCATCTGCGCCGCAAACTCTTCGTGCGGGAACGGATACAACTGCTCCAGACGAATCACGGCGATGTCCTCGATGGCGCGCTTCTCGCGTTCGGCAACGATGTCGTAATAGACCTTACCCGAGCACGCAACCACACGCTTGACCTTCTTCGCGTTCAGCTTCGCAGTTTCGCCGATGACAACTTCGAACTTTCCGTTGGCCAGATCCTCCAGCGGCGACATGGCTTCCTTCTTGCGCAACAGCGACTTCGGCATCATCACAATCAGTGGTTTGCGCGCCGGCCTCAGAGCCTGCCGGCGAATCATGTGGTAATGCTGCGCGGCATTCGACGGCACCACTACTTGCATGTTGTGTTCGGCGCATAGCTGTAGAAACCGCTCAAGACGCGCAGAGGAGTGCTCCGGGCCCTGGCCTTCGTAGCCGTGCGGCAGGAACAGTGAAAGTCCGCATAAACGCGCCCACTTGGATTCACCGGACGAGATGAATTGATCAATAACCACCTGCGCGCCATTGGCAAAATCACCGAACTGCGCTTCCCAGATCACCAACTCAAACGGCTGTGCCGACGCATAGCCATATTCAAAGCCGAGTACCGCCTCTTCCGACAGCAAGGAATCAATGACCAGAAAACTTCCCTGCTTCGGTGCAATATTTTGTAGCGGCACATAGGTGCCGGAATCCCACTTCTCACGGTTCTGGTCGTGCATCACCGCATGCCGATGTGCGAAGGTGCCGCGACCACAGTCCTGTCCGCTTAGGCGCACCGGGTGGCCCGCCGCGACCAGCGTTGCGTAGGCCAGATTTTCCGCCATGCCCCAGTCGAGTGGCTGCTCGCCACGGCCCATCTTGCGACGTGTCTCAAGCAGCTTTTCAACAGACATATGGCATTTGAAGTCCGGTGGGATGTGCGTCAAACGTTCGGCATAGCCCTTTAGCGTGGCGACCGGCACCTTCGACTCATATACGGCACGCCAGTTCTGCCCGATATAGGGCGCCCAATCGACTGCCAGCGGCGGCTTGATCCCATAGAGGATTTTGGTATTGGTACTCTTACCCGCGTCAAGACGTGCGCGGATGTTGGTCACCAGATCGTCGCCGTAGGTCGCACCAACCGTGCCCTCTGCGGCCAACTTGTCGGCGTAAACCTTGCGCGTACCAGGATGCTGGGCAATTTTTTTATACATCAGCGGCTGGGTGACGAACGGCTCGTCCTGCTCGTTGTGGCCAAGTTTACGAAAGCAAACCATGTCGATAACGACATCCTTGTGAAACTTCATGCGGTACTCAAGCGCGATACGGCCGACCATCAAAACCGCTTCCGGATCGTCAGCGTTAACGTGGAATACCGGTGCCTCGATCATCTTGGCGATATCGGTGCAGTACAACGAGGAGCGTGAATCACGCGTATCCGAAGTGGTAAAACCAACTTGATTGTTGATGACGATATGGACCGTGCCGCCCGTCTTGAAGCCGCGCGTCTGCGACAACGCCATTGTTTCCATGATGACGCCCTGCCCCGCAAAGGCGGCGTCACCGTGTATCAACAACGGAATCACTTCGTCGCCGGTGATGTCGTGACGGCGTTGTTGCCGCGCCCGCACCGAGCCTTCCACGACCGGGTTGACGATTTCCAAGTGAGATGGATTGAACGCGAGGGTCAAGTGCACCGCACCGCCCTTGGTTTGGATATCTGACGAGAAACCCTGGTGATATTTGACGTCGCCCGATCCAACGTCGTGATGGGCATGTTTGCCTTCAAATTCGGCGAACAGGTCCGCGGGTAGCTTGCCGAGCGAATTGACCAGAATGTTCAGGCGCCCGCGGTGCGCCATGCCGAGCACGACTTCCTTGACGCCCTTGGCGCCGGCGACCTGAATGATGTCATCCACCAGCGGTATCAGACTTTCGCCACCCTCAAGCGAAAACCGCTTCTGACCAACATAACGGGTGTGCAAATATTTCTCCAGCGTCTCGGCGGCGGTCAGACGATCGAGCAGGTACTGCTTTTCGTCCTTGCTCAACGACGCCTGCGACTGAATCGACTCCAACTGCCCCTGAATCCAGCGTTTCTGCTCCGTCTGCGAGATGTACATGTACTCCGTACCTACGGTGCCGCAATAGGTACGCTTGACTGCCGTCACGATGTCCTTCAACTTCGCGCGCTCGGCATTTCCGGCGATGGCACCCTGCCAGGAGCCGAACAAAAACTCCTGCTCTAGATCCGCGTCTGTCAGTCCGTAATAGCTCAGTTCCAGCTCCGGAACCTGCATACGTTCCATACGCTTCAACGGATCGAGCGAGGAATTGCGCGAACCCAGCACACGGTGTGCGCGAATGTACTGCATCACCTTGAATGACTTCTTGCCGTCAGTCGATTCACCGCCGCCAACGTTTACGTAGGCGACGCGCTTGGCACCACCCTGCGCGGCGAGTTGCTCGAACGCGGCGATAACAGGCGAATGTGGCACGTCTTTTTGCGACTGTCCTGCAACATTTGGCAAACCGTCAAATTGCTTGCGCCAATTCTCAGAAACCGACGCGGGATCCGCGAGGTACCGTTCGTACAGTTCTTCAATGTAGGGCGCGTTGGCACCAAAGAAAAGTGAGGACTGCTGGTAGTCGCGCATCATGATGGATACCCCTGCGGCTGCAAATTTGTGGTTCGACGGTTACTTGACGTCGCGACGTTGTGCGCCGACATACAACTGACGCGGCCGCCCGATCTTGTACTCGGGGTCGGCGATCATTTCGTTCAACTGCGCGATCCAGCCGACCGTGCGCGCAAGCGCGAAGACGGCGGTAAAAAGGGGAATCGGAATGCCGATTGCCTTTTGCACAATGCCAGAGTAGAAATCGACGTTAGGGTAGAGCTTGCGGCTGACAAAGTAGTCGTCTTCCAGCGCGATTTTCTCCAGCGCCATGGCGAGCTTGAACAGCGGGTCGTCTTGCAAGCCGAGTTCGGTCAACACTTCGTGGCAGGTTTCGCGCATCAACGTCGCCCGTGGATCGTGATTCTTGTAAACACGATGGCCAAAACCCATGAGGCGTACGTTGGAATTCTTGTCCTTGACCTTGGCGATGAATTCACCGATCTTGGCGACACCGCCCTCGCGTTGGATGTCGTAGAGCATGTTCAGCGCCGCCTCGTTTGCGCCACCGTGCGCCGGGCCCCACAGGCACGCGACACCGGCCGCAATCGCGGCGAACGGATTGGTACCGGACGAAGCGCACAAACGCACGGTTGAGGTCGATGCATTCTGCTCATGGTCGGCGTGCAAAATGAAAATACGATCGAGCGCCCGAACCAATACTTCGTTGACTTTGTAGTCTTCCGCCGGAACAGCGAACATCATGTGCATGAAATTGGCGGAGTAGCTCAAGTCATTACGCGGGTAGATCAGCGGTTGCCCCACGGTGTATTTGTACGCCATCGCGGTGAGGGTCGGCAGCTTGGCGATCAAGCGGATCGCGGAAATTTCGCGCTGCGTCTTGTCGTGCAGGTTGATCGAATCCGGGTAGAACGCCGACATGCCCCCCATCAGACCCGTCATCACCGACATCGGATGCGCATCACGACGGAAGCCGCGCAGGAAAAACTGCATCTGCTCGTGGACCATGGTGTGGTTGGTAACCCGGCCGACGAAGTCTTTACGTTGCGCTTCGTTGGGAAGGTCTCCGTACAGCAACAGGTGGCAGACTTGCAGGAAGTCACACTTGGTGGCGAGCTGTTCGATTGGGTAGCCGCGATACAGCAGTTCGCCCTTGTCACCATCGATGAATGTGATGGCGGAATTACACGATGCGGTGGACATGAAGCCCGGATCATAGGTGAACATGCCGGTCTGCGCGTAGAGCTTGCGGATATCAATGACATCCGGGCCGTGTGAACCACCATAGACAGGCAAGTCGATGATGGAACCGTCTTGTAATGTGAGAGTAGCTTTGCCGTTTGCATTCATTGTTTTTAGTCCCCTATACATATTCGCACCGTAAAACTTGAACTAGACACTACGCGTTTTGAATTCGCGCAACCAGCGTATTTGTCGCACTATCCACGCCTACCTTGCGCCCCATCAGTACATCGAGCAAATCGTTATCGCTCAAAAGCAACATCGCATCAAGCGTGTGCAACTCGTCGGGCGACAATCCCACCAATTCTTTTTCCAGAAAACGCTTCAACAACAAATCGTTTTCCAGCAGACCACGTCGTGCTCGCCAGCGAATCCGGTCCAGCGTCCGGTCATCCTTGACGACCGCCTGCTGCACCGCTTCATACACGACCTCGTCGTTCATCAAACCGCCCGCTTAACCATCATCTCTTTGATCTTGCTAATCGCCAGCGACGGATTGAGCCCCTTCGGACAGACGTCGACACAGTTCATGATGGTGTGGCAGCGGAACAGTCGATACGGATCTTCCAGATTATCAAGGCGCGCATTAGTCGCCTGATCGCGTGTATCGGCGATAAAGCGATATGCGGTGAGCAACCCAGCCGGCCCGACAAATTTGTCCGGGTTCCACCAAAACGACGGGCAGGAGGCCGTGCAACACGCGCACAGGATGCACTCGTACAGGCCATCAAGCTCGAGCCGTTCCTGCGGCGATTGCAGGCGCTCCTTCTCCGGCGGTGGATCGTTATTGATGACGAACGGTGTGATCGAGTGATACTGCTTGAAGAACTGCGTCATGTCGACGATCAGATCACGAATAATCGGCAGACCCGGCAACGGCTTGAGCACTACCGGCTCTTTGAGTTCGGAAATCTTGGTCACGCAGGCTAGGCCGTTTTTGCCGTTGATGTTCATGGCGTCAGAGCCGCAGACACCCTCGCGGCAGGAGCGCCGCAGCGCCAGCGTGTCGTCGATCGATTTGATGCGGATCAGCGCATCGAGAAGCATACGGTCGGACGGTTCCAACGCGACGTCGTACTCTTTCATGTACGGTTTTTGGTCGGCGTCCGGATCGTA
>Ga0209181_10003347_pt1 | contig 24870 bp, 27 predicted proteins | sample MAT05_FD_187208 | JGI IMG/M metagenome (GOLD analysis project Ga0209181, IMG submission 187208) | Freshwater microbial communities from Lake Fryxell liftoff mats and glacier meltwater in Antarctica - MAT-05 (SPAdes) (version 2) | ecosystem: Environmental > Aquatic > Freshwater > Ice > Liftoff...
GAGGCAGCCCTCTCTGGGGCGGTCGACAGTTCGGCAGTTGGACAGTTCGGCGACGTTGCTTCGGCTCGCCTCGGCCCACGTGTGTCCGCAGTCTCCGCTCGTCCGCAAGCGCCCTCCGACCGACAACGCCGACACGAAAAGGTAACCGCCTCAGCTCGTCGACCCCGCTTGTTTCGCTTACGCGCGCGGCCCGGGTGGCGCCAGCGCAATGGGGCGCCTTCCTTCAGGCCGGCCTCGAGGATCATGTTGAATGGTGTCTCGGGCGAGTGGAGATTTCCAACCGGTCGCTGCCGACGGCGTCGCCGCTTGGGCGAGGGGATGTACCGGCTGTGAAGGTCACGTTCTGGGTGCCTCAACCTGGGGGTCGGCGTCGGCCCGAATTTCGAGGGCGACCTCACGCAGCGCAGCGACGTGGCCACGACGCCGCGTACACACCCGGCTACGTGGACTGCGTGACGAATCGCATTCGCGCAAAGAAGCTCGCGGTCGTCGCCGCGGATGTCGATGGCAAGTCGCCGCGCCTGCGCGTCCGGCCGAGGTCAGGGCCCGTAGGTAAGCTCGATCTCGGCGGTCGCGTCCACCTTGGTGTGCACGTAGACACCCTGCTCGTTCACTGCGCAGCTTCCCTCGCAGCTGCCCAGCTCGACGCGAAAGATGCCGGAAGGCGAGCCGTCGTAGACCTGCAAGAGCAGATTGTCGATCTCGAGCCAGCCGCTGTCACAGTCTTCATCGACAAACTCCGACAGCACCACGATGTCGCTCGGCAGCGCCGAGTCGCAGCAGTTACTCTCTCCGCCCGAGCCTTCGCCGCCTGCGCCTGCGCCGCCGCCCGCTGCGCCACCTTGGCCGGTGGGCTCGAAGTCGCTGGGCGTGAACGTCACGACGAGTGTCTGCGAGGGAGTCGCACCGAACAACCGCAGCGAGTAGTAGAAGTGCTGCCCGCCTTGCGAACCGTAGTCGAGCTGCAGGGTCGCGCCGCTGTCGAGCTTGCTGAAGTCGCCGTCGCCCTCGGCGCTACCGATGACGAGGGCGGGGCTATCCGCGGGGGCGGGCTCATCGTCGACGCAGCTCGTCTCCGGCTCGGGGATGCCAGGGCCGCAGTCGAAGAAGCAGCCACCGAGAGAAAAGAAGAGCCAAGCCAAGTGGGAAGCGCGCACGATCAGCCCGCATCGCAATGAACGTGCCGCTCGGAATGGCAGCTCTTTGTTCCGAGTTTCTCCGAGTTTCTCCGAGTTTTCGTCGGTCGACTAGGACAGTCGAGTCAGGCTGGGGGGAACGGCGGTTGGCTTCAACGGCTCCGCAGGCGAGCAGCTCGTCCGTCGAGGCGCGGCAGGCCACCGTTGATCTCGATCGAGGTGCCGGTTCGCTTGGCCGCCTCCAGCACCGCGTCGACATGGGGTCGACCGGCGGCCGCGGCCCGATCTCCGCGCGCTGGCCGAGTAAGTCGTCGCTGGACGAGCGTCTCCGGCAACTCGCGCGAGCAACCGCGACGTGGTGGAACTCCGACGTGGGACGGGCGGAAAATGGTGGAGCGCGCGCGATTGGCTCGCCGTACAGCGTATGCGGACATGTGAGGCGAGCGACTCGAGCCAACAGCAGGCGCGTGGCTTGCCGATCCGAAGCTGCTAGGTTTCGGTCTTCCTTCCTTTTGCCGAGGTGACCATGCGGCCCCCCATTGCTTCGATTGTTCGCGCATTGCTTGGCGTGAGTCTCGTTCCTGCAGCTGCCTGCGGTTGCCCAGCAGAGCCCGACGATCTCACGCCGAGCGACTACACGGTGTCCGGCAGTGTCTCCGGCTCCGGCGGCGGCAGCGATGGCTCCGGATCGGAGGATTGCGCGGCGCGGTGTCTGGGCGCTCCGGCGGTTGGCAAGTTGCGAGCTGCAGGCTTCTTCGAGTCGGAAATCTCGATCAATGGCTGCAGCGACAACGGCGACGGCTCGATTCATTGCTCGATCTCGACTGACTGCTCCGCCGGCCGCAGACCCTCCGAGTGGGCTTCCGGGCCGGCGCCGTGCGCGAGCGCGCGCGACTACTGGCTCGCCACGGCCGAGCTCGAGCGAGCGTCTGTCGCCGCCTTCGAGGAGCTCGCGGCAGCGCTCCGAGATCATGGCGCCCCCAGCGAGCTGATTGATCGCGCGATCGTCGCGGCTGAAGACGAGCGCCGCCATGCGCGCGCAACGGCCCTGCTTGCGGGAGACGAAGTCGAGCCCGAGGCCGCGCACACCGCGAAGGTGCCGCTCTCGCTGTTCGCTCTGGCCCAGCTCAACGCTCGCGAAGGCTGCGTGCTCGAAGCGTTCGCCGCCATTCAGGTCGCCTGGCAGGCGACCCACGTCAGAGCCCCGGAGCGCGCGGCAATTCTGCGGCAGATCGCGCTCGATGAGGCCTCGCACGCCGAGCTCGCGTGGGACGTCGACGTCTGGCTGGCGACGCGCCTCTCCGACGAGGAACGCCGCGCGATCGAGCGCGAGAAGTGCAGCGCCGTCGGCGCATTGCCAAAGCTCGAGCAAGCCGCAGCGTGGCTCGAAGAGGTCGGGCTCCAGGCGTTGCCGGCGCTGCGGATCCTTCGCGACGACTTCGAGAGGTCCGTGAAGCGCGCGATCGCATAGCTTGGCGAACCCCGCTTGTTTCGCTTGCGAGCGAGCTATTTGGAATCACGGCGGAAGATGGGGCAAAGCCGAGCGAGAGCGAGCGCCTCGAGGACGAGCTCCGGCTCGCCCGGATCGAGGGGCAGATGCACGCGCGATCAACCTCACGCGAAAACGCGCAGCGAGAGGCAGATTCGTGGCAACGGAGTCGGGCAAAAACCTCACGTATTGCAGCGTCTTGGCACCGTGGGGTAGCTGCAAGGCCGTCCGCTGGCGGTTGCCGCCCAGCACGTCGCGCCGCTGGTAATGGCGCTGCTCGAGCAGGCCCCAAGGATGACACCGTCTCCCACGCTCGGCTGCGTCGCGTCACGAAACATCTCTGGACTCTTGAGGTAGCGAGCCACATGGGCGACTGGCAGGCGACGGGACTGCGGTCGCTGATGCCGGAGGTCGAATGACGTTGCGAACTTGGGGAACGCAGTACTAGCGTGTTTCTCGCGCGGAGCAGGGCATTGCCATGAGAGTGGTCACGAGCTACGGCAAGAACTTCGCGTTTCGGCCCTCTTCGATCGAGCTCCCCGACAGCGCCCAAGCCCTGCGCGGCGTGGTCCTTCGGGCGAAGAAGCTCCGCGTGATGGGATCGAAGCATTCCTGGTCCACGGGGATTGTGACAGAAGACACGCTCGTCTCGCTGGATCGGATGACCCGAGTCCTCAAGGTCGATCTCGGGGCGCTCCTCGTGACGGTGCAGGCTGGCATCAAGCTAAAGGATCTGATCGCCCGGCTCGAGGAGCGCGGCCTCGCTCTCGCGAATCTGGGCTCGATCGACCAGCAGACGCTCGCGGGCGCCATTGCGACGGGGACGCACGGAACAGGCCTCGGGTTTCAATGCCTGGCCGCCCAGGTCGAGAGCTTGAGGCTCATTGACGGCGAAGGTAACGACAGGGCCCTCGCCAAGGGCGACCCCGAGTTCGACGCCGTGGTCGTGGGGCTCGGTTGCTTCGGGATCATCTACGAAGTGACGCTGTCGGTGGTGCGCTCCTTTCAGATGCACGCCATCACCGATCTCGCTCGCTTCGACGAGGTGATCGAGAACCTCGATGCTTACGTTACGGGCTTCGACCATTTCAAGTTCTGGTGGCTCGTCCCGGGAGACGAGCTGATCGTGTTCAAGAATCGGCGCACCCAGGAGCCGCGCAACGACAGCGATCTCGTGCGTTGGTTCAAGGACGACTTCCTTTCGGTGGTCGTCTATCGCTCGTTGGTCGCGCTGCAGCGGCTCGACCGGAAGCGGCTCGTGCCACTGGTGAACAAGCACCTGGGTCGGGAGGTCGGTAAGCACTTCGATCGTATCTGCAAGAGCTACGTGGGTTTTCTGACGCCCGTTCCGCCTGTGCATCGCGAGACCGAGTGGGCCTTCGACTACAAGGACGCGAAGAGGCTGCTCCGTGAATATCGCCGAGTCATGTTGGCGAGCGGCCACACCTACAACTTCATTCAGGAGATCCGCTTCACCAGGGCCGACGACTTCTGGCTGAGCCCCGCCTACCAGCGCGACTCGATCTGGCTCAGCATGTACAACATGGATACCCCGGCTCGCTGGAGCGATCAGCTTCGTCAATTCGAGGCCTTTGCACGCGAGCACGGCGGGCGTCCCCATTGGGGGAAGGAAGCCAGCATCGATGCTGCCTACCTCGAGGCGCAATGGTCGAAGATCAGTGAGTTTCGGGATCTGATCCGCCGCTTCGACCCGCAAGGCAAGCTCGTGAACGAGTGGGCGCGCCAGGTCTTTCGATTGTAACCCCCATGCGTCGACCCACGAGTCGAGCCCAACTCCTGACCGCGACGCTCTTCGGCGCTGCCCTAAACTCCGGCTGCGATCGGAATCCTCCGCCCCTCCGCCTCCGCTTGTGACGACGCCCCAAAGCACCGCCGCCATCCAGAGCGCGACGACGGCCACGAACGCCGCATCAGCTTTCGCCCCGATCCTGCGTTGGGCGGACGCTACGTCAACTTGGCCGTCTATCTGCCCGTGCAGCCCGTGCCGCCCGCGGCATTGAAGGGCACCCAGGAGAAGGCGAAGAAGCGCTTCGCTGGGCTCGAGCTCTTCATCGCGCCCGCCCCGACGGTGTCGACGTCGCCGCCGCAGCGCGCGCCGAAGCGCAGCAATGTTTCGAGCGGCTGCCCCAGGAAACGGCGCGCCAGATAGCTGGCCGTCACGCACGAGCACGTCGCGACGATGCCCATGCCGAGGCGCGCTCGCACTTCGCGCGGCTCGGGGCGGCTGTATCTCGTCAGCGACGCCTCGAAGTGCATCGCCGAAGTCGCGAGCCCGCCGTTCTGGAAGAGCCGCGTGCTGAGGCAGAAGGCGCTCGGGCCCATCCGCAGATGGAGATCGGCGCGGAGCTCGAGGCAGCCCTCTCTGGGGCGTTCGACAGTTCGGCAGTTGGACACTTCGGTGACGTTGCCCGGCATCGCTCGCCTCGGCGCACGTGTGTCCGCAGTCTCCGCTCGTCCGCAAGCGCCCCTCCGACCGAAAACGCCGACACGAAAAGGTAACCGCCTCAGCTCGTCGACCCCCCGCTTGTTTCGCTTACGCGCTCGGCTTCGTCTGGGCGATTGGCAGAGCGGTCGAGCCCAGGTGGGGGCGGTGCCCAGCAAGTAGAACCAGGAATGCGTGAAGTGAGCCGGTCAGCGGTCGAGTGCGACAACGGAATGGAGAATCCTCGCTTACGTTGTGTGGCTCGACCCACGACTCTAGTGGGCGAGCGCCGCGATCGCGCGGCATCGCGCTTGCTGCCGAGACCATTCGCTACGAAGTCGCTGACCGCATCGAGGCGATCCCCTGCGGCGGCATTGGTGCCGTGCACCAACTTGCACACCCGCGGAAGTGATCGTTACTCCCCCCAGCTGCAGCTGCCGAGCGATACGCCGGTCGGCCCGTCGTACCCCGTGGCCGCGCACGGCCCGCACGGCTCGAAGCCGATGCAGAAGAAGTCGCCGTCACCGCTGCTGCCATAGCAAGCGTTGGGGGCGCCGACGCCGCCGCACCAGTCGAGGCACATCGTCGCTTGCGACGTGCCGGTGGTGTTGGCAAAGCAACCGAGCCCCGGCTGGCACTGGCGCGAGCTGGTGCAGCCCGAGCCCCAGTCGAGGTTGTCGTTCGCGCCACAATCGAGCTCCTGGACGTCCTCGCGGAAGTAGCAAGTGGCGCCGTCGTCATCGCCGCACGGGTTCACGGCGACCGCTTGCGGATCGCAGTTGGCGACGCACAGGTTGAGCCCTTGGATCGGCAAGCCAGCCGAATCGCGGCCGGTGACGCAGGCCGCATCGCCCACGCAGCTGAAGCCCGCGAGATCGCAGAACGGCTTACAGACCGCGGTGCTGTAGTCGCAGAAGAGACCTGCCGCGCAGGCTTCGTCGGCGTCACACGCCGAGAACGCAACGCCGTCGCCAGCGTCGACACAGCCGAGCCCGGCCGGAATGCCGAGCGCGGTGTCGACGATTGAGCACTTCTGGCTCGCGTCGCAGCCTTCCGCGGGCAACTGGCAAGCCGCCGGAGCTGCACCGCCGCTACCTCCGTCGCTCGCCGTACCGCCTGCCCCGGCGCCGGCTCCGCCACCACCGTTGCCAGCCGTGACCGGGGCTCCGCCACTGCCTGCGCCGCCGGTTTGCTCGCTATCGCCGCAAGCAACCACGAAGGCCAGCGCACTGCCTGCCAAGATCTCGAAACGTCGCATCGTCATCCATCCTCCTGCGGTCGCGGCCGCAACGTGCTCACGACATGCTCGGCCACCTGGTCTGCCCAGGCGGCGTTGTCGAGCTTCGCCGTCGCTGTGATGCTCATCCAGAGCGAGCCCAGTTGGCAGTGAAGCCTTCGATGGTACACCGGCCCGTTCGGGTGCTTCCAGCTCACTTGCGTGTCGATCCACTCGAGCGCGCCGATCGGACGCACAGCCGAGCTCGAGACCTCGAAGGCGCCCAGCGAGCGGCGCTCCTCGTCGTGGAGGTGCGCCACGGCCTCGCCGAGCGAGCTCTGCAAGCGCGTGCGACTGACGGCGAGCGTGAGCTCGCAGGGGCTCTCGCGACCGGGCACCACCAGCTCGTGAATCGTGCGATCCGCGATGGACGCGCGGACGGCCGGCAGTTCGAACGCGAGCTCGTTGGAGACGTAGCGTGTCGTCATGGCCACACCGAGCTGCCCGCTTTCCCGCTCCTTCGCAAGCGGCGAGCCAGCCAGCTCAGCCTGCTGGCGGGCGAACGTCGATGCACAACTTGTGCATTTCGGTCTGGGCAGCGGGCAACTTGTGCATCGCCACGCTCAAAGCGGCAAGCAGCCGCCGTAGTCTTGGTTGCCGGCCGAGATCGAGGGCGCCTGCGGCACACAGATGGCGAGGCCGGGCTCCGGGTGCTCGGTGTCCGTGCAGAACCCGCCGCTGCTGTCGAAACACCAGTGCAAGCAGTACGAGTTGCCGCTCTCTTTCAGGCAGCCGAAGCCAGTCGAGCAGTCCTCGTGATTGTCGCAAACCGATCCCTCTAGCCCTCTGCCGGCGGGGGCGCAGTCGAACGCCTCCTGGTCCGGGCGAAAGACACAGTTCACCGGGCCCGTCGCGTTGTCGCACACGCTGCCGGAGATGGGCTCGCAGCCCGCGAGGCACAGATCCAAGCCGGGAATGTTGATGCCCGCACTGGTGACGGCGGCGAAGCAGACGGCGTTCTCCTCCGGGCAGTCGGAGTCGAGCTGACAGACCGGCTTGCAGACGTTCATCAGGCGGTCGCACATCGACCCCGCCATGCAGTCGGCGTCAGCGGTGCAGATCGCGAAGTCGGGCGTAGTGCCAGGCTCGATGCAAGCCGTACCGCCCTCGACCCCGAGGGCATCGTCGACAACGACGCAATGGCTTCCGGCATCGCATGTCGACGGGTCGTCGTACGGTGAGCAACCCGGCTCTGCCGTGCCGCCCGCGCCGCCGTGCTCCGCGCCGGCGGCACCGCCGGCGCCGCCGATCGGCTGGCCCCCTGCGCCGTCCGCACCGCCAGCGCCGCCAGCGCTGACGCCGTCATCACCACACGCGACCAGCAGCATCGCCGCCGCGATCATCTTGCGTTTCGTCATGTCCCCTGGCGTCCTCAGCACTCCGTGTCTTGGCACAATGCGAAATTGGTGCCGCCGTAGGTCACGATCGTCGAACCGCAACCGCTGCCTCCGCCACACGTCGCAGGCTGGCCGAAGATGCACCACTCTTTGCAGACGCCGTCGGCATCGTCGCGTCGGAGGCCGCGGATGCAGGCCTTCGTCGGGTCGCAGTAGCAGCCTGCTGCCACGTCACCCGCCTTGACGCAGTCTCCCTCCGGCGCGCGCAGATCCTCGATCACGCAATTCAGACCGGGACCGCAGACCGTGTCCAGCTCCAGGTTGCAGTGCGCGGTGCACACCGTCACACCCGGCAACGGCGTGCCGTCGAGACGACGCGCACTCGAGCATGACGCATCCTCCGAGCACTCCGTGAAGTTCGCGCACCACGGCTTGCAAGCCGAGCTGTAGCGGTCGCACCAGGCGCCGTCCGCGCAATCGGCATCGATCTCGCACGCATGCCAAGCAGGCGTCGATCCACTCGGTCCGCATTCGACGCCTCCGCTGATACCCAGATTGGGGGACTTCAGCGTGCACTTCTGGTCGGGGCCACAGGCATCGCGGACGAAGGCGCCACCGCACGGGTCAGGCGGTGGGTTCGGCGCGCCCGCCGTCACCGGCCCGTCGCCACCGGCACCGCCGCGCAGATCGTCGAAGTCGTTCACTACGAGACAAGCGGACGTGAACACAGCGAACGCCGTGAAAACGAGCGCAAGAACGCGGGGCACAAGCTCATGATCTCCGTGTGGCGGCGGGTTGTCACGCGAATCGTCCGGCTGACAGATTGCTTGCGCGCGTATTTTTTGGGGAGCGTCGCGCGGGTGCACGGAGCGGGACCGCTGGCCTCGAGCGAGGTGCTATCTTTCCTGCCGTTGCTTTCGGCTTCGCCACGAGCTGCTCCGCAATGCTCACGAAACGCCCGCTGATCATCGATCGCTACGTGCTCTGCGACGAGCTCGCGTCCGGCGGCATGGCGGCTGTCTATCTCGGCAGGCTGCGCGGCTCCGCCGGGTTCGCCCGCACGGTCGCCATCAAGCGGATGCACCCGCACTACGCAAACGAGGCGGATTTCGTGGCCATGTTCATCGACGAGGCGCGGCTCGCGGCCCGCATTCGTCATCGCAACGTGGTGCCGACGCTCGACGTCGTGCAGACCGGCGACGAGATCTTCTTGGTGATGGAATACGTGCACGGCGAGTCGCTCAACCGCTTGATGAAGCGTGCGCGCGAGAGCGGGCCGATGCCCGTGCGCATCGCGGTGGCGATCATGGTCGACACGCTGCATGGGCTCGACGCCGCCCACTCCGCCACCAGCGAGAGCGGCAGCCCGCTCGACATCGTGCATCGCGATGTGTCCCCTCAAAATATCATGGTTGGCATCGACGGCGTCGCGCGCGTGTTCGACTTCGGCATCGCCAAGGCCAAACATCGCCTCCACACGACCCGCGACGGCAGCGTGAAGGGCAAGCTCGCCTACATGGCACCCGAACAGCTTCGCGGGAAAGAGCTCACCTTGCAGGCCGACCTGTATGCCGCCGCGGTGGTGCTGTGGGAGGCGCTGACAAGTCGCCGCATGTTCGAGGGCGAGCACGAGGCGCAGCTCGTTCACCAGGTGCTCGAGGGGGCGAGCGTCCCGCCGAGCACCTACAACGCCGCCGTCGGCGCCGAGCTCGACGCCGTGATCATGCGCGGCCTTTCGCTCGATCCGCGGGCGCGCTTCGCGAGCGGCCGCGAGATGGCGGCCGCGCTGGAAGCCGTCTCCGGGCTCGCCGGCCCGACGGAAGTGGGTACCTGGGTCAGCGAGACGGCTGGCCCTGCGCTCGCCGAGCGCGCCGCGCGCATTCGCGTCATCGAGAACGACGCGGACGCCTCGTCGCCGGCCGTCACCGCGCGGAGCGAGCTGGAAGCCCGCGGCCACTCCGACGCCGAGACTCCGCCGACGACCGAGCCGCTCACCGAGAAAACGCAGCTCACCAGCAGCGATCGCGGTCGGCCGCGCAATGCGTTCGCCGGGCCGATGGTACCCTTGCTCGTGACGGCGGCTTTGCTCTGCGGCGGAGGTCTCGCCTACGCCTGGATGCCGGCGCGCGCGAAGCAGCGCAGCGCCGAGACCGCGAGCGAGGTTCCCGCCCAGAGCGCTCCTGTGGCGTCGACGCTGGTGCTGGTCGACCCGCAGGCGCCGGCGCCGGGGAGCCCCGTGATCGTCTCTCCGAGCGCGAGCACGAGCGCGTGGGCCGACGCCAAAGCCACCGCGCCGCCCGCGTGGACGGCCCCGCCACGGCCACCGGTACACAGCACGGCTACCGTGAAGACGCTGCTGCCGCCGCCAGCGCGCAACTGCTCGCCTCCCTACTTCTTCGACAGCGAAGGCATCAAGCATCCCAAGAAGGAGTGCATGTGAAGCGTGCCGTACGTGCTCGCGCGCTCGGCGGTGCGCTGCTCTTGACAGTCATCGCCACGGCCCAGACGGCGCAGGCCCAAGAGGACGTCTGCACACGCTCGTACACCGAGAACCAACGGCTGCGCAAACAAGGCAAGCTGAAGGCAGCGCGCGATGCGCTGATCTCCTGCGTGTCGCCGACATGTCCGGCCATGGTCCAGACGGACTGCGCGACATGGCTCACGCAGCTCGACCAGCAGATGCCGAGTATCGTCGTTGCTGCGACCGGGCCCGACGGCAGCGAAGTCGCCAACGTGGCTGTGCGAGAAGGCAACGTCTTGATCGCCGGCTCGCTCGATGGGCGGCCCATCCCGCTCGACCCCGGCACGCACGAGCTCGAGTTCCTGTACGCCGGTGTGCCGGCGGTGAAGCAGAGCATCATGGTCCGTGAAGGCGAGCAGAATCGCCGCATCGCGGTTTCGTTCGCGCCCGCGTGGACACCACCACCGCCAGGGACTCCACCGCCGGAGCGGAGCTATGGCCTCGCCGTCGCGGGCAGCGTCATCGGCGGGCTCGGCGTGGCCAGCGTCGCGGCCTTCATCGGTCTCGGCACGAGCGGCCAGAGCGAGTTCGACGAGCTCGACGAGACCTGCGGCTCGCAAGCACCCGCCGCCAATCGCTTCAGCTGCAGCGAGGATCAAATCGACTCGGTGCAGGCGAAGCTCACCGCGGCCGATGTGCTGCTCGGCGTCGGCGCGGGGCTGACGGCGATCGGACTGACGCTCGTGATCGTCGAGTTTGCGACGGCACCAGCGAGCGCCAGCGTCGGCATCGGGCCGGGTGGCGCCCAGCTCAGCGTCCGCTTCTGAGCCGCCCGACGCGTTGCCAGCCAGTGGGCGGTCGCGGAGACTGCCGCGCCATGCCCGAAGCGGGACGCCTGCTCGCCGGTCGCTACCTGCTCGAGCGGCTCGTCGCCGAGGGCGGCATGGGCGAAGTCTGGGCCGTTCGTCAGCAAGCGGTCGGTGTGACGGTGGCCGTGAAGCGCATCAAGCGCGAGTCACTCGACAACACCACGCTGCGGGCGCGCTTCGAGCGCGAGGCGCCGGTCGGCGCGCGTCTGCGCACGCCGCACGTCGTGCAGGTGTTCGACTACGGCGAGGAGGACGACGCGCCCTTCTTGGTGATGGAGCTGCTCGAGGGCGAGGACTTTGCCGAGTTCGGTGAGGCGCAGACATGTTGGACACTTCCGGGTATGCGCCGGCTGGCTTCTTGGTTGTCCCGCAGCTTCCACGCGAGATCGTTGGGCTCTTCAGCACCTGAGCGAAAAAGCATTAGCATGTCGCCATGGCGCGCCACGTGCTCGTAGTCATTGTTCCCTGTCTCGCCCTCCTCCTCCACGCGGCATGTGGCGACGACACCGCGAGCGGCGGCTCATCCGCAGGAGGCTCCAGTCCGGGAGGAGCGAGCCCGGAGGGTGGCGGTGGTGGCTCGCTCGACGACTGGCAGTGTGGCGTCCTCGTCGCCAGCCCCACCGTGTGCGACTGCTTGCACGGCATCGCGATCGCCAACGCCGATCCGGTGCCCTCGTGCGAGCCATCGTGCTGCGGGCTGGTCGCGCCCGGAACCGAGGGCGAAGGGTGTCGCTGCCATGCGGACCCGATCGCAGCGGGCTTCGCGTCGTGCGAGGACTTCCTCGCCAACGAGTTCCGGGAGCCGATGACCCCCGTCGCGAGCTGCCCCACGCAGTAGTGCGCAAATCAGCGCGCGCGGATGCCGTCGAACATCAGGGCCATGCCTGCCTCGGCCCAGCGCTGGCGGGCGTCGGCGTCGGGCATCGCCAGCGTGCGGCGCGTGCCCTCCATGATGAGTGCGATCAGCATCTCCGAGGTGGACCGGACATCGAGGCTCGCGCGCAAGAAGCCCTTCTCGACGCCGTTCTGGAGGAAGCGCGCCATGTGCGCGTTGTAGAGGTCGATCATGCGCGCGAGACGCTCGCCGTCGATCACCATCGACTGCTCGTGGAAGAAGCGCAGCACATGCGGGTGCGACGCGCCGAGCTCGAGCCAGCGCAGCAAGATGCGGCGTGACTGCTCGCGGTACGCCTCCAGCGAGTTGCTCTCGTTCGGGTCTTCGCTGAGGCCCGCCTCGGCGAAGCGCATCATCACGCGATCGAACACGGTGAGCGCGATGTCGTGCTTGTTCTTGAAGTAGCGGTAGAAGGTGCCGTGCCCGATGCCGAGCGCGGCCGCGATGTCGGCGATGCCGGTCGCGTGGTAACCCTTCTGCGCGAAGATGCGCTCCGACGCGTCCAAGATCTCTTCGCGGCGCAGCTCGACGCGCTCGGCGGTGCGACTCGTCACGTCCACGTCTGGACCACAGCTCGGACCCGGCGTCGATCCGGGACAGCGTGCGCGGTCGCCGACCATAGCTGTTGGCTATGGATCGCATCGCCGACGCCAGGGTTCCTCTGTTGCCTGTTGACCGCCATGCTGAGCAGGCTCTGGACGAGGAAGCGGCTTCCTTACTGGGGCAATGTCGGTTTTGCGCCCACAGGCGCGGCCGCGGACTGGTGGGCCGCTCGTCTCAGCAACCCATCGGGTCCCTGGCAATGCCTCTGAGCGGAGGAGCTCCTTATGCAAAGAACTTCCAAGACTTCGAGATGGCGACTGAATGTGACCCTGGCCACGCTCTGCGCTGCGGCGGCGCTGGTGGGCAGCTCCTCGTGCTCCGACGACACCGCGACTGGCGGCGGCCCCGCAGGCGGGTCGGCGCCGGGCGGAGCGGGCGCGGGGGGTGGAGCGGCGGGTCCGGGCGGAGGCGGTGAGGGCGGCGGCGACGGCGGCGACGGCGGCACCGGCGGGATGCCTCCGGTGGTGGTCGCGACGCAGCCGAGCCGCGGCAGCTCGATCGCGCACGACGAGAGCGGTACCAAGCTCGTGGCCGCCAACAAGGCGACCGGCAACGTGACCCTGTTCGACCTAGCGGGCGGGGGGCCTACGCTGAGAGCAGAGGTCGATGTCGGAGCGGAGCCGGTGTCGGTCGTGTTCGCGCCCGACGGCACCACGGTCTACGTCGTCAATCGCTTCGACCAATCGGTCAGTGTGATCACCGGTGTGGACGGGGACAACCCTGCGGTCACGCAGACCTTCGACGTCGGCTCGGAGCCGGGCCACATCGCCCTCTCGCCCACTGGTGCGAAGGCGTACGTGTCGAACTGGGCGGACGGCACGCTGAGCGTCATCGACACCCAAACCGGAACCTCGGAGGACGTGGACCTCGGCGGCGCTCCGATGGCGGTGTGTGTCACGAACAACGGCAACGACTCCGACGGCGACGAGACGATCTACGTGACCGACTTCTACGCCCGCGCCAACGGCACGCAGAAAGAGGCCACCGACACGGCACGCGTCGGGCGCGTCTTCGCAATCGATGCGCAGACGCTCGCGATCAGCGAGATCTTCCTGCAACCGACGGTGATCGACCTGCCGGGCGTGATGGTGGCCGGCGGCAACACCGGCGATCCGACGCTGGACCTCGGGTCCAACACCTCGGCCTACCCGAACCAGCTCTACAGCTGCGCAATCAACGACGGGAAGCTCTACGTGACGGCGGTCGGCGCGTCTCCTGCATCGTTCAACCACACGACTGAGTTCCACCAGAACGTGCATGGCTTGGTCTACGCGATCGACACGGCGACCAACGAGGTGGACGACAGCCAGCTCGCCAACTTGAGCGAGCTCGTGCAGGCGTTGCCCGCCGCAGGCGTGGCCGCCGAAGGGCGACGGTTCGCGGCGGTCCCGCACGACATCGCCTTCGTGCCAGGCACCGACTTCGGCTACGTCGCGGCGCTCACCGCGAACATGCTGCTGCGCGTGGACTACTCCGGCGCGGCGCCGACTGCCGGGGCCCCGACCACCAACTTCTTGGCGGCAGACGCTTCCCCGACCGGTGTGACCATCGTCGGCACCAACGCATACACGTACAACGAGGTCGGCCGCTCCATCTCCCACATCGATCTCGCCACGCAGACCACCGTGACGCCGGCCATCGAATCGCAGCCGTTGCCGATCGACAACGTGGGCGACCCCGCCGATGAGTTCAGCGTGCTACGCGGCCAGCGGTTCTTCAACACCGGCCTGGCCCGCTGGTCGACCGGCGCGTGGGTCGGTTGCGTCGCTTGCCACCCGATGGGAACCACCGACAACGTGACATGGGTGTTCCCGGCAGGCCCGCGCCAGACCGTGGATACGTCGACCACGTTCGACGAGAACGGCGAGCACCAGCGCATCCTGAACTGGAGCGCCATTTTCGACGAGGTTCATGACTTCGAGCTCAACACGCGCGGCGTCGCGGGCGGCGTCGGCGCGATCGTGAGCGTCAACAGCACGCCTCCCGTGGCCTCCGATCGCATCGACTTCGTGGGTCTGGCGAGCGCAGGCTTCGGCGTCGGCAACCCGCAGAACGCGTTCAACGTCGGTTCGGTCAAGGGCGTGAACGACATCGGCAGCACTGGCGGGTTCACCGGCGACACCGCGGCGTACGGGCCCGGCGTGCTCAAGGACTGGGACGAGATCGACGAGTACATCAAGACCATTCGTTCGCCTCGCGGGCGGTCGGCGAGCGCCCTCGTCGGGGACCCCGCGGTGGGTGAGGACGTGTTCCAGGCCGGCGGCTGCGACAACTGCCACAGCGGCGCGCAGTGGACGATCTCGGAGCTCTACTTCACCCCCAAGGTCCACTCCATCGCGTCGCCGGGCGATCTCCGGACGGAAACGCTGACGGCCAACGGTGTCACCTCGCTCGGCATGGTGCCGGTGAATGTGTTGCCCGCCGACGCTGGCGGCACGGCGATCGACGTAGCCGACTTCTTGATCGGCAACGACGCGAACGGAGCTCCCCAGCGCCACATCTGTGTCTCGCGCCGTGTCGGGACGTTTGGCTTGGCTGGCCCAGACGGGCGCGGCGCCGACGAGATCCGCCAGAACGCTGGCAACGCACAGGGCGTCGGCGGCTTCAACGTGCCCTCGCTCCTCAACATGGCGACCGGCGCGCCGTACTTCCACAACGGCTCGGTCGACTCGCTGGCCGACCTGATCGACTCCCCGGAGTTCCAGGCGCACCTCTTGGCCGGCAACCAAGTGTTCGCTCCGAGCGCAACCGACGTCGAGAATCTGGTGGCGTTCCTGCAGACGATCGACGACGACACGCCGGCGATGGCGACCCCTGCGGGCATGACCTTCTGCCCGTCCGACGTCACGTTCTAGTTCTAGTACGCGACTGATTGCGAAACGCGAGCGGGTGCCCCCCGCTCGCGTTTTTTTTGTCACGCCCAGGTCTGGACCACAGCTCGGGCCCTGCGACGATCCATGAAGTTCGGGCCCATCAGGCGGGCCCCGATGTCGATCTCGATCTCGATCTCGTTCTCGAAAGCGGCATCGGTCTCGGCGTCGGGAGATCGGCCTCGGCTTTCACCTGAAGTCGAACCTTGCTGCTCCAGATCACCGCGCAGAGTCCATTGAATCCTCGAATAGCGATAGATCAAGGCCTAGAGCACCGATCAGGTTGAATCACCGGTACAAACGGCCGATTCTCTTGCTGCGACGCGCGGCCTCGTCGCTCCGCTCCTCAGATTACTGTCAGGAGTGTGTCGGCGAAAGGATTCGGGTGCGGATCGTCTCGCGTCAGGAAAAGTGGAGAGCCGTCAGCGATCAGCGATCAGCGATCAGCGGTCAGCGGTCAGCCAGATCCGAGAGCTGAAAGCAACCGCTGAGCGCTTGTCGCAACCTCGGTGCGATCGCGAATATCGTTCTGTCGTTCCTTGGCACGCTCAAGATCGGCTCCCACAGCATGCTCCCCGCCAGCGGCCTGCCACCACGCACGTTGTCCATCCTCAGGCTGGATGACCAGCCAGCGTCGGTCGTCGTGCAGCGCCAAAAAATTCTCTCGTCGAAATTCTCGCTCGCCGATCAGGCGCCTGCTGCGCGGCGCATTCGCCGCAGCGTGCCGCGCCAATCGAAGAGAACGCGCGGGTATGCCTCGACGTAGAGATCATTCGTCAAGCTGCGCGCAATGGCGAAGGCGTCTATTCGCCCGAGCGCAGTCTGGATGTCGTCGACATGGACGAATACGTCGAAGGCGCCGTCGTAGCCACCGCCCACGCACCCTTCCCCCTGCGGCAGACCGGCGCATTCGAGCGTGCTCACTTCACGGAGAGCGTCGCGGAGCTTGGGGAGCTCCAGAACGGGAACCTCGGCGCCGCCGCGGTAGGCCATTACGACGTGCAGCGTGGCGGCGCCAGCGACCGGAGCGGTGGGAGCTCGCCCGCCTTCGCGAAAGACCTCAGTGACCCGCTGCTCGAACACCTCGCGCCGTCGCTTCTTGAATGGCGGCACGACGCCATCCAGCAAGTAGGGTTCGTGCGGGTGCGGGTCGAACATCTCCCACGGGTCGACGCCGAGGCAGCTCGCGACAATGCAGTCGATGGATCCGCTCCGTGCGTGCTCCCGCGCGGTGAGGGCGTCCGCGTCGACGGTGGGAAGCGGTCGACGACCGATCTGGGGCCACGCGCCAGACGCGAAGTCGCTGTCGGGTGTCTGTCGCGCCGCGATGGGTACGCCGTCTCCGGCCTCGATGCGAGCCTGCAGCGTGGGCAGGTCATGGCTCAAGAGGTCGAGCGCCAGCACGATCGGCGAGCCTCGGCGCTTTGGCGAGTCACCCGTGAAGGCGAGGATCTGCACCGCGCCAAACGCGTCGTCGGTGAGTGGAACGGCGAAGACGTCGCCGACGTCGAAGGCTTTTGCGGCCGGCCGGCGCCACGCGCGCATGGAGGCGCCCGCGGCGTCGAGCTCGCTATCGTTGAATATCGCATTCGGCGCGAGCTGGCGGATCACGCGGAGGGCGGCCACCATGGCGTCAGGGGTACGTGCGTCGACGAAGACCCAGTCAGACTCCGCATCGATGTCGAGCCCGCGCACGCTCGACTCCCGCAGCGCCTTTTTCAGCCGAAGCTCAGCCTCCCTATTGGTCTCGTGACCGAAGAGCCTAGCGAGATCGTGCATCAACCAAAACGTTGGATCGCTGGCGTCTGGGAGGTGCACCGTGAGCGGACCACACTCGATGCGGTCGGGCGTCGTGCCGTGGGCCACTGTCGCAGTCTACCCGACTCCAGCCTGGTCGGTCAGGCGAGCCGCCGTCCATGACGCATTTCGTCCACGCAGCAAGAGCTGCGGAGATCAGTCATCGATCGCCTCGACACCGAGTCGTCGAAGCTCCGCAATGTGGTCCCTCATCGTCTTGAGCTCCTCGGGTGAGGTGCCCCTTCCAATCCGCGACCTCGCCCCTGACCCGCAACGGATCGCGCGAGCGGTATGACTTCGTCGGGTTGCCGGGGAACTTCTTGTCAGTCAGATTGGGGTCGTCTGCAATCGGACCAGTCGGCTCCACGATGTAGATTCTGCCGGGCCCTTCGCCGGCGGCCAGCTCGGCTCCCCAGGTTGCCGCATTCAGAGTGGCAGTCAGGTAGACGTAGCCCGCCTTGTTTCCCTTGCCGTAGTTGGAGCTATAGCCGGGCTCGATCAGGTCGCCCGGCTTCAGGTCGGCCTTCGTACCGTGGTAGAGCTGCTGCGAGCTCAGGTCGTCTATGGCTGCCATTGGTTTCCTCATTCCAACTCTGGACCGTTCTGCCTGTCACGCCACTCGTCGGGCTTTGGCTCGGCGTTGACAGAGGCCAGGCATGGCATCTCAGCCAGCACTGTCCAGGATTGCCTCAACCCGTGAGATCGTGTCGAGCTCGCTCTCGTAGTACTCGCGATAGTCGAAGTAGTCCTCGTCGAGATCCGTGTCCGCCAGCCCCTTGGCGACAACGTCGCGCCTGTGCTGGACGGCAGCGCGGAGGCCGCGTCGATCGTCTTCCGCGATCTCCCCGACGTTTTCGCGGGAAAGCAGAGTCGCGATGTAGGACCATCCGGCGACGCGACAGACGTCATGTTCGTCGGTGCTCGCAACGTAGGCGTGTACGAGCCACGGAAGCGCGGCTTCGGCGGGGCACGCGCGAGTGGTCCGAAGCACCGCGTTCGCGATGGAAACCTCAGTCCTCGCGAGCAGAAACGCCAGGTCGTTCCAGCCGAGCTCGAGGCGCCCTTTCGCGATAATTCGCAGGAGGGCGTCGACCGTCGCTGCCTTGGCATCACTCAGCGCGCGCAGAAGGGAAATTGCGTCAGGTCGAACAAGCTCGGCGATGGACTCCTCGGCGAGGCGCTGCCCGCTGGAGACCACAGCCGAGAGGCCGTCGGTTGCCATTGGGTCGTCCGCGGCCATCGCCACGAGCGCGAGCAACGCCGCGCGCCGTTCGACAACGTCTGCAGCGTCGAGAAGGGGCAGTATGGTCCTCGCGTCGAGGGTCAGCCGCCCGGCGACGATCTCGTTCAGGACGGCAATGCGAACTTCTGGCATGTCGTGCGTCAGCTTGCCTTGCGCGAACGAACGCGCTTCGCCGTCATTGGAAGAAGCCGCAGTCCTAATGGTGTAGGCAGTGGCGACGGCGCGCACGCTCTCGTGCGGATCGCTCCGGGCGACTTCGAGCACAGCGAGTCTCTCTCCAAGCCCGGCGAGGATGACAACGAGTTGCTGGCGTAGACCTTGCGTGATCTCGCCCGCGGCAACCTCGCGCAGCACTGCGTTTGCGCTTGCGCCGAAGCGCAGCCCGATCGCCCACGCGGCGCGAAGGCGGTCCGGCGGCTCACCCACCTCCACCAAGTGGCGCAGCTCGCTCTCCGGGAGCTCTAGCAGCTGAGGGAGGGTTCGCATGTTCGCTGGTTGGAAAGCAGGGTAACAAGCGCGCTGCGCGACCGATACGCAGCCCTCGTTGCAGTGAACAACAGGCCGATCCAGATCGCACGCTGCTCGCTTGCTCGCAAGAGTCGGAAGCAGGCCGCATCGGTGGCGAAGCGGCGCCCACCTTGCAGGGCACCGTCACCGAGCCGGCGGTCGAAGGTGACAGCGTCGACCTCTTGGTGTTCTGGAGCTTTTACCCGGGCCAGCTCGACGAAGAGCCGCCGAGCATGATGCCAGCCGAGCGAGTACAGGTAGCAGGCAGCTTCCCGAGCGCGTTCAAGCTGGGCACCATCGCCCCTCCGCCCGATTTCGACCACCGACGCCTCCGGTCGCCACGGCGGGCGATTTGAGGACGTCGGAAGGGTGCAGGCGCGGATCCGGCGGCGACGGCGGGCCTCGCGCCGAGCGCGGACGCAACCGCCACCCCCACCCCCACCCCGCCGAACCAGATTGAGCGTTTCCGCGCGTGAGCGCTGCCTGGTGCGTATCTTGCCAAACCGTCTCTCAGCACCGCACCACGGCCCTTTTCTGGGCCGTGTTGGGCCACGCCCGGGAGACACTGTCATGAAAACCAAGACCGTCACGCAGGCGCCTGTTCGCAAACCCCGCTCGAAGAAGCCGCTGCGCGCTGCGTTCGTCGTGACACTTGCGCTGGCAGCCGGCGGTTGTGACAGCGAGATCAGCTGCGACGATCCCAACGTCGCGTGCAACCCGCCCATCGTCGATTGCCCGGCGGCCGTCCCGACCAGCGGCGACAGCTGTGACAGCGACGTCGGTAGCTGCTCGTACACCGACGATTGCGGCAGTGACGTGACTGCGACCTGCGACGGCACTTGGTCGATCGAGATCGCTTCCTGCAACCCACCCCCGCCAGGCGACTGCCCGGAGCAAATACCTTCCTTCGGGGAGGAATGTGACCCCGCGGTCGGGGACTGCCAGTACCTCGACGAATGCGAACAGCCGATCACGGCCAGCTGCAACGGAGCCACGTGGGAAATCGAGGAGGGAGGATCTTGCAATCCGCCTGCGCCGTGCCCGACCGAGCTACCCGCCGAGGGAAGCGTTTGTGACTTCAAGGGCTATTTCGGACCGCCAATCGGTTGCGAGTACGACGTCGAGACTGCCTGCGGGCCCGCCCTCGCTGAAGCCGAGTGCGTTGGTGTCGAGGAGCAGGGCATCGTCTGGCATGTCACGGCGCCGCCGTGCACGCCGCCTACGCCCAATTGCTTCGACTACGCCAATGGCGGTCTCTGCGAAGCCGACACGGCTTGTCGCTGGCTCGTGCCCGGTTGCGGAGGCGAAGGCGATCCGGGGTTCGCCGCCGGTTGCTTCCCGGCGCTCGAGTGCACTGTAGGGCCGGACGACAACTGCGCCGAATTCGAAGAGTGCGTGACCTTGAATCACGACCCGTGTTGGAACTCGAATTGTGGTGCATGCGGAGCCGACACCAACGTGTGCCTGCCCGTCTTCACCGACGAGTGATTCATCCGTCGAACGTCAGGGCGGCGAGCAGCAGGCTTGCATCGTCGGGCATCACGACCACGTGAGCGGTATTTAGCCGGGTCACGGCGATCATGATCGACCTCGCGCTGATGGCGAAATCCGGTGACGACTTCGACGCCATGTTCCGCAGCGTGTTCGATACGAACTCGGCGGTGTGGCTGACGGGGCTCACGATCCGCGGCCCGCCCGGGGGCGGCCGGTACGTCGAGCACGATGGTGCGGTCGGCATCGCAATCCACAACGAGGCGCTCGCCAAGGTCGGAATGATGAACGTCATGTGGCACGGCGCCGCCGGTGACACCGTGCCGGGCAAAAGGAGCGACTTCGCATTGCTCACCAAGAACATGAATGACTATGCGAGTGACGGAAGCGTGCTCGTGATTCACGACTACATCCGAGCCGACGCGTTGGCGTCGAGCCTCGATCGCATCGAGCGCGACCCGCAGGTGTCGGTGATCACGATGGCACAAGCGGTGGCAGCAGGTAGCTCGAGCACGCGGATCCCGGGTAGACGATTCCGCGGATCGTTTCGCGTCGAAACACGAGAACGAGTGACGCGGCCGGAAGAACCAGTGCCAGCTGCAGGTTGCCGGGGCGGTGCCAAGCGCTGTCCAAACCGTTGCCGGTGATCTCCTCGAGCAAGATGTCGAGGTGATCGTCAACGCGTGGAACCGCAACATCATCCCTTGGTGGTTGCTGATCCCGCAGGGCGTGTCCCGAGCAATCAAGCAACGCGCCGGTAACGAGCCGTTTCGAGAGGTCGCGCGGCATGGGCCGATCCCGTTGGGCGGCGCGGTGCTCACCGGTGCCGGTCGCCTGCCCTTCAGGGGGATCATCCACGTCGCCGGGATCAGCATGCTCTGGCAATCATCGGAGCGGTCGATCCGGGCGTCGGTGGCGAGCGCGCTGCGCGTGGCTGGGGAGCATGGCTTCGCATCCGTTGCCATGCCGCTGATCGGCGCAGGCACCGGCGGCGGCAGTGAGCCGGTCGTCCAAGCGATGATCGAGGATGAGGCCCGCCGCTCGAGCTTCGCCGGCCGTGTGGTCGTCGTGCGCTACGCACCGCCGCAGCCGCGATAGCCTGCGAAACCAGTGCACGCCATCTTTCAGCAGCTTCAGGGGCGCGGTTGGATCGTCGAGCCAGGAGCGAGATCCGAGCCGATGTTGCCTCCCGCTCTCGCTGCTCGATACGCGGCGCTACCGAGCGAAGTCCTGGCAGTCCTCTCCGCTGTCGATCTCTGCTCACACCCCAACAGCCAGTCATGGTTCATCACACGCGATGCAATCGAAACCTCGCACGGCGGCGTCGCGTGGAGCGCGTGCGAACAGAACGTCATCGATGAGGTCCCGGAGGTTCGAGCGGAGGTCACGGCCTTCTGGGATGTGCACTTCCCCCTCGTCCTGACGACCCACTCGGATTTCGACTTCTTTGCGCTCGAGCTCGACGGCGCACCAGCGCCCGGTAGCGTGGTGCACGGTTGCGCCTTCGAGGTGGCTGACGAGCCGTTGCGGGTTTTGTCGCCCACCTTCTTTGCCTTCCTGGACGAATTGGGGCGGGCAAGCGAGCTGGTAAAGGTTGCCTACCCGTGGGACCTCATTCTTCAGGCGTGGGATTCGTAACGAGCCGTTCGCCTGGGTCAGACAAGTGAGCGCCTTCACGTCTGCACCCTCGGAGCATCGTGTCGTATCGTTCGGAACGGAGCAAATTGACCAACCCGCTGAACATCGCTCGATACCGGAGAATCGTTGTGCTGACCGGCGCTGGCATCTCGGCCGCGTCTGGGCTGCCGACCTTTCGCGGGCCGGACGGCCTGTGGGAGCGTCCGGATGGCCCCGGCGATGGTGGGCTCGACGCTGCTGCGATCAAGGACGACCCGCAAGCCGTGTGGGCTTTCTGCAACAACCTGCGCGACGCCATTCGCAAGGCGAAGCCGAACGCTGCGCACATCGCGCTCGCCGACGCCGAGCGGGCGTTGGGCACCGATTCGTCGCTCACCATCATCACCCAGAACGTCGACAGCCTCCATCAGCGCGCCGGCAGCCAAAACGTCGCGGAGCTGCATGGCTCGCTCGCGCGCACGCGTTGCTCGAACCGTGACTGCACCACCGAGGCGTTCGATGATCCGGCGCCGCCGGTCGAGCTTCCTCGCTGCCAGGCATGCGGAGCGAACCTACGCGCGGACATCGTGCTGTTCGACGAGGAGATCCCCGCCGAGCCAGAGCACCGAGCGAAGCGCGCGCTACGCGAGTGTGACCTGTTCGTCGCCATCGGCACCTCGGGTACCGTCTGGCCCGCGGCCAACTTCGTCCGCGCGGCCGAGCATGCGCGGGCGCGGACGGTGTTGGTCAACTTGACACCGATGGTTCCCCGACACCCGGCCTACGACGAGGAAATCGTCGGACGCGCCGAGGAGCTGCTTCCGGTGCTGTTCGCAACGTGAGCGTGTCGATGTTTACCGACGCAGATCGAATCGTCGTGATGGATCTGGAGGCAACCTGCGACGACCGCGGCACCGTCCCGAAGCACGAGATGGAGATCATCGAGATCGGCGCCGTGCTCCTCGAGCCCGAGTGCTTCAGCGTGATAAGCGAGCACCAGAGCTTCGTGCGACCTGGGCGTCACCCGACGCTGACTGCGTTCTGCACGCAGCTCACGACGATTTCCCAGGCCGACGTCGATGCAGCACCGCGCTTTCCAGAAGTCGTCATTGCGTTCAAGAAGTGGATGTACGCGCATAGCTCGTGATCCAGAACAAGGGCAAGCTGCCGATCTTGGTGCTCGCGGGGACGATCGTGAAAGGGGGCAAACAGGACCGCCAGATCGGCGAGGACTTCGTCGTCCCACGAGACAAGCAGGTGGATGTCTCGGCGTTCTGCGTCGAGCAAGGTCGCTGGAACGGGACCCGCGTGGCCGTTCCCGAGGCCTCGGAGGTCACGGCGTTCATCGATCGGATGGAGGTCGCCGCAGTGCAGGAAGCCAAGAGCTCGGGCAGTCAGACCCAAGAAGTGCGCAAGGCCGACGAGGGGTACGCCTCCGAGCTGCGCTACGACTTCAGCGACGAAAAGTCGGCCCCGCCAGCCAAGGGCGGCAAGCCCGCAGGCAAGAAGGGCAAGCCCTCGGTGCGGCATCGACAAGCTGAGCTACGACGGCATCTCGGTCGGCGACAGCCTCGCGTCCGTGTTCGCACGCGACCCCTTCAAAGAGCCTTGCGGCGACGGCGCCATCAACGACGGGCAGCGTCGGCTGATCTCGTTCATGGCCAAGCCCTGTCGTGAGCGGGCTTTTCCCAACAAGACGACCGTGATCATCTTCGTGCCCCGCAAAGAGCGGCCCGACAAGGACGCTCAGCCGGTCGAGGCGCTGGTCTGGCTAGGCGGCACCTACTTCGAGCCACGCAGTCAGTTCGCCGGGAAGAGCGGCATGCCGGTCGCTGATCACGCCGTCAGCACGCGAACTGCGGGAAACAGTCGCTGCAGTCGGCTGAGGTCGTCGAAGTCGCTCGTGTAGACAACGTCGCCGCGCAATGCAGCGGAGGCCATCACGGCTGCGTCGATAGCTCCTGCAGCGGGCAGCTCCGCCAACGCCTCCCCCACGGTTCGAGCGAGCTCCGGCGTCAGCGGCTCCACGATGATGGCGTCGACAATCTGCTCGCGAACATCGGTGCGACCGCGCCACCACTCCATGAAAACCGGCGCCGGAACCGTGATGGGTACTCGCTTGGTTACGCAGGTGCGTAGCACCGCAAGCATGCGCGAGCGACGGCGCTCGAGACCGATCAAGGCGCCGGTGTCGAAGGTCACTCCCATTCGCGGGTGATTGCGTTCATCTGCGTCTCGTCGAGCGGCGGCGCCTCCAAGGTGCACAGCAGCCGGAGGCCAGCCTCATGCATTCGCTGGGCACGGAGCGCCTCGCTCACCACCGCCGACAGACTGAGACCCAGGCGCTTAGCGCGACGACGCGCCCACTTGACCTCGGATTTGGCCAGCGTCACGCTCAGCTTGTCAGTATTCGCCGCCGTCATCCCACCAAGGGTAGGATGACAGACGATGGCGGTCAATCCGGCTGGCAATCCTTTGGGGACCTGGCGTTATCCAGATCGCGAACAAGCCAGCGAGGCTGCGGTCAATCGCCAGCGCCTGTCGCACTCACTCGCAGTCGGCGGCCGAGATCTTCTTCACCTCGTTCGCGTCCGTACACGCTTCCTGCGCCTTCTTGTCGGTCTTGGCCAGGCAATCGATCTTGCCCTTCTCGTACGCAGCGACATCGGCCAGACACTTCTCGCGGTGCTTGTTGCCGCACCCCGAGAGCACTGAGGCGACCAGCACGACGGCAGCGAAGGAGCTCGTTTTGAACATGCCGGACCTACGCGCGGCGCCCGCGGCGGTTACCCCTCTCCACGAACCTAACATGCGGAATTTGGAAGCCTATTGGGTG
>Ga0209181_10003349_pt1 | contig 24839 bp, 27 predicted proteins | sample MAT05_FD_187208 | JGI IMG/M metagenome (GOLD analysis project Ga0209181, IMG submission 187208) | Freshwater microbial communities from Lake Fryxell liftoff mats and glacier meltwater in Antarctica - MAT-05 (SPAdes) (version 2) | ecosystem: Environmental > Aquatic > Freshwater > Ice > Liftoff...
GATCGATTTCCGATCCTAATGGCTCACTTGTACTGAATCAGGCAGTTCGTACTGCCGCCGCCACGATTGAGAGGGAATTTCATGTTTACAACAGTGCGAAGATTCCACGCTTACAGCAGATGATCGCAAAAATGATCGAACAAGATCGCCCATCTGTCGTATCGCCTGTCGTGTCGTCTCAATCTATTCGATCGACAAAGACTAAATCTCAAGCCCAACCACAAGCCGCTTAATCTTCTAGGCTCACAGCATTAAGGCTTGCTGCTCGGTAACATTGTTACCTAAATCTTTATCTGATTCGAGATAGCCATCAACCAGATTGACGATTCGATCGGCGACATCGAGGATACGGTTATCGTGAGTCACCATCAAAATTGTCAAACCATCTTCTTTTGCCAATTTTTGCATCAGCGTGACCACATCCCGCCCAGATTGCTTGTCTAGTGCGGCTGTTGGCTCATCGGCTAAAATTAAGCTGGGTTTACTCACCAACGCCCGTGCGATCGCCACCCGTTGTTTTTGACCGCCTGATAAAGCCGAAGGTCTGTAATCTACCCGATGACCTAGCCCAACTTTTTCGAGGATTTCTGCTGCCGTCTGTGCCGAATTGCCAGACTTAGCAGGATGGAGGTCGATCGACATCTGGACATTTTGCCGTGCCGATAGTGAGCCAAATAAATTGTGAGCTTGAAAAATGAAACCGATATTTTTGCGTACCTGTACGAGATTATTTTTGCCCATGCCAATAATCTCTTCACCCAGTACCTTTAAACTGCCTTCAGGCGCAGATCGCAGTCCACCGATCAAAGTCAGAAGCGTGGTTTTACCCGAACCAGACGGCCCCGTCATGATCACGATTTGTCCAGGATAAATCTCTAAGTTAATATCAAATAATGCTTGCTTACGTAACTCACCCTCACCAAAATAGAAGTTCAGATCGCGCACCTGAACTGATGGCTGAGCATTTTTAGCGATCTCAATGGTAGGAGCGAGAGAGACAGATTCGTTCATAAGCTAATTCTAGGGATAACTTTTGGGATCAAAACAAGTTGAAACGTTCGAGGTGTCGCGCGATCGCATCGGGCAGTTGCTGGGCGAGAGCATTTCGATCTTTGACTACAAGACGTTGATAGACCGCTAGATCGAACGGAAATACGCTCTGATCGTCAACATTCTGGATTTGGATCAAGAGGATCTGATCGAGGCTTTTGGCTTGGAGGGCATAGCCAACATCGACACACACTTGCGGACTTAGTAGTAATTGTGGTGGCTTCGAGTCAATCTGAGCAATCGGACTGACATCACCGATAAACAGCAAACTGCGTTTTAACCTCGTCATCAGCGCACTTTTGAGTTTGGTCGGCTGATCCGCAGGGCGATGTGACTGTTCTAGTGAAATTTTAATTCGAGATTTTTGGTTGAGACTTGCTAACGTTTCCTCGATCGTATCGCGAATTATATCGCTCGATTCAGGTTGCTGAGTTTGGTAGCTAAAGAAAATCGTTGGCTCCAGATTTGACAAGATGTTTTGCTTGACGAAATAAATTTCGTGGCTGATCAAATCAATATTGGCGATCGAATAACTGCCACTGCCTTCGATATAAAATTCGATCGTCTCACCCGAAAGGTAACGCTGAAACCATTCACTCTCTCTGACTAGTTCACTCTCATCGAGAAAGTCAACTCTGAGCGCAGTTTTAAGTAAGCTGTTTTTGGCAAGTCGCAGGTCATGAGGCCGATTGAGCAGCGATCGAAGTGGTTCATATTCAGGGACATACCAAGCTTTGAGCGCGATAATTGCCATAACCTAAACCTCAGACGATGAATACATTAGAGAATCATAAAATAAGTCTGTAGATCAGGGGTTGATTTACAGACTTTTTGTAGTTTAAATTTAACTACTTTTTAACTACTTTCATTTATCCCTCTCCATGGAGGAGAAGGGCTAGGGGTGAGGTTTACTAATTAATCCTCGTAAATACGGCACTCAAGCGCATCAGGATTATCATCACAGAATTTTTCTAGAGAATTCTTGGTCTTGTCTTGTTTTTGATCGGATGCTTCGGCTCGCATTTCTTCGACATTATCCCAAGCTACAGCGCACTCTTTAGATGTGGCACCATTGATTTCGCAGGCTTCTCTCGCTTCTTGGATTTCGACTTGGATTTTTTCTTGGATGTTACTCATAAATCTAATAATTCTTCACTCCCATCTTAACAAAATCACTTTGCTGCTTCGATCGCACAATCTACCTAGAATTTTTTGGATTGAGTCCAAATCTATATGGAGCTTAGCTGTTAGTTTGCTTTTGAAACATTACCAAAAGCTTAAGCTTTGGAGTTGAGGACTTAGCATACCAGCTAAAACCACAAAGCCAATCCAGACATTTTGCCTGAATACCCTCTGGTAGAGCGTAATCGGCGGTTCTAGTTGGGCTAGCTGTGTGTACTGCCATACCCAGAGTCCTGCCGCGATCGAACAGGCAAGATCGTAACCGTAGCCGAGTTGCAACGACCAACCCAACCATAATAATAAGCCAACTGTCAAGGCAAAGAATGTCGCGATCGCCACCGTTACTCGATCGCCAAAGAAAATCGCACTAGATTTCACGCCGATTCGTAGATCGTCAGCTCGATCGCTCATGGCATAAGCTGTATCAAACCCCATTGTCCAAGCAATCGTCGCGCCCCACAACACCCAGGCATCGGCATTGAGCGCACCCGTCACCGCTGACCAAGGAATCAGCACAGCAAAACCCCAAGCTAGCGATAGCACCAACTGCGGTACGGGAAATACGCGCTTGCAGCCAGGATAGATCGCAATCACTGGCACAGCCGCAAAACTAAGTGCGAGGCTAAGCGGATTGAGATAAGTCGCGACTAAAAACGCACATATTGCCGCTACGATCAGCACCCCGATCCCAACTTTTATCGAGATCGATCGAGCTGCCAGAGGACGATTTTTCGTGCGCTCGACTTGGGGATCGATATCGCGATCCCACAAATCATTCACGACGCATCCTGCGGCACTGGTTGCCAAAGTCCCCAGCACGATCGACACGAGCAGATCGACATGGGGTAAATGTCCCTGTGTCCAAGAAGCTAAAACCAATGCCCACAAAGCGGGGATCATCAAAATCAATCGCCCTGCGGGTTTATCCCAGCGCAGTAATCGGATAATTTTGGAGATCGTAGTCTCAGTTTCGGTTGCAGAAGTCATAGAAAAATTACGATCCAGAAAATCCCAGTTTGACATATTCCGTCGAGATCGAGAGGATGTAACTATTTAGGATTGCTATAGTAGCTAGATGTTGCGGTACAAGTCTGGGGAAAATGTAAGATGGCGATTCTCTGCGCTGCGAGGATGGATTTGTCTTGCCATTTGTTTGAGTCTCGCTAGCTGTAGTTTTTGGGAGAGTTCCAAGCCAGTCAGTAAAGTTCCTGTGTTTCTGCTCACACAAGCTGCTCCCGATGGTAAGTCGATCGAAGCTGTCGTGCCTTCGAGTTTAGTTGAGCAAACTGGCGATCTAGAGAAAGTGATGAAATCTTTGCCGCCCGACAGTAAATTTACGATCGCCAGATTTGGCAAGACTTTAGGACGATTTCAGACCAATACGCTCAATACTTCTGACGTTCTGGGGGCAATCGCCGTGTTTAAACTCAAGACCGCGATCGACACTAACAACGCGATCTGGCGCGAACGCAGTCTTGTAATTATGCCCACAGCCCAATTAGAGGCGCAGACAGACAGCCAAGTAGCAGCTCAAGCTGGGAATGATCCAACAAACTCATCAGGCAATCAAACCAATCAAACTAATCAGTCTTATCAGTTGACCTGTCCTGCCAAAATTCAAACCTCAATTATTACGAAAAGCCGTCCTCTATTCAACAAACTGGGGGTGGATGAATCACTGCTCGATAAAATCTCGATCGCCTCGATCGTCTGCCTCGACCTCGATCTAGATAATCAGCCAGAGATCGTGACAGGGCTGCGAGTCGATAACCCCGATCGACCTTCTAGTATCGACCCGCAAGCATGGCAAAAATTTCTGGCATTACCCGCAAATCAACGCCAAGAATTTAGTATGTTAGTGATTTTGCGTCAGAGTGGGGCAGACTGGCAAGCCGAGCCGATTTTGACTCACATCAGAGCCTTAGCATTCATTGGTGACAGCATTAGCAGCTATGTGTTATTTGGCGCGCAAGACCTCGATCGAGACTCACGGGCAGAGCTAATTGTCCAAGCGATTAGCCTCGATACGATCGATGCTCAGGTAATTACTTCCGTCTCTAACCAGACAAATCAATCGAACCAGTTGCAATGGCGAAATTATTATCAACCCGATCGATCTCTCAACATCGTGCAGTGATAATCTTGATCAATCATGGAAGAAATATCTCTACTAGATGTGGTGGCTCTAAAGGACATAGAGGCATCATTTAACAGCCCTCTAGATCTGCCAGAGCAACTAGAGGAAGATCTGCCGCGCCCAGACCCAGAACTCATGCTGGTCTTGCTTGATTCTGAAGCCGTCCTAGAGCGAATGCAAGCTACCAGAGCTTTTTGTGAAATTTCCGATCCTAGAGCCATTCCTCGGCTGATTGAGTTGCTGCGCGATGACTGTACTCTAGTGCGGGTGAGTGCTGGCTATGCCCTAGGACGTAATCCCCATACCAATGCGGTGCGGCCTTTGATCGAGCAATTGATGCAGGACTGGAATGGCTATGTGCGAAAAGGCGTAGTCTGGGCTTTAGGAACTTGCCATGACCCCAGAGCTTTGCAGCCCCTAATTTCGGCATTGAAATATGACATCACGACTGTGCGCCTGTGGGCAGCGAGTGCTTTGGGACAGTTGGGTGATTTACTGGCGATCGAACCCCTGACCACCGCGCTCGAAACAGACAGAGCCGAAGCAGTACGTAGTAACTGTGCTTGGGCTTTAGGTAAGCTCTTGGCAAAAATGCCTGTTTTCGATCGAACTAGCGATCGAGAAACCTATCAAGACGCGATCGACGCTCTAATTAATGCGCTTGAAGATCTAGATCTCAGTGTTGTGCTCGATGCCAAGATGGCTTTACGCAAGTTAGACGATCCAAGAGCGATCAAAGTACTCGATCGAATGGATATCGAACAAGGATATTGCGAACTGTAGAGAATATTTGAGCAAGAATTTATCTGGCAAATTTCAGCAAAGCTTCGACATCGAGTAAGTGTAGCTTGGTCTCGGCATTGAGCATAAACCCTTTGAGGTAGGGCATAGAATCGCTATTAATTGGTTCGAGTTGGGATTCGATCGACTCACTTGCGAGTTTAATTACGCCTTTAATTTCCGTCGCCGCGATCGCCAGATACATCGGCTCGATCCGCAAAATTGCCACAGAGCAAGCATGAGTATTAACCTGAATCGGCTGTAACCCAAGCATCTGAGCTAAGTCCACCGTCCAGTAAATCCGACTATGGCTGCTGACCAATCCCAGCATATAAGACGGCATATTCGGGACTGGTACGATATTTTTAGCTCTGACGATGATCACTTCCTGCACCAGAGCCATCGGCACAATTGCTCGGTTGAATCGATCGATATGGCACTCTAAATAAGTTTCCCCACTCTCAGGCAGAGCATCTTCTGGCAATTCTTCATCCACATCCAAAACTAGACTTGTTGTACTCAATTCGATCCCCTCCAATCTATCAAGTCAAATATCGAAACACCATCTTGACTAAAGCTTGCTGCGTAAACGGTTTGGTTAAGTAATCAGTCGCCCCAGACAATGAAGCCTTAGCTCGATCGATAATGCCTGTATTCCCTGTAACCATAATAATCGGCGTATTCTTAAGCATAGTATTTTTCCGTAGCAGTCGGCACAGTTCGTAGCCATTTACTTTTGGCATATTTACATCTAACAAAATCAGGTCGGGTTTGGCTTTAAGAACTTGGATCGGAGCTTTGAGTGGATCTCCAATCGCGATCACTTCACAACTATGATCGTCTAAGAACCTCTTAATTTCAGTCAAAATTGTGGGACTGTCATCAACACAGGCGATCGTGTATGTCTTTGATGGAGTCGCAAATTCAACCGCATCGATCGGGTTTTCTTCGGTTTTATCGATCTCTGCCAGTTGGTTAGTAATTACCTTGCTGTTAAGCTGATGAAATCCTTCAGGGATTAAAGTCGGGATTTTCGGTAAAAGATTGTAGGGCGGCTGGGGATCGCGGAGAACAATCACCTCTTCACAAATGTAGGGCATTAAACCACCTACAATCTTTAATTCATCTTTATTCAGTAAAACGGCAAGATGTCGAAAACTAAAACCTTTAAGAATGGTGCTAAATTTTTGACTCAGATGTAATTCTGGTAGAAGATTCTTTTGCTTATCTGTTTGCCCAAAAAAGTAGGGACGCTGATATGGCGACCAAACCTGTGGTGATAGCAACTGCCAGAGTTTTAGCCGCTTTTGGCAGTACAGAGCCAAAGGCATAAATTCCTGACTAAAAAATGTCATCTTTGTCCCCACATTTTTGACAAATCTGTAGGTAACTTTATCTAGCCATAGCAAAGGCTCAAGTGCTTCTTTGATCATGCTTTCGGTCATTCGTGATGCTTGGGCTAGGGTCAAATGCTGTTGATTTACCAGCCAGCAGAGCGCAATGTAGTCATTACAGCGATATGATTCGTCTACTTCATTTTCATCGGCTTGAGGCGTAGCATCCTCGAACATTAAGCACGTCTGAGCGCGGAGTTCTTTGGTCAGTTGTGGGGCTTGCTGGCTCATAGTACGCATGTGACACACCAGTCGATCGAATGGCTCGACCGAGTGAGTGACATAAGTAATTTTTCCTGCTTCTAGTCTGATCGTCCAGTAACATGTACCTCGATCGAATAACTGCAAGCGACCTGTAAATTTATGACGGCAAAAATTCTCTAGAACGTTAAATGGGGAGCCTTCTGCCAATCCACTTAAATCATCAGTTCTAATTGTGTTTGTAATCTTATTCGCATTCATGTAATTTTTCTATTTGGAGGGTTGACTATATTTCTCTAGGATTTGACCCAAGTTTTAGCTAAGAAGGGGAAATTCATGAATTGCCTTAGCTAATAATTATTTTTCCTTCAATATCATTTAATTCTAACCATTAGACATGATTACTCATTAATGAAACAAATCACTGTAAAACTTGATGGTAATGTTTGATCTGAAACTTGATTAATTGCTTACTTTGTTGAGGCTTAATCAAGTAAATCTTAATTAAAGAAAGTACAGCAACCGTATGGCATCAAACTATTCATTTGATATTGTGAGTGACTTCGATCGACAAGAGCTAGTCAATGCTCTAGATCAAGTCAGAAGAGAGATCGCTAGTCGCTACGATCTCAAAAACACTGACACTGAAATCACACTGGAAGCAGATACAGTCACAGTCAAAACTGACAGCGAGTTTACCTTAACCTCTGTGCATGATGTTTTGCAGTCAAAAGCTGTGAAGCGGAGTTTATCGCTCAAAATTTTTGACTATGGCAAAATTGAGTCAGCCAGTGGTAATCGGGTGATTCAGGTGATTGCGCTCAAGAAAGGAATTGAACAAGATTTAGCTAAAAAAATCTCAAAGCTAATTCGAGATGAATTTAACAAGGTACAGGCAACGATTCAGGGTGACTCTTTACGAGTTACGTCTAAATCTAAAGATGAACTACAGGCAGTTATGCAACTCGTTAAGTCTGAAGATTTTCCCGTAGCTTTACAGTTTACCAATTATCGTTAGCTAATCACGCGAATCGTCTCTAAACTTCGATCGCTACAGCCGTTGATTTCTCCATCCGCTTGCAAAATTAGACTCAAAAACTCGACAATCTCAGATGTGATTAGTTCGCCAGGGCAGATGACGGGAATCCCAGGTGGATATGGGCAGAGCATTTCGGTACAGATTCGCCCGATCGACTGTGAGAAAGCGACTCGATCGGTTTTGGCGAAAAAAGCCTCTCTGGGACTGAGCTTGATGATCGGTTGAAGGGTGTAAGGATCGGGAATTCTTGTTCCCCTGTTAGCACTCGCTGGTAAATGATCTTGGATCTTTGACAACGCCTGAACCAGTTTTTCGATATCTAACTCGGTATTCCCGATGCTAATTGCAAACACAAGTTGACTTAGTGTCGGCATTTCGGCGATTACACCAAGCTGCTGCAATATTCGATCGACAGCAAAACCAGTAATCCCAAGTTGGTTAAAGCTGACCGTGAGGCGGGTGGGGTCGAGGTTGGGGATATCGCTAGAGTCGAAACTCGATAAACCTGAAATTTGGTTGATGTTCGATCGAGCTGTGTCTGCTAATCTCAAAGTTCGCTCTAGCAGGTCATATCCGTGGATTGCCATTTGGCGACGGGCGACATCCAGCGAAGTCAGTAGGATTAAATTGGGGCTACTGGACTGGACTAAATTTAAAGCTTGACTAACTTTAACTCGATCGACTAAATCTCCCTGCCAGTGCAACATTGAGGTTTGGGTGAGGCTGGATGTCACCTTATGCGTGGACTGAACAACTAAATCTGCACCTGCATCAACAGCAGACATCGGTAGTTGGGGATGAAAGTGCAAATGTGAACCATGGGCTTCGTCAATTAAGACGGGGATACTTTTGGCATGAGCGATCGACACGATCTGGTCTAACTCACCACATACGCCAAAATAGTTAGGACTCACCAACATCACAGCTTTGGCATCAGGATGTGCGATCAGGGTCTCTTGAAGGGTCGCAGGCGTAACGCCACAGTCAAGCTCGAAGCGCGGATTAAATTCTGTTGGCAAATAAACTGGAACTGCACCTGAGAGCACTAGAGCCGCAATCGCAGATTTATGACAATTTCGCCCTAGGAGAATCTTGTCACCTAGTTGACAGACCGCTAACACACTCGCAGCAATCCCACAGGTGGAGCCATTTACTAAAAACCAAGTTCGATCGACACCGTAGGCAATCGCGGCAAGTTCTTCAGCATCAGAGATTTCTCGATCTAACCCTGGCAACTCTGGCAGATCGAGTCTAAATAAATTCTCGCCCAACAGTGCTTGCAAGTCTCGATCGATCGACTGACCGCGTTTATGCCCTGGTAGATAAAATGGCACATGATCGTCTCGCAAGAAAGCCCACAGAGCTTCTAATAATGGCGCAGAGCTTTGGTTTAACAAATTAGTCTTAGGCGGGGATAAGTTGCTCGACCTTTTGTTGTAACTCGGTCACAAGTCGATGCTGATCTTGACCTGACTGTGCTTGGTTTAGATCGGTGCTAGCGGTTTCGAGTTGCTGGCGCAAGGTATCGACAATATCCTGAACAGGGCGTAACAATTTTTCTTGGACGGTTAACTGACCTTTCAGCTCAGATATCACCCGAATCCGTTCTTGAAGTTGCAACTCTAAAGTCTGGATTTCCTGATAATTTTGTTGATGCTCATTGGTTTGGCGGCCAACTAATTCCTGTTGATTTTGGACAATACCTCTGACTGCTTCAATTTGACTCTCAATTTTTTGCACACTTTTCTCGAGAGTTGTTTTTTGCGCCTCGATTTGGATTAAAAGTGGAGTCAGTGCTTGAGCAGGGTTGTCTGAGCCTCCATCACCAAGTCGTCGATCGAGGATCGCTCGTTGTTGGGTCAAAATCGATTGCCGTTCGATCATGACTCGCCTTTGCCCAAACAAAGCTTCTTCTAGCATTTTGTACTGCTCTTCAGCAAATTCTTTATTGCTTTCAAACTCAATTCGATCGAACTCTTTGGCTTGATCGATCTGGCTTTGGAAATCCGCAATTTCTCCTTCGAGTGCAGCTAGTTCATCTTCTTGGGCGCTGACATAATTCGCCAGTTTATCGTAGTCATTTTGTCGATCGACAATCGCTTGCTCTAATTCTTCAATTGGCAATTCTTCTAAACTCTTAGCCTCGTCAGGATCGAGCGTTTCTAGGCTAACCGAACCACCATAGCTCTCGATTACACTGCTAATCTGCTGAAATAATTCTTCTTGAGACTCCAACTGTAGGCGAATGATTCCAGCATTATTCTCCTGCACCTTCAACATTCCCCTTTGGGCTTTTACCTCCGCCTGAGCATCTGCTAGAGCAATCTGGGTCTGCGCCCATTCCTGTTTACGGTTAATTAGATCTTGAGTTGCTTGGTTCAAACTAGTCTGTTGCTGATCTACTTGGCTGCGTTTTGACTCCAATTCTTGCCAAAATCCTGTCAGGGTTTCTTGACGCTGATGAATAATATTGAGCGATGAACTGAGATGTTGCTTGAGGGAGTCGGGATTAAATAAGCTGGCTAGGAGCTTTTGGGCAATATTCCGTAGATCTTGAGCCTGTTCTCGATCGAGCGAAGCTGCTTGAACTGAGAATTTATTTTTTTCTAGCTCAAATTCATGCCGCCATTTATCAAATTCATCGCGCTCTCGTTTTAGCTCATCCTGCAATCCATCAACTTCTTGTTTCCTAGCTTCTATTTGCTCGAACTCTTGGGCTTTTTGCTCCAATTCCCGTTCACGACCTTGAAGTTCTTTGGCTTGGTAGTTAAGCGATTGCTTCCACTGCTCAATGTCTTCTTCGCCCTGTTTAAATTTACCTTCGAGTCGAGAGAAGTTTTGCAGGATTAAAACTATACGTTTCGAGGCATCTTGCAGACTCTGAATTTGCTTAGCATTATTCACATCAGCTAAAACTAGCTGACCATCCTTCAGATCTCTTGCCTGATTTGCATCTTGGACGGAAATAGTTTCCTCGTTGTTAATCGCCTGCCAATTATTTTCGGAGGTATTACGTGCGAGGAGTTTAACCTCAGTTCTAGCCCCAAGCATCCCGCTAGTTTTTTTTACTTCCGCTAAGTACTGCACGCTAATCTTTCTCCTAATGGTTGTGCTGGTAACAATTAAATGAGGCTATAAAACTTTCAGCCTATCTGACGATCTCAAGCTTTGTGATTTGATTATTCGATCTTCACTATTCTAGCTAGAGGTTTGACGAGAGATTTTGACTAAATGTTCAACTACTAGTCGATCGAAGATTTAAATTATTCTGAATTTTTGTTCTGACTTAGCTCAGTGTGCATAATGCTATACGTAAAAAAGGACTGAGGTGGATGCGAATAGATTATATTTCATTTATATATTAGCTAATGCAAGGCAATATACACGATCGATCTGATCTGGACTTTAATTTCTGGGCTTTAGTTCAGGTTTTTCGGGTCTAGGGCATCCCGCAGTCCATCCCCCAGCAAATTGAAAGCTAACACTGTCAAAATAATTAGTAGCGAAGGCGACCAGATCAACCAAGGCTGCAACACAATAATCGATGAATTAGTCGCTAACGACAGCATATTTCCCCAAGATGGGTCAGGTGGTTGAATGCCCAGCCCAATTAGGCTCAACACCGACTCCGACACAATAAAGCTAGGAATAGCTAAGGTAGCCGAGATAATAATATAACTGGCAGTCTGCGGTAAAACATGCCGAATGATGATTCGCAATGGTGATGCCCCTGTTGCCTTGGCAGCAGTGATAAATTCTGCTTCTTTGATCGACATTACCTGTCCGCGCACGACTCTGGCTAAACCTGCCCATTGCACAAACGAAATGATGCATACGATCAAGAGAAATCGCTGCGTATTACTTAGTTGAGCTGGCAGAAATACAGATAGGGATACCAGTAAATAGATCGATGGTACTGACATTAAAACTTCTGCTAACCGCATCAGGACAGCATCTAACCACCCACCAAAGTAGCCCGAAATCCCCCCAACCAAGCAGCCGATCGCAAACGAGATCGTTGTGCCAATAATGCCAATAAATAAGCTAACACGTCCCCCATAGAGCAATCGCGTCAATTGGTCTCTACCCTGTTCATCAGTGCCCAATAGGTTAAGGCGACCTTTGCCCTCAGTGCCAAACAGGTGACCGTGAATGAACAAACGGATTGGATCGGGGGCGGTTCGATCGACACGCAATTCTCGCTTCCCAGTTTCCATATCTACTGCCCCTTGGATCGTCGGGTAGACGTGCGGCCCAATCAACTCACCTTGAGGATTATGCCAGTAGATTTGGGTGGGCGGTAATAAGGCACTATTTTTAGGGGCATCGTATACGCCATACGGGGCAACCCAGTCAGCCAAGATCACGGCGAGATAAAAGACAAGTAGAACCATAGCTCCCCACCGAGCTAGTGGGTTAGCTTTTAGCTTTTTCCACCAATTCATACGATTTAGAATCCCAAAGATAAATCTAGCCTTTTAGGGCTTTGGTGAAGTTGCGCCGATAATTTTCATTCGAGACTAACAGGACTGGCCAGAGCAACGCCAAGACTATTTTATTCTCAGTAAAGTTGGTGCGCTGAATGCCAGTCAGAAATTTGTAAATTCCTGCGACGTAAACCACTGAAAAGAGGAAAATTGCAATTCCCATAGATCCAACTCCAGTACAAATCTAATCTGTGAAATCCTACTAAATCATCATAATCTTACTTCGCAGCTTGTGGGATCGATCGATTGCTCAAACCCGGTAGATCGAGGTTGATAAATGGCAGAGCCGATCCATTGTAGATTAAAGGAAATTTGCCATCCCAAGTTTCTAATGCTTTGTTTTGTAAGACTTCAGGCGTGAGCGTTTTTTGTAAAAGCGATTGGGCTTCGGCGCGTCCTTTGGCTCGGTTGACTTCGGCTTCGGCTTCGCGGGCGGCTTTTTGGGCGATGTAAACAGCTCGTTGGGCTTCTTGTTCGGCGATCTGTTTTTGTTCGATCGCGGCGGCAAATTCTTTCGTAAAGTCAACATCAAGTAGGGAAACGCTATCTAGCAAAATACCGTACTCACCTAGTCTTTCGTTGAGGTTATCGTCGATTTCGGCTTTGAGTTCAGGGCGTTTGGTCAGGATTTCTTCGGCATTCTTTTTCGCGGCGGCAGCTTTGATCACTTCACCGACAGCAGGACTGAGGATGCGATTAACGACTTGGATTTCGTCCCCGACGGTTTGGTAGAGGTTATTCACTTTCGTCGGATCGATATGCCAGTTCACGGCTACGTCTAACTGCACTTCTTGTAAGTCTTTGGAACCAACTTGCGCGAGAATATCGGTCTTTTGAACCCTGACGCTAATTTGCTTGATTTCAGTCATCACAGGAACTTTCCAATGTAAACCTTCGTTGTAAATTGTGTCTTGCACCTGCCCAAAGTTAATGATTACGCCTCGGAAGCCTGCGCCCACGATTACGACTGAGCTGGAGATCAGCAAAAATGCTAAAGCCCCGACCAAGGCGATCGACACAAGGAGGTTTTGGTTGAAATCTCGAACGTTATTCATAAATCAATTCGTTAAGTTAAGAAGCAGTATTCGATCGAAGCTTAGCCTAACTCTGGTCTTGCCAAAAATTTTTTCACACAGGTTAGCTATTGTGGCGATCAATTCTGCTATCATATTTTTCTACCTTGGGCGGATGGCGGAACTGGTAGACGCACCAGACTCAAAATCTGGCGAAGAGATTCGTGAGAGTTCGACCCTCTCTCTGCCCATTAAAATTTTTCACTAATTCTCGTTATTCAGTGCTGAATAAGACGGCAATTTTAGCTAGTACGTTTTCAATAATTTCAGCAGGAACACTTTCCAACTTACGCGCTTGACGGGCTAATAGATCGAGGGGAAGAGGTCGATCGCAGCGAACGAAACCTGTAGTGCGGGTTCCTGCATCCACAAGCGAAACCGTAAAACCTGCTGTTCGGGCAAAGTTTCTACCCGATGTAATCGGCACGACAATCGGTACTTTGGTCAAGGCATTAAATTTGTCGGGAGAGACGATCGGAACTGGGCGTGTGCCTTGCTGCTCATGACCTTGTGTGGGATCGATCGAGAATGAGAAGCTAGGAAGGAAATAATTCAAGATAACTTATGGGCAAGAAACACCGCATCCAGACGCGCATCATCAGCCAAAATCCAAGCGATGCCGTAGTCCGAGTTGGTTTACCTAAATCCAGTTGGAGCGACAATTACCATTTGCTGCTGACGATTTCGTGGTGGGGTTTTTTGGGGTTAACTTGCCTGATTTATATTGCAGCGAATTGTCTATTTGCCTTGGCGTATATAGCAGGTGGAGATTGCATTAAAAATGCTACGCCTGGTTCGTTTATGGATTATTTTTCATTCAGCGTCCAGACGATGGCAACGATTGGTTACGGGGCGATGTATCCACAGACTCTCTATGCCAATATGATTGTCGCGATCGAGGCTCTAGTAGGATTGCTAGGAGTAGCGATGGCAACAGGGCTAATGTTTGCACGGTTTGCGCGCCCCACTGCTAGAGTCATGTTTAGTCGAACTGTTGTGGTGAATTCCCATAACGGTGTTCCAACCTTGATGTTTAGGGCTGCCAACGAACGGTTAAATCAAATTTTGGAAGCCAGAATGGGTGCAGTGTTGGTCAGGAATGAAACAACTGCCGAAGGGGAATTTATTCGACGATTTTACGATCTCAAATTCACCCGTAATCAGTCACCGATTTTTGCAATCACTTGGACGGCGATGCACCAGATCGATGAAAGCAGTCCTCTATATGACATGACATTAGAAGCTTTATGCGAACAAGAGGTTGAAATCGTGATCACACTGGCAGGAATAGATGAAACTTTTGCTCAAACAGTTCATGCGCGACATTCGTATATATGGCAAGAGATTCAGTGGAATGCTAAGTTTGTCGATATCGTTTCTAGGCTGCCCGACGGTCGCCGCCGCATTGACTACGATCGATTTCATGACACGGTTTCAACTTAATTTTTTCAGAATTAGGCTATTTGTAGCTGGCGTAATACAGGCTGAATGCTAGATCATGAAGGAGAGTAGACTAGTAATAACCTGACTTTTAGCTTCAGAGTAGAATCCACTTGGCTCAATAAATGGAAGCTAGTGAACTGATCCAGCAATACAAACTGGGGCAACGGAACTTCACGGAAGCATATCTGAGTGAAGCGGATCTCAGTTGGATTGACTTACCTGGGGCTAATCTGGCGCGAGCAAATCTGAGCCATGCCAACATATCACACACAGATTTGACTGGAGCTAGGTTGTCAGGGGTCCACCTTAGCAAAGTCAACCTGAGATTGGTAAATTTGCCTACCCAGCAACAAGACCGCGAAGGAGCAAATCTGGAAAAAGCTAACTTAAGTGGAGCAAACCTTAAAGGTGCATATTTGAGTTTGGCGAATTTGAGTGGGGCAAACTTGAACCTCGCAAATCTGAGTCAATCTGACTTATCTCGGACTAATTTGAGCTTAGCAAACTTGAGTCTGGCTAATTTGAGTCTAGCTAATTTGAGCCGAGCCGATCTAATGGCAGCAGACTTGATTGGAGCAGATTTACGCAAAGCTAACCTAGCAGGAACAGATTTGAGTTTAGCAGATTTGGCAGGAGCCGATTTGAGTGGGGCTTCGATCGAAGGTGCAGATTTAACTGAAACTAACTGCCAAGATGCTAATTTTCAGGATGCCGACCTTGGTCTTGCTAACTTGAGCGGAACGATTTTTACCAATGCCGATCTTAAAGGTGCAGACTTGACTGGAGCCAATCTTCAGGGCGCAAACTTAACGAGAGCCAAACTCAGTTTTGCCAAACTGATTAGAGTCAACCTCAGTCATGCCGATTTAACTCAAGCCAAACTGATGGCAGTAAACTTAAGATCGTCCGATCTCAGCTCAGCTCAGCTATCTAAAGCCGATTTAGCGAGAGCGGACTTAAATTGCTCTGTATTATTCAAAGCCGATCTGTCGTCAGCAAATCTTGAGGATGTTGACCTGCGGCATTGTGACTTACGTTATGTCAATCTCTGTCATGCCAATCTGAGTCGATCGATCATCCGTTTTGCCAATCTCAGCCATGCCGATCTCAGGGACGCAGATCTATCTGAAACCGATCTGAGCGGTGTAAATTTGGATGGGGCAAACTTAGATGGAGCCAACCTCAGCTATGCCAATCTCGATCATGTGAATCTGAGTTTGTGTAGTTTAAACGGCACAGTTTTAACTGGAGTCCATCTGCATCCATCACAGCTCAAATCGCCTGAGGATATGCCATACATCCCATCTACGCATAATGGGATTAATGGTAATGGTAATGGCAACAAGGGTAATCATCATGCCTTAGTTCAGATCATTCCAAGCCAACTTACGATCTCTGAAGAATCGATCGCTGAAATACTGATAGCTGATAACTGACAGCGATCCAGATGCTGCGGAGGAGATTAGACATTCCGATCGGCAGGGCAATCACGCCGAGATTGATCGCCAAACACGTACAGCCCAGACTCATCAACACATAAGTCGGGATCATTACCACCCCCGCCGCAAACCAAGTGTAGACGTGTAAAACCATTACTAGAGCGTAAACGATCGAACATCCTGTAATTAGTCGCATCTGGGACTGAGGACGACGTAATCCAGACATGATCAAGGTTTGCAGGGTCGCCAGTAAATTCGCTGGAACCAGAAAAGCACAAATACCAATACAGTTCGATCGAGAAAACTCAAATAAAGCGTCAAGCATTAGTCAAATAAGCCTCTAAGAATTAAGTTGATTAGGATCGATCCCAAGTTGGCGTAGCCGTTCCGCCAATTGGTTCGCTCTTTGCTCGGCATTATCAGCTCTGTTCTCAGCATTATCAGCCCTTTGTTCGGCATTATCGGCTCTGCTCTCAGCAATATTAGCTCTCAGGGTTTCCTGTACCGCCAGTTCCTGTCCTGTCGGTAAGAGATTGCCTTGAGCATCCCACCAGCGCAGCCACAGACCCGCTTGATTTTGATAATTACCCTGCCATAAGCCCAGTTCTACACCTAGGGGTTCGATCGAATAACGAGCTGAGGCATTCGGTTCAAGCTGCCTGTAAAATCCACCTGCCAAGTAATAGACCTCCAGTTTGCCACTGACGATTTCATAAATACCATAGTAGGGAACTCTGGCAATTTGCTCGTAAACCCAGAATTTTCCTGGTCTTTGCGTATAGGTTGTACCATTCCCAGTCGCAGCTAGTGGTGTTCGATCGCGTTCTTCATCACCATTTCCAGAAGCAAATTCCAGCACGATCGATGGGGTGATATATTCCCGCCACAGCACGTAGGAACGGCGAATTTGACCGTCCAATTTAGGTGGTACATGGGGGACATAGAACCAATCAGGGGCTTCGGCTCCCTTCTCAGGCGGTTCAGTTTCGCGCCAGTAAATACCGCAGTCTTGACCGATGCAATATTGACCATCGGGATGGAGTTGTTGCAGGACGACGCTCAGCGAATCAGTTAACAGGATGCTTTGAGGGTGTTCTTGGAAATTTTTCACGAAGGTACCGTCCGACTCGGGCAGTTGCGTGTGGTCGGGGAAAGCTTTTAGTAAATCGATCGAAGTCAATACATCGGTCATACCAGCTATTCTACAGCGATTGTTTGCTCAAAATACTAGCCCAGAAATTCGCGCGGATCGGTAACATAACCTGTAATCGCGGATGCTGCCGCCGTATAGGGTGAAGCCAAGTAGATTTGAGCTTGCTTGTTGCCCATCCGCCCAGGAAAGTTACGGTTTGTGGTGGAAACGCAGATTTCTGGCTCGTTCATCCGACCGAAGGTGTCTTGCGGCCCACCCAGACAGGCAGCACAAGATGGAGCGGCAGGTTCGATGCATCCTGCTTGCAACAAGATTTCCGAGAGCGTGACCCCGTCAATTTTTTGCGTGAACAGATCCTCGTACACTTTTTGGGTGGCGGGGACGATGTAGGTGGGAACCTTGACCTGCTGACCTTTTAAGAGTTGAGCGGCATTGACGAAATCGGTAATTTTTCCACCCGTGCAGGAGCCAATATAGACTCGATCGATCTTGACATCACGGCATTCGCTCACTAAAGCGCGATTATCGGGAGAATGGGGCTTGGCGACGACTGGCTCTAGCTTCGAGACATCGTAGTGCTTGTAGTGATAATATTCAGCGTCGGAGTCGGCATAGAGGGACTCAAAAGGTTTGTCAGTTCTAGCGCGAACATAGTCAAATGTCGTTTGGTCGGGCGCAATCACACCATTTTTGCCACCCGCTTCGATCGCCATGTTGCAGAGGGTCATGCGTTCTTCCATTGTCATCCGTTCGATCGCTTCACCTTCAATCTGCAAAGCCCGATAGTTCGCACCTGCCACACCGATGTCACCAATCACATGCAAGATCAAATCTTTGGCGAGTAAATAGGGCGGCATTTCACCATCAAATACAAATCGCATCGTGGCAGGAACTTTCAGCAGCAATTTACCCGTTCCCAACACAAAAGCGGCATCGGTATTGCCAATGCCTGTAGCAAATTCACCAAAAGCCCCAGCATTACAGGTGTGTGAGTCTGTACCGAATAGAACTTCGCCTGGACGGGTGTGTCCTTCTTGAGCTAAGGCAATGTGGCAAACGCCTTTGTAATCGGGATTGGCTTTAAAATTAGAGAGGTCGGTAATATCGTAGAAATACTTTATATCCTGTTCGTGGGCAAAATCACGCAAAATATCGACGTTGCGGTTGGCACGAGCATCCTTGGTAAAAATGTAATGATCGGGAATCAAGACCAATTTCTCGCGATCCCAAACTTTCGCATCAGCCCCAAATTCTTTTTTAAAAATGCCAATTGTGCCTGGACCGCAAACATCATGGGTCATCAGCAGGTCAGCGTTTACCCAGATATTATCGCCAGGCGCGACATTGGTTCGACCCGATGCGCGAGCTAAAATCTTTTCGGTAAGCGTCATGCCCATAGTTGTGATGCCCTATTAATTCTGATTTGTTGAGTATAAAGTGTTACACAAGTATCTATTCTACATTTTGCTAGCTGGATTTGGCAGTACTACCCCTAAAGATGCCGATCTCCGAAAATACATACTTGGCAAGCTGAATGAGCGGGATCTTAACTGTCAGGCAACATTCGCTTCTTCGACTTGATGTCGAGATTGAAACTCTCGCAGAAGCCTAAAAAACATTTCAAAGCCTGTTTTCTCATCGTGGCAAGACAACATAATTAATTTTGCCCACGAGGTTACAGATCTCACGCCCAATTTTTGCTGTAGCCAAGATTGAAACTCGTTATAAAAATCTTCTTCTGCTTCAGTTAATCGATCGTTACTCTGACCGCGTGAAAATTCATATCCAGTCAAAAACATAAACAGATCGCTGACTGATTGACGACCTAAATACATTCCTTCATTTTTTTCAATTTCTTGTAAAAGCTCAAATAATCCAATCATTTTATATTGCTTGAGGGACGTGAACATCCATATACAGAGCAATAGCCACTTATAGAAGCCCTCTTGCTCTCATATGATTGTAAAAAGGCGATCGAACAGATTGGCTTTGACTTTCTTGTACTTGCTCCCATTCCTCTCTAATTTCTTGGTCAATTTCTTCTTGATGATCGAAGTAATATCCCATTGCGGCATGAGCTTCAGATAGATTTAAGTAAGGATGTTGGCGACAGATTTCTTCGACTGACCAGCCATAGGCAATATAGTCCATCACGATTTGCGCTACTCGAATGCGTGGCAATCGTTACAATCGTGCGGGTTGATTTTCACTTTTTTCGATGTGTGGATAACTCAGGGCTAACATACTGTGTTGTTCTCATTTAGCTAAGTTGCTATAGTCTTTAACATAGTTTAGATTTAGTAATCGGCTCCTGACAAGGTGATAGGACATCGATCGAGTAACCAACGATGCACTGAAATGGCGATTACCCCATCACTCACATCTTGAGGTGGAGCTTGCTCGATCCGTGTAAACGCCATTGCTAACCGCCAGCCTCTTTTCGTCTGAGAGAAGAACAACCAGTAAGCTCTATCAGTTAGATCGGTTGAGCCAGCTTGTCGCTCGCGCACAGCGAGAAATACCTGCTTGGGATCGGAATTAGGATCGGGTGGGTTTCCATTCAACAGGCTACCTGCTGCTAGGGGTAAAGGTTCTAGTTCTGGTAATCCCACAGATTGCACCTGTGTTTTAAATTTGAGTCGAGTATAAGTGCGATTGAGATAGCTAGGTAAATCTTTGGCGAGAGCGTCTGCTAGAGATTTGATTTCTGTTGGACAAACAGGACGCTGAATTACTGGTGAAGTCTGTGCTTGGAGGCTTTGAGGGCATAATAGAAGTGACGGCGCGATCGAAACCAAAACTCCAACCCAAGTCTTTATCGTTCCAGTTACAAGTTTCATTCCCACCGATCTTTTATTAGTTCTTTTTGCTAGCAGCATTGATCTCCGATGGCACGGGGAAATTCTCAACGGGAGAACCTTCTAAGGCTTTTTCCATAAAATTACGCCAGATTGGAGCGACGTAAACACCGCCTGTAACTCCATACGACATTGGTGAATAGTCATCATTCCCAATCCAAATTGCCGTAGCCAGTTGTGGAACATAACCCACAAACCAGGCATCGCGGAAATCCGAAGTCGTGCCAGTTTTGCCTGCCACAGGACGACCGCCCAGAGATGCTGCTGTCCCAGTCCCGTTCGTGACCACACCCCGCAACGCATTGGTTAACTCTGCTACAGCGTAAGGATCGAGAATCAAGGTGGGTTTAGGCGTATTGTCGAGAACGACATTACCATTACTGTTGGTAACTCTAGCAATCAGAGTGGTTTTGACCTTATAGCCACCATTGGCAAAAGTAGCATAGGCTCCTGCCACTTCCATCGGCGTGACATCAGCCGCACCTAAAGGAAGAGAGATCACAGGCTCCATCGGAGTGGTGATACCCAGTTTGCGGCAGGTTTCTACCACTTTTTTCATGCCGACATAAAGCCCTAGTCTAATCGCTGGAATATTCCGTGATATGGCGATCGCCTGACGTACACTAATCGCCCCCATGAACGTATTGTCATAGTTACGCGGCACATACATTTCATTGCCATCGGGAAAACTGATCGGCGAGTCATCTACAACTGAGTCTGGGCCCCAATCTCCAGTCGCAAACGCCGAATAATAGACGAACGGTTTAAACGAAGAACCCAACTGCCGCCTTGCCTGAACCGCGCGGTTGAATTGATTTTTCTCGAAAGAGCCAACACCGCCGACAATTGCTTTAACGAATCCTGTACGCGGATCGACTGCAACTAGAGCAATCTGTCCAGCATTTGCACCTTGGTATACCAGATCGGCGTGGGCCTGTTTCGCCACTTTTTCTGCCGTGCGCTGAAGTTTGAGATCGATCGTGGTCTGGACGCGCAGCCCACCTTTGAGCACTAAATCTCGCCCAAACTTATCTTCTAGCTCTGCCGCAACTGCCTGAGTCACGTAGGGAACCTTGCTGCGTTCGTAAGATTTTTCGACAGGAGTAAGCCTGATTGGTTGAACTTTGGCTGCTTTGACCTCAGCAGGAGTTGCCCAACCGAGAATCAACATCCGTTCTAGGACAAGCGATTGACGTTCTTTGGCGGTTTTGTAGTTGTCGCGGGGGTTAAACGCCGAAGGAGCCTGAATTACCCCTGCCATCATTGCGGATTCTGCCAGATTTAGATCGGCGGCATGTTTGTCAAAATAGTTCTGTGATGCCGCTTCTACGCCGTTGGCATTTCTTCCCCAATAAACTTGGTTGAGATACATTTCGAGGATTTGATCTTTGCTAAATACCTGCTCTACCCGCATGGCGAGAACGGCTTCAGCAACTTTACGATTCAGGCTTTTTTCGGAAGACAGAAATAAGTTTTTGACGAGCTGCTGTGTCAGCGTGGAACCACCTTCCATCGTCTCGCCTGACTTGAAGTTAACCAAAATTGCCCGACCAATCCCAGAAGGGTCAACACCTTTGTGGGTGTAGAAGTAGGAGTCTTCGATCGCGAGGACAGACCGTTTTAAATGTGGTGAAATGCGGTTAAGCGGCACAACTTCACGGTTGACATCGCCATGCAGCCGAGCTAGCAGTTCGCCATTAATGTCGTAGATATAAGTGGTTTCGGTCGGGACATAGCCTCTGAGTACTCTGACATCAGGTAAATCACGGAAGCTAAATGCTAAACCAACCAAACTTCCTGCGATTGCACTACCACCGACCATCACGATCCCAAGCAGTGTACCGCCCAGAATTCTCGCTGTCGTTCTAAAAATATCGCCGATCACAGATCCTGACTGCCTTACACTATTAGATGCCACGGTAGTTACTCACCCAAAGACCATATATACTGCTTGAGAGTTTAACCGACACTGACCGAAATTTGCCAATATCTTTATTATGTCCGATCGAATTCTAGATCAAATTAAGCTACTAACCGAAAAAGGTGTAGCCGAAATCTTTCCCAATAGTCCGACTGAGAGCCTGCAAGCACGATTATCGACTTCAGATCGATCGTTACGGATCAAGCTCGGCATCGACCCCACTCGCCCCGATTTACATTTGGGTCACACAGTAGCCTTGCGCAAGTTGCGTGCATTCCAAGATGCTGGTCACGTTGCGGTATTGATTATCGGGGATTTTACGGCTCAAATTGGTGATCCCACTGGCAAGTCAGAAGCACGCCCACGCCTGATGGCTGAGGACATATCCAACAATGCTAAAACTTATCTAGATCAAGCCCTCAAAATTTTGGACTTTGATACATTAGGCCGCTTAGAAGTGCATCGTAATAGCAAGTGGCTGAGTGAGGTAAATCTACAAGACATTATTGGTCTACTTTCTAGCATGACTGTTGGACAAATGCTAAAGAAAGAAGATTTTGGCAATAGGTATAAGAATGAAACCCCAATTTATTTGCACGAGTTTTTATACCCACTACTTCAGGGCTATGATTCTGTAGCAGTTAAGTCAGATGTGGAGTTAGGTGGAACTGACCAAAAGTTTAACATTCTTACAGGTCGTGACCTACAATATCGGGCAGGGAAAGCTCTTCAGGTTTCTCAAGGTTTAAATATGACTCTTGATGAATTCAATGCTGCATTAGGTAAGTTTAAACCTAAACTTATCCGCGACTATGATGGCTCCATGCAATTTGGCATGTTGCTACCACTCCTAGTGGGTTTAGATGGTGTGCAGAAAATGTCTAAATCCCTCGATAACTATGTGGGATTGACCGAAGATCCGCTTTCGATGTATTCCAAATTAGAGAAAGTCCCTGATGCGCTTGTGCCCAGATACTTTGAGCTTTTAACTGATGTCGATTTGGCAACTCTCCCCACCAATCCCAGAGAACGGCAAAAGCTATTAGCTCTGACGATTACCAGCCAATACCACAGCCCCGAAGCTGCCCAACAAGCCCAGCAAGATGCCGAAAAGATCGTCCTATCGGGCAATACAACCGATCTAGGACAAATCCCCGAATTTGCCGTAGATAGCATCGCTAAATTCCCTGTACCTTTAGCCTATCTGCTCAAAGCCAGTGGCATGTGTAGCAGTAACAACGAAGCCAAAAGCCAAATCACAAATGGCGGTGTGCGCTTGGATGGCGAAAAGATTCAGGATGTCGATCGAGCATTTGCCAGTGCCGTCGAGCTTGCGGGTAAAGTACTTCAGGTAGGCAAAAAGAAATTTCTACGTCTTGTCTGAAATTTTGTTGAACCCTGTAATGCTCGATTAAAGTAATCAAGAATTGTGCCGTTAATAATGTCTCGCTTTTGGGTTGAGTTAGTTATTGTCTTGCTAAAAAATCTGCTGGTGTTGAGATCGTAATGCCATGAAAGGGATGAAGTATAAGCAGGTCTTTATCGCTGCTGAGAATATAATCTGCCTGACCACTAAGTGCTAGTTCGAGAAACTTGTCATCTTTAGGATCGCGACAAACTTTTACTGCTTCGGTAATCTCGATGATCTGAACAACTTTCAGTAAATCGGTCAGGAATGCCATGCGTAATTCAGTCGTCAAATATTTATCGAAACGCGATCGACTAAAAACATCTTGGATCTCTGCAAGTACAAGCTCAGACATAAGAATTTGACCATCTGCCACAGCGCTATCGAAAGCTTATCGCGCAATAGATCTTTTAAACAGTGCTGCGCTCACTAACACGTTGGAGTCAAGAACGAATCTGATTTCATTCATGCAGAATGGACTGTAAAACTTCTGGAGTTAGTCCATTAGCTTCAGCTTCATCACTCAAATGATCCATTGTGGTTTTTAGACTTGTTAAATTCATGGCACGTTTTAACCAAAGGCTTACAAGAGCTTGAATTTTTTCCTGCTCGACAGGTTGCGCTGACTGAAATACGTTAGCAATATCGTCATCTACTTGAATTGAAATTGTTGCCATAGCGACTCCTTATCTAAAGCTGTTTTTAGTATGACACCAGTTCAGAATTAGCTGAACCCTCAGCCAAAAACTCAAGTTGGTAGTAACTTAGACGGGGCAAACAGTGATTGAGAGTATAATCAGCAGCATATTCGCAATAGTCAGAGATGAGCATCAGCCTAGATTTACCAACACAGTTAGAGAGTGAACTGTCTACTGAAGCCTCACGGCTAAACCTCCCTTTATCTGATTACATTCTCCGTGTTTTATCAGTCAGACAAGTTTTGAGCAACCCACCTAAAAATGGGACAGAGCTTGTTGCCTACTGGCAAAGCGAAGGAGTCATTAACTCACGACCCGATATCATCGATAGTCAAGTCCATGCTCGGCATTTGCGCCAAAAGGTTGAAACACAAAATCGGACATAGAAAACACTTTGACACTCCCCGCCGTTAACGGACGGGGATTCTTGGTTCAACGAAACCACTTAGCCTAGATTCCTTGCAAAGCCTAGACCAGAGGTGGGGTTCTCCCCAAGCGACTTTGGGTATGCCCTACCCTAGTTGGATTGTTCCAAGTTCTTTTTTAGTTGAAACAAAAATGCTTCAAAATTCTGAG
>Ga0209181_10003353_pt1 | contig 24814 bp, 15 predicted proteins | sample MAT05_FD_187208 | JGI IMG/M metagenome (GOLD analysis project Ga0209181, IMG submission 187208) | Freshwater microbial communities from Lake Fryxell liftoff mats and glacier meltwater in Antarctica - MAT-05 (SPAdes) (version 2) | ecosystem: Environmental > Aquatic > Freshwater > Ice > Liftoff...
TGGTTGACTGTGGCAGTGGCTGTCTTCGTGCAGCCATTCGCATCAGTCGCTGTCACCATATACGTCCCGGCGATCAGGCCGGTGGCCGTTTTTGTGGTCTGTCCGTTGTTCCACAGGAAGGTAGCTGTTCCGGTACCGCCCGATGTAGCAGCAGTCGCCGTACCGGTGGCAAAACCAAAACATAAAACATCCGTCGCAGTAGTCGAAGCAGTCAGTGGAGGCGGCTCATTGACGGTGGCCGATGCTGTTGTAGTACATGTATGTGTATCTGTTACCGTCACCGTATAAGTCTCTGCCAACAAGTTAATTCTATTTTGTGTCGTGATGCCGTTGCCCCAGTTAAAAGTGTACGGAGGCGTACCGCCATTGGGGTTGAGCGTAATAGAACCATTGGTGAAGCCATTACAGGTGACATTAGTGACGGTGGGACTGGCCGTGATTGGGGGCGGCTGAGATACAGTGGTTGAAGCCGTTTTGGTGCAGTTCTTCGAATCGGTAACAGTGACTGTATAGCTGCCTGCCGCCAACCCGGTCCTGTTCTGGGTCGTGATGCCGCTGCCCCAATTATACGTATAGCCTGGAGTGCCCCCGCTTGGACTGAGCGTGATGGCCCCATTCATGAAACCATTGCATGTGACGTTTATCACCGTAAAGGCAAGAGAGACAGGGGTTGGTTGAGATACAGTAGCTGAAGCAGTTTTGGTGCAGCTCTTCGAATCAGTAACACTGACGGTATAAGTACCTGCCGCTATCCCGGTCCTATTCTGAGTCGTAATGCCGTTGCCCCAGTTATAGGTGTAACCAGGGGTGCCCCCACTCACAGTGAGGGTAATAGAACCGTTGCTGCCACCATTGCAGGAAACATCTGTTACAGCATTACTGGCTTGAATTTGTGGCGGCTGAGTGATTGTCACAGTAGCGCTGGCAGTAGGTATGCCACTTCCATCCGATACTACAACGGTATAAACACCTGCCGGTAAGGAAGATATAGAGGGCGTCGTAAATCCATTAGACCATTGGTAGGTAAAACTACCGCTTCCTCCAGTAACTGATGCTGTCGCGGTACCGTCACTTCCCAGAAAACAAGAAACACTTTGGGCGATCGCTGAAATGGAAATGGGTGAATAAACATCCAATAAAGCATCATAGCTGACCCCTTCATCATCATTTGACGTACTACCTCCATTTGACAGTATGCCTCCAGCAGTAAAGGTCACAGATGCTGGCGTGGATGGGGCTTTCCAAGTCACACTCCATGTCTTTGTGTTAGAGGTAAAATTAAGGTTTCCATTCTGAATATGTTCTACATATTGAATGCTTGGTCCTCCGCTGCAATTGTTGCCTGGGCCCTGACACCGGTTATGATTTTGAATTTGGGCACCACTCGACCCGGATACAGCCGTAAAATTCCCAATACCACTACTACCTTGTACTGCAGATAGCTGAAAGCCTCCTTCTTTTATGGTTGTGTTGTTACGGGTCATCCTAACGATAAAAGTTATAGTTTGGTTGGTCAGGACTGCAACTGGCAAGTTCACTAACTCAATCATCCCCCCTCCAGCAGCCGGAGAATGGCAATCTGCACATAGGCCATCACCTGGAGAAGCATAACCAGCGGCAAAATCATTCTGCTGCTGACTTGTAAAAAACGCTACGACCAGCATCCCCATAAAAAGGGCATAAACAAAGTAGATCTTTCGTTTCATAAAAAGTCATTTGAAAAATTAAACGGCAAAATTGCCACTGGCAAAACTCTTTTATTTTTTGCTTTCCAGTTCGCACTTCCGTCCCAAATCCCCATCCCTATGTCCCATTTCCCCCATTTTTCCCTTCCCTGAACGCCGAAGGCGGCATTCCGAAGCGCTCTGTAAATATCCTTGAAAAATAGCCGGGCCCGCTAAAGCCGGTCCGATAGGCCACTTCCGCCACCGTCAGCCGGCCTTCGCGCAGCAGCAGGCAGGCGCGGTCCAGCCGGTAGTTGCGAATAAAAACACTGGCGGATTCGCCGGTCAGCGCGGCCAACCGGCGGTGCAGGTGGCTGCGACTGATGCCCGACGCGTGGCACAAGGCTGGCACTCCAAAACTTTCATCGGCATATCGCTCAGCCAGCACTGCCCGCAATTGGGTCAGCAGGGGGTCTTCAGCCTGTGCAGAACGCTCGGAGGAAAGTGCGGCAGTCAGGTTCTTCAACCGCTCATCGTATGATTTTTGCAAAGCAGTGCGGGCTTCAATCTCGGTAGCCAGGCGTATTTCGGCAGCATCCCTGGCCACCGACGCCAGTTTGTTGCGATGCAACAGCCCCAAATAGAAGCAGATAATCTCTAGTAAAATGCCCGTCATCGGCGAGTAAAACCAAATCCCTTCCGTGTTGCGCAGCGCACCTCCCCAGTAATTTTCGTGTGTCCAGCCCAGCAGCCGCTCCACCGCCAGTAAAAGTACCGGCAATAACAAGAGCAGAAGACCAACGCTCATAAAACGACCCAGTACATCTTGCTGGCGAAAAAGGTAGATCAGCAACGATAATAGCAACAGCAGCAGCCCGGCGCGGGTAATGACATGGAGTTGCAGTCCGGCCATTTCTCCAAAGACTGCCTGCACCACCAAATTGAGCGGCAATAAAACACTATAAGTCCAGAGACCCGCACGAACCAGGCGATCCAGTGCCGGTCTTTGTTCGCGAGTATCCAAAAAAGTCCTCAAAAACAACATATAGGCCAGGTAGGCAGCGTACTGGAGCACGATCTCCCACTGTATAAAGTGGCGCATTGCCCAGGCGAACAGAATGGGTTGATCGTATGCCAACTCCAGATTGCGCAGGTAATACAATGCGAGAGCGGCGGAGTACAGCGCATAATACAAAACCGCCTGCTCCCGCAGCCGAATGTATTGAAGTGTGGAAAGGAGGGTAAAAAACACCAGTATTCCCCAAAAGATACCGTTGTAGAAGACCCCGTCCAAGCAGCCCAGCAGCCCGTCGCGGTGTATCTGTCGCTCCATGGCTGGTCGGAGAAGTAGGTAGACGGGGGTTACTTCCAGTTCAAAATGCCGCACCCGCAACCAGAGCGTTTTGTACTCGCCTGGGGCAAAAACAAGTGGGAAACAGACTGGATTAAGTGGATAAGAGCGGTGGGGATAGTTTGTAAAAACTCCGCCATTCCATTGAGCATTGACCAATCCAGAATCGCCCGAAGTCTCAAAAAGTGCTACCCAAGAGCAGCGAGGCGCCATCAACAGGATGTCAGATACCGGTTGGGCAGCATTGTTGTGTATATGCACCCGCCACCAGCGCGGTATCGAACCAATGGACACAGGATGAAGCGGGCCAAAGGTTTTGGTGCGTGCCGAATCGAAAGAAGTCCCATCTGCACTGTCGGCCCATTCGCTCGCATAACGCAGCAGATCAATTGAGTCCTTGAATTGCGCTAGTTCCAATGCATGGCTTTGACCCCAATTTGTATCGGGTAGCAAGAGCGCGGCTAACATAAAACTAAGGCGGAACAGGTGACACATGGCAAAGCGGGCTTGGTTTCCGGGGGAAAAGTAGAAAAAAAATGACTCCCGACTGCCAGCAGTAAGGAGCCATAAAAAGCGCACTTGGTTTTTCTATGTCTGCTCACCACGTCGTTACCGTGAATGACGCCCCATTGTTATAATACACTTTTGCTTGCATCTGGTAACTTGGCACACTCTGGGCCTGGGTCCAGGAACCAGCACTGCAACGATAAGAGTACCACCCCATGAAAATAAACCCGCTCGAAGCGTAAGGACGGCGATAATAGTACGCATCATGACAGCCATAGTTAACTTTGACCCTAATACGGTCGTAGGTAGTGGTGACGGTATAGACCCATTGCCAACGCTCGTTGCCCGTTTGAGGGGTGAAGTGCAGCGCCAGCGCTTTTACACCAGACTGCATTTGCTGCGAGATAATTTCGAAATTGACTTCTGCAGTACTGGCTGGTGCCTCTGCTTGCTCGCCCTGCTCGTTGAACGATTCGCCAGGTGTTTCTGTGAGCGCTTCTACTTGTACTGACTTTGTCCAGTCCTGTTCTTCAAGCAGCGCAGGGTTGGCGGTGCGGACTCGGAGCACAACGGAGTTCTGACCGGAAGCATCATGAACAGTAAAATCTTTATAGACAAGCGCTTCAGGAGTTGGCTCCTCCACCGGGTCTTTCTGGCAGGCGAAAAAAAGTACGGAAGTGCCAACGAGGAACAGGGCCGACAGGAGTCGGCTGAAAGAAATGTGTTTCATAAAAAGAGATTGAAAAGAATGTGGTAGGTTGCCCTGTTTGACGCATTCGGGCTTTGCGGATGTTGTCGGGGTTGTTGTTATACCTGTTAGTGGCAACAGATTTCAATCGGTGACAACACATCCACATTTTTTTTAAAAAATATTACTACGGAACGGGCAAATAATAACTTGTAAGTTTCAGATAGATTGGTTTTTGCTCAGATGGGCTATCTTTTTGAGCGAATAGTGGGGCTATTTAATCAAAAAGATGGGTCATCTGGGTGAAAAGAAAGCATATCAAATTTACAAGTTATTATTTGCCCGTTCCTACACCCCCCAAAAGCAAAACCCCGCCGGACATAAAGTCCAGCGGGGCTTTCCCATACTGTTTAGTTTTCAGTGCCCGAAGGCACTTGTTTCAGTTCAATTATTTCGTAGCAACACCGTGCTTTTCTTCTGTATTAGTCATTTTGACGCTCCAGTCAATCTGATCAGGATTGCCCGGGAGGATGAGGTCAATGATTTGCTGAACTTTCGGGTCGAGATTTTTAACTTCATTGCCTTCGCGGCCGTTTTCGAGGATATCGTTGAGCCAGTTCACTTTGTACTCCTGAACGGTAGCCTGGAAGTTGGCTGTAATCGTAGCAGCGGTGAGCGACTGGTTATTGGCACCTGCGATGAAGTTCGTTGCAATGTGTTTGCCGTCGCAATCGAAAATCGAGATCGTATAAGTTTTGGTGCCTTTTCCGGTGCCGCGAGCGATGTTGTAAAGCACTGCCACATATTCCTGCGTTTCAAAAGAAGCAACTGGCTCCGGGTACACTGGCATGTTGCTGAACTGTGCGCTGCGCTCCAACTCGGGGAGGTATTCGTAGTATTGCCAGTCAAGGCGTTTTGCTTTAGCGGTCGTTTTGCTTTCCAACTGCGACTTCAAATCTTCCGTCGTAATAGCGTAAGGAAGCGAAGCCTTCGGGAACTGAGCAACAAACTCCGTGAAAGAAGGATGGTCGCTGTCCTGAGCCGTCAGGGTAGTAGTGAACGAACTTGCAAAAGCAAGGAGAAGAGCCGGGATTAAGATTATGTTTTTCATACTGAGGTGGTCGGTTATTGGTTGGAATTGGGTGATATGTTCAAAGTCGTGATTAAAAATCTGATTTAGTGCAGGTTGCGTAATGTTTCAAACCTGTTTCCCTTATATTTTCAAATCCGATGCCAAAAAGCCACAAACGCTGATTTTTTCTAAAAAAAATTTTTTTTGCGGCATGAATTAGACATTTTACGGTAGAAATTGAGGGTTAACCGGCCTAAATTTTGGTTCTTAGCGCATATACAATCCTACACGAGGGGACAGTTTTATTCAACCACGTAAAAAATGGGGTAAAATCCTCAATTTTGCTCAGGCAAATGCCCAAACCGTGGATTTCAATCATACAAAAGAAAAAAGGAGGAGACCTTGGCGGTCGTCCAGCCCGGAGAGAGTATGGGTAGGTTTTCATTGGAGGAAGGCTAGTGCCACGTCCGGTAGTTGGCGTATGAATCCAGGAGACATGTTTTTCCTTCCTCAAGGCGCGAGGAGGGCGAAATACGGGATATTTTAACCGACGAGCAACGCAGAAGAAGGGGAAATAGGGCACTGGATTCATACGCCAACTACCGGACGGGGCACTAGGGTTAAAAAAGATTGCCCTTCAACGCACGTTTCCAGGGGTATTGTTTGGCTATAACAAAAAAATTTAAAGTAATTGTTCAAATCCGGATTCTGGATTAGGTGGAGATGACCATTGTTGCTCCATAGTCGAATGCATCGCCCATCTGTCAATCTAACTACCGTCTGACCATGCCCGACCAGCCCGCTGCCGAAAACCCCGAGACCTTCACCGGCATCCATCGCCGAAAGCCTAAAACGATGGCTGGCGGTTTACCCGCCGTTGTCAGCGGACTTCGTCACGTAATCCGTGAAATGGATGCCGTGCGCGGCTTCAAAGCCCTTGCGCAACTCAATCAAAAAGGGGGTCACGACTGCCCCGGCTGCGCCTGGCCCGACCCGGATGATGACCGCAGCAGCATCGCCGAATACTGCGAGAATGGCGCAAAAGCCATTGCAGAAGAAGCCACCACGAAAAAACTTACGGCTGAGTTTTTTGCAAATAACAGCGTTGCCGACCTCGCCGGGCTTTCGGATTTTGAAATCGGCAAAAAAGGCCGCGTCGCAGCGCCCGTCTGGCTGGCTCCCGGCGCCACGCACTACCGGGCCATTTCCTGGGAAGTCGCCTTCGCCAAAATTGCCACTCACTTACACGCCCTTGCTTCGCCCGACGAAGCCATTTTTTACACGTCCGGGCGCACCAGCAACGAAGCCGCATTCCTGTACCAACTTTTCGTGCGCCGCTTCGGCACCAACAACCTGCCTGATTGCAGCAATATGTGCCACGAATCGAGCGGCGTCGCCCTCGGCGAATCGCTCGGCATCGGCAAAGGCTCCGTCACGCTCGAAGATTTTTACGAGGCCGAAGTCATCATCATCCTCGGCCAGAACCCTGGCACCAACCACCCGCGCATGCTGACCGCGCTTCAAAAGGCAAAGGGCAACGGCGCAAAAATCATTTCCGTCAATCCGCTGCGCGAAACCGGCCTGCTGGCGTTCAGTCATCCACAGCAGGTCAGCGGAATGTTGGGCATCGCTACACCACTCACCGACGTGTTTTTACAGGTGAAAATCAACGGCGACATGGCGCTTCTGAAAGCCCTGGCCTTGCTGATGATGGAAGCCGAAGAACAACATCCCGGATCTGTATTCGACCGGGATTTTATCGAACAGCAGACTACAGGCGCGGCGGCTTATCTGGAAAGCCTGAAAACCCATCACCTCGACGATCTCGCTGCTGCCTGTGGTGTACCCCTTCCACTCATCCGGGAAGCCGCTAATCTGCTGATCTCCAATAAAAAAATAATCGCCTGCTGGGCCATGGGACTCACCCAGCACAAAAACGCCGTCGCCACCATCCAGGAAATCGTCAACCTGCTGCTGCTCAAAGGCAGTATCGGAAAACCCGGCGCAGGTACCTGTCCCGTACGCGGCCACAGCAACGTGCAGGGCGACCGCACCATGGGCATCTACGAAAAGCCACCGCTGGTTTTTCTCGACAACCTGGAACGCGCGTTCGGCTTTCATCCGCCCCAGACGCACGGCTACGATGTCGTGGAAAGTATCCATGCTATGCACAGGGGCGCAGCAAAAGTTTTCATCGCGATGGGCGGCAATTTTCTTTCCGCTACCCCCGACACGACTTACACTGCCGAAGCGCTGCGCCGCTGCGACCTGACCGTCCACGTCAGCACCAAACTGAATCGAAGTCATCTCGTACACGGCCGGGAAGCACTGATACTGCCCTGCTTCGGTCGCACCGATCTGGATACCACGGGCGGTCAGCGACAATTCGTTTCAGTGGAAAATTCCATGGGCGTGGTGCATTCGTCGCAAGGCAATCTCTGGCCGGTGTCTGACCAGATGCTCAGCGAACCTGCTATTGTATGCCACCTGGCGCAGGCGGTTTTTGGAAATGATGGAAATATTGCCTGGAATAAATACCTCGAACACTACGACCACATCCGCACCGACATTGAGCGCGCGATACCCGGTTTTGAAAATTACAACGAGCGTGTACGCGAACCCGGCGGCTTCTACCTGCCCAATGGATCGCGGATCGGCCAATTCAACACCGCCACCACAGGAAAAGCGCATTTCAAGATCGCCGAAGTACCTGGCAACCCACTCAAAGCAGGCGAGTTGGTGATGATGACCATCCGCAGCCACGATCAGTTCAACACGACGATCTATGGACTTGACGACCGCTACCGGGGCATTTTCCACGAGCGGCGGGTGGTCCTGATGAATGCCCGGGATATTGAAAAGTCAGGATTGAAAGACTCCGATGTGGTGGATTTATTCAACTACCACGACGGCATCGAGCGGTCAGCACGTCGGTTCATCGTCGTCGCTTACGATATTCCCGAAGGCTGCGTCGCCACGTATTTCCCGGAAGCCAATGTGCTGGTGCCAATCAATAGCACCGCAGAGAAGAGCAATACGCCGACATCGAAATGGGTGGTGGTTCAGGTATTGAGCGCGGAGTTTTGAAGTGAACACAGAGGCACGGAGGCACAGTGGAAACATGGTTTTGAAAATCAATGCGCTATAGAACGCGGCACCAATAACTTAGTCATTTTAGGTCAACCATTTTTTCATCAGACAACACTATTTTTCTGCGAATAGTGGGGCTATTTAAAGAAAAATAGCGGCCGTGTGATGGAACAAAGGGTGGCATCAAATGACTAAGTTATTGGTGCCGCGTTCCTATATATGCTCTGTGCCTCGGTGCCTCTGTGTTCGATCCAAAACTCCATACATCAGCGTCCCAATCACAGCCACCGCACCAACCCGAAATCCTGCCGATGCGGCAACAACGGATGTTTCGGGAACATCCGGAAACCATATTCGAACACGCCTGCCAACTTGGGCTGAATGGCACAGGTAAAGGTCGCCAACGCCGCCTTCTGGTGGTCGAGTTCCAGTTCGTGGGTCGAGATGAGTTCCAGTTCTTTTTCCGAGTGGCGTTTGTAAAAAACCACTTCCACGCCTACATCCGACGACGACAGGTTTTGCAGGTTGAGCGTCACAGAAGCCGCGAACGGCTCGCCCAGCGGCAAAGAGCGGTTGTAGGTATCAGGTGCTTGTAAATCAGCCAGTTCGATGGCTTCCCAGGCACGCCGGACGCGGGCTTTCCACTCCACCAGATCGTGAGCGGCTTTGTAATTGTTGTGCCTGATTTTTTTGCTGCGCTCGCCAAGTTTGGAGTAGAACCGCGATTGGTAATCGTCCAGCATCCGCTTCATCACAAAATCCGGCGCGATGTCGGCGATGGTATTTTTGATGTGACTGACCCAGCGCTCACTGATGCCGTTTTTATCCTGATCGTAATAAGTCGGTACGATGTCCTCCTCCAGAATGTTGTAAATCGTCTCCGCGTCGAGTTCATTCTGGAGCGCGTGGTCCGCGTAAGTCTGTTTTTCTGATAAGGCCCAGCCTGCGCCGGGTTTGTAGCCTTCGCACCACCAGCCGTCGAGTACCGAGAAATTCATCACGCCGTTCATCACTGCTTTCATGCCGCTGGTGCCGCTCGCTTCGAGCGGTCGTGTGGGATTGTTGAGCCAGATGTCCACGCCCTGCACCAGGAGTTTGGCCATTTCCATGCTGTAATTTTCCAGGAAAATGATCTTGCCTTTGAATTGCGGATTTTTCGTGGTGTTGTAAATCAGGCGAATGAACTCCTGACCCGCTTTGTCTGCCGGATGCGCCTTGCCTGCAAACAGGAAAACCACCGGGCGATCCGGATTATTGACGATTTCTAACAAGCGTTTTTCATTGGTGAACAACAAAGTAGCGCGTTTATACGTCGCAAAACGCCGGGCAAAACCAATCACCAGCGCATCTTCCTTGATGGCGTTGATCACCTCGAATGTGCTGCGCGGGTTTTCGCCCCGGCGCAGAAAATCTTCCCGAAGCGAGTGGCGCACCCAGTCGAGCAGGCGCTTTTTCAGCGTGCGGCGGATCGCCATCAGGTCGGCTGCCGGGACTTTGTGTATTTTTTCCCAAAACTTCCGATTGGTATTGTCTTCATGGAAACCTTTGCCAAAGGTTTTGTCGTACAGTTCGAGCCATTCGCGGGCCACCCAGGTGGGGAAGTGGACGCTGTTGGTGACATAGCCGATGTTGCTTTCCGCGTAACTATAATCGGGGTTGAGTTCCACAAACATTTTTTGGCTCACTTCTCCGTGCAGGCGGCTCACACCATTGACTTCCTGTGAAGTGCGAATGGCCAGGTGGCTGACGTTGAACAGTTCCGCCGCGTTATCTGCATCCAGGCGACCGAGGGCCACGATGTCGTGCCAGGTGCGGTCGAGCGCGTAGGTGTATTCATAGAGGTAGTCGCGCAGCAGATTCTCGGAGAAGGTGTCGTGACCCGCGGGCACCGGCGTGTGGGTCGTAAACAATTGGGTAGAGCGCACCACTTCCAGGCTCTCCTCATAACTCAGGCCGCTGTCTTTCATATAATTGCGCATTCGTTCCAGTCCGAGAAACGATGCATGCCCTTCATTGAGGTGAAAAAGGTCGGGTTTCAGACCAATCGCGTTGAGTGCGCGCAGACCGCCCACGCCCAACAGGAGTTCCTGCCGGAGCCGGTTTTCGTTGTCTCCGCCGTAGAGTTGGTGGGTGATGCTGCGGTCTTCCCAGCGGTTGTCGTCAATATCGGTGTCAAGCAGATAGAGCGACACACGGCCCACTGGCAACAGCCACACCTTCGCCCACACCGTACGCCCGGAGAGGTTGACATGGATTTTGAGCCATTCGCCCTTTTCATCGCGCACGGGTTGTAGCGGCTGTTGGGTAAATTTGGCCGGTTCAGTGTTGTGGATTTGCTCGCCATGCAGCGAAATGCCCTGCTGAAAATACCCGTAGCGATACAGCAAACCCACCGCAAACAGGTTGAAATTCCGGTCGCTGACTTCTTTCAAATAGTCGCCCGCGAGGATGCCGAGACCGCCCGAATACAGCCGCATGCTTTGGTGGAGGCCGTATTCCATGCAGAAATACGCGACTTGAGCGCCCGTTTTGGCGGGTGCTTTATCCACGTACTCGCGGAACTCGCCGTACACTTTTTTCATGCGGGCGGTGAACTCCCTGTTCGCCAGCAATTCGGTGGCTTTTTCGACGCTCAGTTCGTCGAGCAGCGTGACCGGATTGTAGTTGACCGCTTCAAATTGATGTGCGTCAATGCTTTTGAACAGGTCCGTCGCATCGTGGTTCCACGACCACCAGAGGTTGTGCGCCAGTTCAGTGAGCGGCGCAAGGCCCTCGGGCAGTTTGGGCTCGATAAAAATGCGCTTGAGTTTTGCGCCGTTCTGGGTAAGATTCCCAACCATATCTTTGAGTGTGTTAATGTGCAAATGTGGTGCTTCGAGTATTTTGGAAGGCGTGAAAGTACGGCGATTCGCAAACTTCGTGTAAAGGAAACACGAGGAGGAAAGAACACGCCGCTTTTGTCATTCTGGCGGAATCCGTCCACGTCTCGATTTTGTCGTACTGCCTGAGGAAAAACGAGTAGTTATCCGCCGAGAGAAACAGGTCTTTTTTATCAATGGCCCGGTTGAACACATGGTATTGACAGTTGGGTTCAAATCGAACAAAGTAGTGCGCTGTTTTTGCCCTGGGGGTAAAGTTCCGGCAGGTCCGCATCAAGAATTGACATCTTTTGAAAAGTTGTCAATTCTGGAACCGATCCTGGCACAGGAGAGCAGCGTTCAACCCGGCGAAGGGCATCGGGGCTTTTGCCCAAGCGAGATTTGACAACTTTTTTGAAAGTTGTCAAATCTGGAACCGATCAATTAAATCAACATCCGACACGGGATGCCCCCTCACCACGCCGCCTGCAACACATACACCCCTGCCCCCGCCAGATACCCCAGCACCGCCAGCAACGAAATCCGCTTGAGGTACCACAAAAAATCAATGCGCTCCATTCCCATCGCCGCAACACCTGCTGCCGAGCCGATGATGAGTGCGCTGCCGCCTGTACCGGCGCAATACGCTAGAAATTCCCAGAAAAAGTGATCGGTCGGGTAAGTGTCCAGGCTGTACATGCCCTGGGCGGCCGCCACGAGCGGCACGTTGTCTACGATAGCCGACAGGAAGCCGATGATCAGGCCAATGATCGTGATATTGCCGACCGAACGGTCCAGCCAGCCAGCCAGGCCCGACAACATCCCGGTGCTTTCCAGCGCAGCAATCGCCACCAAAATGCCCAGAAAAAACAGGATGCTCGGCGTATCAATCCGTTGTATGGCACTTTGTACGGAAAGATTACCCCGGTCCGATTCATCCTTGCCGCTGTGAATCAACTCGGTCAACGCCCACATCACTCCCAGACCCAGCAGGATGCCCATGAAGGGCGGCAGGTGGGTCACCGTCTTAAAAATGGGTACGAACAACAGCGCCGCCAGTCCCAAACTGAACACCGCATTGCGCTCGAAAGCAGTAGAAGAGATGCCGCTTTCGTCCGGCGTGCGAGTCGGGGTCTGGACGTTGCCTTTCAGCCGAAAGTGCAGCACCAGCGTCGGCACCAGCAAGCAAACGGCGCTGGGCAGGAACAACTGCTGCACAATGTTCATCGCAGAGATCTGCCCGCCCACCCAAAGCATGGTTGTGGTTACATCGCCCATCGGCGACCAGGCACCGCCCGCGTTGGCTGCGACGACGACCATGCCGGTGAACAACAGCCGGTCTTCGCGGTCAGCGATCAGTTTGCGCAGCAGACTCACCATCACAATAGTCGTCGTGAGGTTGTCGAGCAGGGCCGACAGGAAAAAGGTGATGATGCAGACCAGCCACAACAAACGCCGCCTGGAGGTGGTACGGATGCGATCGGTGACCAACTCAAAGCCGTCGTGCGCGTCTATCAACTCCACGATGACCATCGCACTGAGCAGAAAAAACAGGATGCCCGCGATCTGACTGAGATGCCCGTCCAGATGATGGATCACTGCTTCTTTATCGCCTTCACTCAGGATATAAAGTGTCCAGCACAATACCCCGGTGATGAGCGCCGTAGCGGCTTTGTTGATTTTTAACGGATGCTCGAAGGCGATGGCGATGTAGCCAAGGATAAAAATGAGAATAATCATAATGAATGAATGTGGTCAATGTGAGAGACGTGGATATAGAGCAACTTAAATCCGCGTAAATCTGCGTTGCTGTTATCCGCGTTATCCGCGTTCCAAATCTGCGTTGCTGGCATCCGCGTTATCCGCGTTCCAAATCCGCATCCCGTACCTTCGCCGCTTCAATAACAACAGGAACACCGAAAATACCGGCACCGGTGTTTTCGGGTTTCCCTTACATCTAAGGCAAGCAGCAAATATACCATGCAAATCACCTTCTCCCGCCACCAGCAAACTTTTCGCGCCGACCTGTCGCGTCCGATTGACCTGTCCATCCTGCTGCGCGCCGGGCTGGACAATGTGAACTGTTTCTGGGCACCGCCGGTGGAGTATTCGCCTGTGGTGGCAGGCAGTTTTGTGGGCAGCACGGCTCAAGGCGGTCCGGTCAATTTTTTCAATGTCCGCCTCAACCCGCACGGCAATGGCACCCATACGGAGTGCGTCGGCCACATCGCCCGCGAGCGCTATGTACTGGGCGAGTGTTTGTGCGAACACCATTTTTTTGCAAAATTAGCAACCCTGCATCCAAGCCGTACGGATAATGGTGACCGCGTGATTTTGCGTGATCAACTGAAAGAAGTTTTTTCAAAAAACGAAGCGGACAGCCTGATTATCCGGACCATGCCCAATGACGACCTGAAACGCCGCACCAACTACTCCGGCTCCAACCCGCCCTACTTGCATCCCGAGGCCGTGCAGTATCTGGTCGAATGCGGGGTGCAGCACCTGCTGCTCGACTTGCCGTCAGTAGACCGCGAGGAGGACGGCGGCGCTTTGCTGGCGCACAAGGCTTTCTGGCAATATCCCGGCGCCGGGGTGCGTCAACATTGCACGATCACGGAACTGATCTATGTGCCCAATGAAGTGCGCGACGGATTCTACCTGCTCAACCTGCAAACCGCCTCACTCGACCTGGATGCGAGTCCGTCGAAGCCCGTGATTTTTCCGTTGTTTAGCTAACTCAGCACTTCCAGAAACTCATTCATAATCATCGCGGTTGCGCCCCACACCACCCGGTTTTGTACTTCGAAATAGGGTACGTCTTTGATGATAATGCCCTGTAAAATGGTAATGTCCTTCGTTTTTTTGTTCCGCGAATCGGTAAACACCGATAGGGCCGGTGTAAAAATATGCTCCACCTCACCTGGCTGCGGCACAAACATGGGCTCGTCCAGCAGCAGCCCGACAAAAGGGTGCACCACGTAGTTGCTGACCGGAATATACAATTCGGTGAGCCGACCTAAAATTTGGACCTGAGGGGGGCGTATGCCGATTTCCTCATGCGCTTCCCGAAGCGCTACATTCACCAGATCACCATCGCCTTCCTCGTATCGCCCCCCGGGGAAACTCACCTGGCCGCTGTGCCGGTCGCGCGGATTGACCGTGCGCTCGATCAACACCGTGCGCCAATGATCCTGATGCCAATGCAACAGGTTGAGCACACAAGCGATGCGCGCGTCAGATGGCGGCACCGGGTTGACGCCCAACTCTTCCAGGCGGCGCATACTGGCCATTTGATATTGCGCTTCCCGGCCCGGCAGCGGACCGGCCAGTCGTAGCCGCAGGTATGCTGCGAAATACTCTCTTTCATCCAATGTCATAGCTGTAAATGGCTGATTGGCACGATTTTTCGCACCCCTTGAAATATAGATTGAACCTGCATAAATGAGGATGACTGAAGACCTTAGGAACGCGGCACCAATAACTTAGTCATTTGATGCCACCCTTTGTTCCATCATACGGCCCCTATTTTTCTTTAAATAGCCCCACTATTCGCAGAAAAATAGTGTTGTCTGATGAAAAAATGGTTGACCTAAAATGACTAAGTTATTGGTGCCGCGTTCCTTATGGAGCAGTCCAGCACTTACAAACATTTGATTGGTTAATTTTTTTCATGGTTATGTTGTGACCGTCCAGTCGAAAAGACTGGACGGTTTTTTTCGTTATGACGACTACAAGATATTGACCTCTGGCTCTAACCGGATAGCAAAAGTTTTTTCCACCGAATTTATAATAGCATACGCGAGATTTCGCACTTCTTCACCCGTCGCGCCGCCGTAATTGACCAGCACGAGGGCCTGTTTTTCATAGCAGCCCGTATGGCCAACGCGCTTTCCTTTCCAGCCGCATTGCTCGATGAGCCAACCGGCCGGAATTTTTACCCGGCCATCGGGCAGGTCATAGTGCGGTGCCTGCGGATGATGGAGGCGGAGGTGATCGAGTACCGAGCGATCGGTTTCCGGGTTTTTGAAAAAACTGCCGCAATTGCCAATCACAGCAGGGTCGGGTAGTTTGGAAGAACGAATGGCGATCACGGCCTGACTCACGTCGGCAACGGTGGGTTGAACCACGTTCATCTGCGCCAGGGTGCGCTGAATATCCCCGTAAGAGGTATTGAGATGATGTTCATTTCGGGTGAGCGAGAAGGTGACGGATGTGATGCACCAGCGGCCTTTTTCCTCGTGTTTGAAAATGCTGTCGCGATAACCAAACCGGCATTCAGCGTACTCGAACACCCGCATCGTGCCTGCTGTGATATCCATGGCTTCGAGGCTGACGAAAACGTCTTTGAGTTCCACCCCGTAAGCGCCGATATTCTGAATGGGTGCTGCCCCGACCGTGCCGGGAATCAGACTGAGGTTTTCTATACCGCCGAAATCCTGTTCGACCGCCCAGAGCACGAAATCGTGCCAGCGCTCGCCCGCGCCGACTTTAACAAAAACCTTGTCTTCGGATTCCTGTACGACCTCCATACCGCGGATCGTGTTTTTTATTACCATGCCTTCCACGTCGCGGGTGAAGACGATGTTGCTGCCGCCTCCGAGCACCAGCAGCGGAGCCGGCTGACGGATCGCTTGCCGAAGTTCGTCGAGGGAGGTGACTTCGGCAAAACGGCTGGCCTGGACATCGAGGCCGAACGTATTGTAAGGGAGCAGAGCGTGGTGTTCTAGCAATTTCATTTCAGGGCCCAAAGGTAGCCATGTCACGGCAATGCAAATGCCACGTACTTATTTCCCTTTTTCGTCTGCGTGTTTCTTCTGTCAGCGAAGAGACTTGCCGGGCATACGGAGCGGGTTTTTCCGGAATCGGTTGAGTGGGCCACGCTTGTTCGCCCGGTAAATCAGAAGCCGCCACCGGCATTTCATGAATCGGGAACAAGGGCTCGCCGGTCACACGGTCGAAGACATAGACGTAACCCAACTTGGTGATTTGCGCCACTGCATCCACCGTTTTGCCCTTGTGCTTCAGCGTCAGGAGATTGGGCGGCGCGGGCAAATCCCGGTCCCAGATATCGTGGTGGACAAACTGAAAGTGCCAGAGCCGCCTGCCCGTTCGGGCATCCAGCGCCAGCAGGCAGTTGGCGAACAGGTTTTCACCGCGCCGCTGTCCACCGTAAAAGTCATAAGGAACGCGGCACCTGTCCAGGTATTGGTGAATGCATCGGTCGGCCAGGTATCGTAGCCATTTTCGCCGGGATGAGGGATCGTGTGGAAAGACCATCGGACGCTTCCCGTGCGCACGTCGAACGCCCGGACATCGCCGGGTGCGGCATCGGCTTCTTCGGACAGGCGCACGGGCATGATGAGCAGATCGTCGAACAAAGTACCCGGCGTGTTGGAGATCACGAATTTGTCCTGCGCGTTTTCGCCCAATCCGGCGTGGAGGTCTGCTGCGCCATTTTTGCCGAAGGTGGGAATGGGCTGGCCGGTCAAAGCGTCCAGTGCATACAGTTTGGGGCCAATGGTATGGAAAATGCGCCGGTCGCTTTTACCGTCGGTCCAGTAGGTCACGCCCCGTCCGGTGCTGGCCCACGATTTCAGTGGATCGCCAAAGCGCCAGATTTCTTTTCCGGATGCAGCATCCAGCGCGAAGGCCTGCACGGAGGGCGAAATGCCGTACAACACGCCGTCTACAACGATCGGGTTGGTCTGGATCTGGCCGGAATCGGGCATTTGATACATCCATGCCACTTGCAATTGCTGCACATTCTCCGGGGTGATCTGGGTCAGGCTGGAGTAGTGGTTGCGGTCGGGGCCGCCCAGGTATTCCGACCAGCCGCTGTAGTCGTATGCTTGTATCGAGGCGTGGGAGGCACTGCTTTTTCTAAAAAAAACCAATAAGGTAAGGACTGCAAAAGCGGCTGCAAAAAGCAACAGGTAGATTTTTTCATGGTATTAGGAACGGGCAAATAATAACTTGTAAGTTTCAGATAGATTGGTTTTTGCTCAGATGGGCTATCTTTTTGAGCGAATAGTGGGGCTATTTAATCAAAAAGATGGGTCATCTGGGTGAAAAGAAAGCATATCAAATTTACAAGTTATTATTTGCCCGTTCCTTAGCGCAGTAGTCAGTCCATAAAAAACGACAGACCTACTGAGACCTAAAAGTATAAAAATCTATCGTGCCGCAGAATGTCCTTCCGCGATACATCACTTTCCATACCCATAATCCACCGGTACCTTACCCGCCAGCAACACCTTGTTTTGTACCGACATCTTTTTGCCTGCGGGAATCAGGACCAGCACCCGGGAAGCATTGGCGGGTATAGAAAACTGAATATCGCCACTCACCCCGCGCTGCAAAAACGTCCGGGTGACGGTGTCGTAAATGTCTGTTTTTTGTGTCCCTGTACGAAGGTTCACTGTTTTTTCTGCCGAATAAGGGTTGAAAAACAAATAGGTAGGATAAGCATCCTGTCTTTTGTAAAAATCCGTGGCGCGGCAGTCTATTTGCAGGATTTCCGGCACATTGGTTGGCTGGATCGTGCCACCAAAAAACCCGACGTGCCCGCTTCCATACACGGAGAACATGGTCTGCTGCGGCATGCCTTCGTGCCACAGCGGCCCGTCGCCCTGCGCAAAAGGCGTGATGCCTTTAAATTGCGGATAAATGGACTCTTTGATGACTCCTTCATACGCGATCACCTGGTTGGTGACGGCCTTGTGCTGTGGAATGGCTTGCAGCGAATCGGGCATTTCGTAAGGGTAACAAAACCGGGCTGCATTGGAGGCATTCAGCGCCCATTTGCCTACTGCCCGGGCATAGCGGGGATCGTAGCGCACCAGCGCAGACATCGGCATCATCAGATCAAACGTATTCATCAGAAAGCCGTAGCCACCGTTGTGAACGGTACTGCCGGCCAAACCGCTCACGTCGTAGCCACCCCAATTGTCGGCCAGAACGCCCCAGCCTTCGCGCCCGACGGCGGTGCCATCGAAGGTCCAATCGAGAAAGCGCTGAATGTCGTAGTTCGTCCCGGCTTCTACATTCATCCGGGCTGCCACGTAGGCAGCGATCGGCATCATGGCTTCGTAAAAGCGGTTCTCTTTCTGGTTGTACAACACGTTCAGGGCATTTTTGGCGGCACGCAGGTATTTGGCATCGCCAAATTTGACCCAGGCGGCGTACAACACAAACGCATATCCGCCGGCCACATCTTCCTGGGTCGGAATGTGGTTTTTGCCTGGCTGCATCGCTTTAAAATCAAAAAACGAATAGCTGTAACTGTTGCCCATCACAGAATCCGAGCGGTAGAACTGGTCGGCGATGGTGCGCTGAATTTCTTCAAAGTTTTTTTCTTTGGGATATAAATCGGCGACGCAGTAGAACAGGACGTTGTTGTGAATCTCGTACCAGAAGTCGTTGCCGTAGCCGCCGCCGATGTGCGCTCCTTTGTTCGTGAAATTCATCACGACATTCCAGCCGTTGTCGCGGTTGAAGTAGTTGCGCAGCATTTTGACGTAATCGTGGCCGTTCTGGCGACTTTTGTCAATGCCCGACAGCGTGGCGCCCAGCACCGCGCCGAGCGCACCGAGCGCTTCATGGTTTTCGCCATTGTTGACCGCAGCGCCCATGCGCACATCGCCCAACGCGGTGTAAATGCCAAACGTGCTATCCCGGAAATTGCGACCGGTCACATCCCACCAGATCAGCGGAAGAAAGGGCCCTTTTTGAGAGAAATCGAACACATAGCGGTCGAAGTCCAGCGCAGTCTTTTTCCAGTCTTTAAAAGCGTAGGGTTTTGGGTGATTGGGCATTTTTTCTACCCGGGGGATGGCCCGTTGTGTGACGGGAATTGCCGAAGGTGTGAAAACAGGGGATCGTGCGCACCCGGCAAAGAGCAAGGCAAAAAATAGAAGCAGGTAAGATGGTTTGATCATAAGTATTCAGGTTCTAAAGCGGCTTTGAGAACCGAAGCCGGTCCTTCCATTTTATTTCAAGCACCTCGCTGATGACCCGACGAATATCCTCAAAGTAGACGGGTTTGGTGATAAAAAAGGCCGCCCCCAGTTTTTTTGCTTCTTCAATATCCATGATTTGGCGGGAGGTGGTATAGATGATGATCGGGATATGGCGCAGGTATTTTGATTTTAAAATTTCCTGCAGGCATTGTTTCCCACCCATAACAGGCATGTTCAGGTCTAAAAAGATCAGGTCGGGAAGCATATCGTAGGATGTATGAAGCATATTGAGCGCCTGTTGCCCGTCGCTGGCTTGCAGGTATTGCACGGTGGGGTCTACTTCATAAAGCGCTTCGCGAAAAAAATTTCTGTCTTCTTCATCATCGTCAACGAGAAGTACAGCAGTTATTTTCTTCATAAAAAAAAAGGAATTGGAAATTGAGGCGCGAGGTATAACTTTCAATCGTTGGCATTACTTTTTTAGACTTCCAAAAAAGAACACAAAGTACTAGAATTCAATTAAATCATCGCAAAGGTGATCAAATATTATTACCTTACCTGCCTATAATTTTGTATCCTTATTATGAAGAAGGTATCCGAGACTGTTGAAAAGTATGATCCTGCTGTAAAGAGCAAACCCGTTCCTATTGTAGCAATCGGAGCCTCTGCCGGCGGCCTGGAAGCAATGACCCAATTGCTAAAGCATTTGTCGCCCACCACAGGATTGGCCTTCGTCTATATCCAGCATCTGGACCCCGACCATGCCAGCATGCTTTCCACTATTTTGGCCCGTCAGACTGCTATGCCGGTGCAAGAAGCGACGGACCTGATGAAGGTACAAGCGAACCATGTCTATGTAATCCCGCCCAACAAAAGCATGGAGAGCATTGACGGCGTGCTCACCCTCGACCCGCGCCTGGCCAAGCCTGTCATACCCATGCCGGTGGACCAGTTCTTTATTTCCTTGTCCGAACGGCAAAAGGAAGGCAGTATCGCCGTCGTGCTGTCTGGTACCGGGAACGATGGTACGCTGGGTCTGAAGGCCATCAAAGGTGCAGGCGGCATCACCTTAGCCCAGGACGAGTCCGCAAAATTCCAGGGAATGCCCCAGTCTGCGATCAACCAGGAAGTGGTGGACATGGTGTTGCCCGCCGATCAGATCGCCAAACAACTCGAACGCCTGAGTCAGCAGTTGGCGACCATGCAGCAAATTATCCTGGAAGAAGGCCCGGAAGCGGTGATACTCGACGAAAGCATAGAAATAAAAAACATTTTGCTGTTGGTGAAAAACTCCAGCGGGGTTGATTTCAGTCTGTACAAAATGAACACGATCAAGCGACGGATCATCCGGCGTATGTTGCTGCACAAGGTAGATGGCCTGGCAAAATACCTGGGTTACCTCAAGCAGAACACCGCCGAAACCGGTCTTTTGTACAACGACCTGCTCATCAACGTGACCAGCTTCTTTCGCGACCCCGAGATGCTGCACTATTTGAAAAAAAACCTGTTGCCGGAAATACTGAAGACCAAATCATCCAACGATGCGCTGCGGATCTGGGTACCGGGCTGCTCTACCGGGGAAGAGGCCTTCTCGCTGGCGATTATCCTGACGGAATTGCTGGGCGCTAAAGCCAACGAAACGGCCATTCAGATTTTCGCCACCGACCTGAGCGACATGGTCATTTCCAAAGCCCGGCTGGGCATCTACAGCGAAAATGAGCTCGGCAACGTGTCGCCCCAGCGCCTGCAACGCTTTTTTAACAAAACGGACGGCAAATACCGCATTGCCAAAGCCATCCGCGACCGCTGTGTGTTCGCGCCCCACAACATCTTCAAAGACCCACCTTTCCCAAGACTGGATCTGATCAGTTGCTGCAACCTGTTTATCTACCTGAACCCGGCGCTGCAAAAGAAAATACTCGCCACCTTTCACTACGCGCTCCAGCCTGATGGGCATCTGATACTGGGCAAATCGGAGACGATCGGCACTTCTACCCGGCTTTTCTCGCAAGTAGACAAGAAGCATAAAATATACGCCCGCAAAAACGAAGTATCTAACTGGGCGTCCCTGGAGATGAGCCGTCAATTACCGGAAATGACGCGACCAAGCGTCTCCCCAGCCCCAAAAACAACCATTAAAACCCCGGATCCACAAGATACGCTCGAAATGCGGGTAGACCAGGTGCTGCTCCGCGAGTTCGTACCGCCTACCGTAGTCATCAACCAGGAGATGGACATCCTGCAATTTCGGGGCGCCACTGGCCTGTTTTTAGAACCGGCCTCCGGCAAAGCGACCCTGAATCTGTTGAAAATGGCGCGCCCGGAATTGGTATTTGAACTGCGCAACGCCGTGCACAAGGCCGCCAAATCAGGCCAGAGTGTCAAAAAGGTTGGTTTGCCCATCGTGGTCAAAGATAAATCCTACCTGATCTCCCTGGAAATCGTGCCGCTCAAGAGCGAGGTCGAGGAACAGCTTTATCTGGTGCTTTTTACCGAAAACACTCCTACCTTGCCTACGGAGGCCCACACCAACATATCCAAAGACAAGAAGATAAAGCAGCTGGAAGCGGAACTGGGCGCGGTCCGGGAAGATATGCGTTCGATCACCGAAGAGCAGGAAGCCAGCAACGAGGAACTGCAATCGGCCAATGAAGAGATTGTGTCCACCAACGAGGAGTTGCAGAGCCTGAACGAAGAACTGGAAACCGGCAAAGAAGAGATGCAAGCGACCAATGAAGAGTTGATGGCGACCAACCAGGAATTGCAGGTACGCAACCAGCAATTGTCGGAATCGTATGAATTCTCCGAGGCGATTTTTGACACGATTCGGGAGTCGTTCGTCGTGCTTGATCAGGACCTGCGGGTGAAGTCGGCCAACAAAACTTTTTATCACACCTTCCAGATCACGGAGAAAGAGACCGAAGGCCGTTTGATTTATGCGCTGGGCAACCGGCATTTTGACATTCCCAAACTGCGCGACCTGCTGGAAGACATTATCCCGAACAGCAACCATTTCTACGGATTCGAGCTGATGCATAATTTTCCGGTCATCGGTGAAAAGATTCTGCTGCTGAATGCCCACAAACTGATCCAGCAATCCAGTAAGCAGGAAATGATCGTGCTGGCCATTGAAGACGTGACGGGGCACCGGCGGGTGCAACAGCAGGCCGCCTTTCGCGATATGGCAGACAATGCCCCGGTGATGATCTGGGTGGCTGATCAGTACCAGTCACGCACCTTTTTTAACAATACCTGGCTGGAGTTTAGTGGCCGCACCCTCGAACAAGAGGTAGGTGATGGCTGGACGGCAGGCATTCACCCCGACGACCTGGAGGATTACATGGCGATTTATACCTCCCATTTCAACACCCGACAACCCTTTCAGACGGAGTTTCGGTTGCGTCGGCAGGATGGCGAATATGGTTGGCTGGCCGACATTGGCAAACCTGCCTACTCGCCTTCAGGCGAGTTTAAAGGCTACATCGGCTCCTGCACCGACATCCACGCCCAGAAAATGTTGAACGACGAACTGGATGCCCGGGTGAAGCAACGTACCCTGCAACTCATGGACGTAAATATCCAACTCAAACGCTCCAATGAAGAACTGCAAAACTTCGCTTTTGTAGCCAGCCACGACCTCCAGGAGCCGTTGCGAAAAATCATGAGTTTTTCCGATCGCTTGCAAAAACGCCATAAAGACGCCCTGAACGACGAAGCGAAAGAGTACCTCAATGCCGTGGAGCGCTCTGCTCAACGGATGAGCCTCCTGATCGAGGATTTGCTCAACTTCGCCCGCATCACGACGCATGAAAAAAACTTTGTATCGGTGAATCTAAATGATACGCTGGTCAGTACACTCCAAGAGTTTGATCTCATGATCACTCAAAAGAAAGCCTCGATCACCGTAGGCAATCTGCCTGCGATCGAAGCCATTTCCTTCCAGATGAAGCAGTTGTTCCAAAACCTGCTGAGCAATGCGCTCAAGTTCTCGACTGCGGAAAAGCCGCCCGAAATCACGATCTCTGCCCACAGCCCGTCTGCTGAAGATGTGCTCCACTACGTCAACAGCGACCGTCCGGGCGTTTATTGCGAGATTGTGGTCAGCGACAATGGCATCGGGTTTGAACCGGAGTTTGCAGAAAAAATATTTTCCATCTTCCAACGGCTGCATGGCAAGCAGGAGTACGAGGGTACCGGCATCGGGCTGGCACTTTGCCGGGGTGTCGTCAACAACCACGGCGGCGCGATCTATGCGATCAGCAAAAAAGGGGAAGGCGCGGCTTTCCATATCATCCTCCCTTTGAAACATCCTAAGGTACCGTGATTCCCCTCGCCGATTCTGTTGCACGAACGGCGACTTCGAGACTGGCAATCCCTGCTTCGAGCGAAGCGGCGAGCACGTGGTCTGGGTTTTCCATTTTTTTGAGCACATCGAGCAACGATGCCCGGACGCAATCGGCGTACACTTCCTGCTTGGATGGACCGAGCTGGAGCTGCCCTGTGAGAATTTCATTTACTTCATACAGAATCCCTCCGCTGTGCACGGTCTGCCTGCTTGAATGGCCGGTATCGCCGGAGATGCCCCAGCCTTTGGGCCTGGATTCATCGGAGGCATCGTCCATAGAGCGTATTTCGTCCAATTGAAAAAATGGGCTGGCGAGCAGGGTTTGTTTGGTGTTCTGACCGACCAGGGCTTTCACTGTTCCGTTCAGGGGGATCCAGCCGTGGAGTTCGATATCGGCCAGGTCATAAGCGAGTTGAATGCGGGTGGTTTCAAAAAAACCAGGGCGCGCAAACGAATGGTAGTGTGTAGCGATTAACCCGCCTTCATAGAGCGCGTTGGCCATGATCTGGTCTTCCTGCTGTGTATTGCGATCATGTTTCAATCCGTTGACCGCCAGTAATTTGGCAGGTGCCAAAAAGTGGATCAGGTCAATGAAATGAACGGCGTGTTCGATCAGGATGCCGCCAGAACGTTCCGGATGCCAGAACCAGTGCTCTGGCGGCAGTTGCTCGTCCTGGGCATAGTTTTCGACATCCACCCGGCGCAGTGTTCCAAAAATTTTCTGCTGTGTAAAAGATTGAAGCGCCTGCAACAACGGGTTGAAGCGCATGATAAAATCAATGGCTGCCACCTTGCCGGTGCGGTCGCGGCTCTGCACAATTTTTTGGGCATCAGCCAGCGTAATGGCCAGCGGCTTTTCAATGAGCACATGCTTGCCGGCCTCCATGCAAGCGATAGCCATTTCATGATGCGTAGCTGGTTCTGTGACGATGGCAATGGCTTCCACCTCTTTTTCCAGCAGCAAATCGCGCCAGTTGGAGAACATTTTCAAGCCGTTTGGGGCTTGCATACTGTCCGCATTTTGGTCGGCCACGGCCACCACGCGCACGTTCTCCAGTTGACTCCAGGCATTGTGCAGGAATTGTCCAAAGCCGCCATAACCGATGATTCCGATGTTGTGGATGTGCATTTTCTGTTTATTTTTTAAATACATGGGTTAGGAACGGGCAAATAATAACTTGTAAATTTGATATGCTTTCTTTTCACCCAGATGACCCATCTTTTTGATTAAATAGCCCCACTATTCGCTCAAAAAGATAGCCCATCTGAGCAAAAACCAAT
>Ga0209181_10003356_pt1 | contig 24802 bp, 25 predicted proteins | sample MAT05_FD_187208 | JGI IMG/M metagenome (GOLD analysis project Ga0209181, IMG submission 187208) | Freshwater microbial communities from Lake Fryxell liftoff mats and glacier meltwater in Antarctica - MAT-05 (SPAdes) (version 2) | ecosystem: Environmental > Aquatic > Freshwater > Ice > Liftoff...
ATCTGGTGGGCAATCAGCGCGCGCGCCTCGGCGGAAAAAGGGGGGTCCAACCCCCTGCGTGGCGAAAGGTGAGCGCATCGGGGCCACTCTCATTGTACGCGTGGACCCAGGAATGAACGCTCTGAAAATGCCGACCGACCTTGGCCGCCCACGTCGTCGCGTTCGCTTGGTGCCCCGCGATCTCGTAGAGCGCCATGAACCGCTCGCGGGTGCGCGCGTGCGGCGCCTTCATGGCGCGATCATAGAGATCCGAAAGGCTTTGCTCCCATTTTTCGTGCTCAACACGCAACATGTACGCGTTAGATCAGACCCGCCCACGCAGGGCCAAGAAAACTACGAGCTTCAAGCTGGCGGCGGTTTAGCGCAAGGAGGCGAGCCTTCGTCGCTTCAGCCACGCGCGCCGCGGTGAGGGCGCGATCCTGCGTGCGCGCGGCGCGCTGCCCCAGGCGCTGGAGCGGCGTCAACGGTGTCCCCATCGGTCACCTCCTTCGAGCTCGGCGGCGAGCAGCGGATCCTGCCCGGCGATCGTGATGAAGCGGGCCTCGGCGCGGGTGAGGCGGCGCTTGAACGTCGCGAGCGAGACCCCGCACGCGGCGGCGGCCTCGGTCAGCTCGAGGCCGTCGATGATCCGGAGAGCAAAGGCGATCCGCTCGTCAGCGGGGAGCCGATCCAGCGCGGCGTAGGTGCGACGCAGGGCCTCGATGTCGTCGTCGTTCGCCGCAGGCGCCTCGACCTCGGGGACATCGTGCCAGGGGAGGAAGCTCAGCCAGCGAGCGAGCGCGCGCCGCTTGATCGCGCTGCGAGCGACGTTGACGGCGAGGATGGTGATCCACCCTTTGAGGGCGGAGGCGTCCTTGACGCCGACGACGCCGCGGAGGGCGCAGGAGGGGCCGTGGTTGCGGGATCGGCCTGGATTGGCTTATCCTCTCCTCCGCGCCGGCGGTATCGTCAGGCCGACCCTCAGGACAGCGAACAGGAGACGATCATGGCGGTGACCGGAATCGGCGGCTTCTTTTTCCGCTCGAACGATCCGAAGGGCCTGGCGGCCTGGTACCTGGAGCATCTCGGCGTCGGCGCGCCGGAAGGCGTGTACCTCTGGAACCAGCAAGCCGGGCCGACGGTGTTCGCGCCGTTCGAGAAAGACAGCGACTATTTCGCCGCCGACAAGCGCTTCATGCTGAACCTTCGGGTCGACGACCTCGCCGGCATGCTCGCCTCGCTCAAGGCGGCGGGCATCGCGATCATCACCAAGGCAGAGTGGGACGCCAGCCCGGAAATGGGCAAGTTCGCCCGCATCCACGATCCGGAAGGCAACCCGATCGAGCTTTGGGAGCCGCCGGCCGCCGCGCCGGCATAGAGCGGGCGCGGCGCCGGAGAAATTCAATTCACGACGCGCGAGCGTGCTCCTGAGCACGACGAAGCACTCGGCATCGATGGCGGTGCCGATATCCGCCGCCATGATCTCCAGCGCCTTGGTGGGGTGCAGGGAGCCGAGCGCCCGGCCTGACTCAGCGGAGCGAATCGACGCAGGTGAGGACGGCCTCCACCACCGATCGCCCGAGCTGACGACACCGCTCCGGCGACCAGCCCCTGCCCCCGTCCGGCCTGTTCGCGTTGTCCTTGAACGGCATCTCCAGCCCTACCGAGAGGCAATTGAAGCGCTCCGCGACATACTCTCCCCGTCGTAGGAGGCGCAGGCGCGGTATTCCCACCAGCCGCCGGGATACGAGGACTCGCCGGCGTTGACGATGCGGAAGGTGCAGGGGACCCCCGCGGCGTCGCGGACGCGGAAGTAAAACCACTGCTTGAAATCGGAGGCGTTGTCGCCGCGGAGGGCGAGTGAGATGGAGGAGGGGTCCGACGCCTCCAGGACATCGATGCTCCCGGCTTCGAAGTCACAATCGATTTGCATGCGGTGAGGCTACCCGGATCGAGGAGGATCGTTCCAGGAAGTTCGACGCGGAGGCGCGGGCTTTCTGTCTTGAACGTCGGCGCCGCTCCTTGGCCTCTTTCGAGGGATGGACTCCCACTCTCGCGGGGGAGCGCCTCGTGGGCTACTTGATGGGCGACGGCTGCCGCTACGGCGCGCGTCCGAAGTGAGGCTTGGAGCGCCTGAGGCTCGCGGCGTGGATTCCGCCGCCTCGGTTTCCATGGCAGCGCTTGTCGGGTGGGTTCGGGCCGCGCTCCCCGTTTCACGCGGCCGTGGTGCCGCGCGGGCCGGTTCAGCTTGTGCTGCGGGCGCGAGGGCTGTCGGAAGCGTGCGATGCCGCCGTCGGTGCGCTTCCTCGGGCGGCGGGTCTACTTGGGGGCGTTGGTGATCCTGGCGAGCATCGTCGCGCTCGCCCTCCGCCCTCGACACCGAGGTTCTGTTCCCGGCGTTTGGCCTGCCCATGGAGCTGCCGGAGTAGGGCGCGATTTTTTTTCGAGCGACCGATGATTTCTCCGCGGGCGGGGAGTCCATGGAGCAAAAGGAGGACAACCTCATGTCCCACAAGCTCTTCGTCAGCCTGCCCATCAAGAACCTCGATCGCTCTGTGGCCTTCTTCAAGGCCCTTGGCTTCACGTTCAACCCGAAGCTCACGGGCGAGAACGCCGCCTGCATGCTCATTGGCGAGCACGCCTACGCGATGCTGCTCGTGATGCGCTGCTCCGCGAACCAGCTACCGTCGTTGAGCGCGAGGCTCTCCGCGAACAGTGCTACGCGTGCAGGGCGTCCAGTGTGTAGGCTTTTTCGCGGGTAGGCTCCTTCGCGGGTGAGCACCTCGGCTTTCCGCGGTACCTCATTGAACGTCGTCCTCGCGTGGCCTCACGAGGTACACCTTGACCGTGACATCTTGCGGCCCCGCCTCGTTGGGCACGGTCATGTGGAGCTTCGCCCCCTCGCACAGAGCCGGCGACAGGAGTGAGCTGCGGACCGGCCCTCCGCCGATGCGGGCCGGTCCTTCCAAGTCGGGAATCGGCTCGATCTGCTGAGGAGCCACGAGCCTGAAGATCAGGCGTCCTTGCTGGATGTCGTCAATCGTGATGCCAAGGCCCCGTGATTGCTGCGAGCCGAGCGTGACGCCAGTGCAGACCTCGTGCGCGCCGAGCCGCGCGCAGGGGACGATTCTCGGCCCGTCCTCGAGCACCTGAAGCCACATCGACCATTCCCTTTGGGATCGAGTACCCGTTTCTCGCCAGCCTGACAGAGGTGGCAAGCAAGGCCGTCGGAGACCGCGAGAGTGCGCGCCGTCGCGCAGTCCGTTTCCGAGCCCGGCCGACAGCACGCACCCAGCTCCACGTCGGCCTCGGAAGCGTCCTCCACCGGGGAGGGCGGTGCGGCCTGCTCTTCCAAAGGCGCTAGCTCAAAGTACGAAGGAGAGGGCGTGTGGACCGATCGCGCGCGCCGAGCTCCGAAGGTACAACTCCTTCACTGGCGTTCGAAGACGGCGACGCCGCGCACTTGTGTGCCGAGCATACCGGCGCTCAGAGTGAAGGCGAGCGCGACGCGATCCGAGTTTGGCCCGGCGATGAACCCCTGGAACGTGGCCTTGCAGCTCACCCCACCCGTGCAGGCCTTTCCCGTCGACGTGACGATGACATCGCCGCCGATCCGCGCCGGGTTGACCGCCGCCACACTGCCTACCTCCGACGTCGAGGGCGTACCCGTACCACCGTTGGTCGTGACCGCATACGTGGTGTCGCCGGGCATATCAATCGACAGCGCGAATCCGACCTTGGTCGACGCGCCCGCAAAGGACACGTTCATGGCCCCCGTCAACGTCCCGAGCGCGAGCGAACCGTCTTCGAGGGTGGGGTGGGTGGCGCCGATCAACAAGTACGTCGCGCCGCCGCTTGCCGGGACCAACGCGGGAGCCGTTTTGAGGCCGAGCGCGAGGTGGAAACCCTCCGTCGCGGAGAGGACGATACCGGGGTTGGCGTTGAGCACGCCCGCGGTGGTGCCGCCGGTCCAGCGTCCCCAGGCGACGAATGCATCCATGCCCGGCTCGGCGGTGGTGCTCGTCCCCCGCGTGGGGCTCTCGTTGGGCGACGCCACATAGCCCGTGATCGCGTTGCCCGCGAAGGTCGCAGTGACCGAAGGACGGCTATCGATCCCTGGCCCGCCGCGCGACGAATACGACAGGAAATAAGGTCCAGGGCCGATCCTCTCGCCTCCGCCGGTGCCGGTGCTGCTCGCCGTGCTCGCGCCTCCACCCGTGCCCGTGCCACTCGACGTGCTGGTGCTCCCGGAGCTTCCGCCGCCTCCATCCGAGCATGCCATGAGCACCGCGCCCACCATCGCCAGAGATCCCGCACGCAACATGACCGCTCCTCCCTCACTCCAGTGTGAGCCCTTGCGGGCACGGCAATCGCTGTGCCGCGCGAAGTGCGGGGAAATCCCTGCTGGCCGAGCTCTTCGAGAACGCGATAGGTCGCCTGGGCGTAGTGGATGGCGTAGCTGTCGACGATGAGGTGGATTCGCCGCACCTGCGCGCCGTAGCTTGCCGCGCTGACTCCGGGATGGGCGCGCTCATCTCCACCTCAGGGATGGGCTCGCACTCGGCCTTCTCTGAGGCTACGAATGGTCGCCAGCGTCGATCTCGAATGTCGAGCCGTGCGACTTTCTGACGATCACCTGCAACCCGAGGGAGGGTACGGACCGAACACACGCTGATGTGTTCGATCTTGTTGGTGAATCATCGATTGGCGTCGCCAGCCTACCACAACCGCAGCCTGCGGGGTGCTCCGGGCGAACCCTGTGGCGCCCTCTCGCTCTGCTGGCACAGACCCTTGCTCCGACCGTGGCGCACCTCCAAGTCGGCGGACTCGTCGAGCCCGCGATGCCAGCCGATCGCGGTGCCGAGCCACGCCGCGTCGGCGCCTCGACCTGGGTCGACCTGCTCAAGAGGCGCCCCAGGCAACCGCGGGCGCGCGAGGCGAGGTCGTCGAGCCACGAGGCTTCAACCCAGGCGAGCTCGACTTGACGGCGAAGATTGCTGCGTTCGCGGCAGACTTCGACCGTCCACCGACTCGGGGGAGGATCAGTCTCTCGGAACAGATTCGATTCGCCATATGCGCTGTCGGCCGGGACGATCTGCCCGGGGAGACCGTCGCGGATTGCGCTCTCGATCATGCCGAGCGCCAGCTCGATCTTCGTCTGGAATCGCAGATTTTCAGGGATCTTGGCGGCCGCACGCCGCGCAGGATCCTCGGTCCACGAGGTCGGCAGATAGAGTGCTAAGTCGATGGACAAGTGTTCGGTTCGGGTCGCTACACTCAAGCTCACGCCCACCTGGCAATTGGCGATCTTGCCGACTGATCCCGTGTACTGGCGCTGCACACCGACCGAGCAGGTCCCCTGCTTGAGGAAGCCTGTATCATCGATAACCCACGTCGTCACCGCCTCTCCACGTGCGCTCAATGCAGCGAGAGCATACCTTGCGGCCACCCGCTATACGGCGTGGTCATCCCAGTTCGCACGTGCGAGGAAATGGAGGAGCTTGTCGTGGGTGTGCTGCATCTCGACGACGCCGCCGCACGCGCGCGCTGCGATCGGCGCGGCGCTCTTTCGCTCCCCTTCGCCGAGGATGCCGAAGGCGTACATGGCGAAGGATTCTGGCTTGCGCGTGTCCCGCAAACGGGCGCCAATTCGAGCAAATACGCGTCGAGACGCGCGACACCGGCGGCGTCAAACTGGTAGCTCACACGCCCGGATCACACGCCCGGGGACGCGGGGCCAAATTTTCCGCAGTAGTGCTGGAATCCCGGAAATGTTGTCAAACTTCGGGTGCCTCCCCGACAGAGCCGGGGGTTTTCCAGTTACATAATATTCGGGCGCAGGCCGAGGCGTGATGACTCACCCGGCTTTCACAATCCCCATCTGAACAGGGCCGGACCCCGGGCATCCTGAGGCCTCTCTCCCGGTGAGAGCGGCCACCGCGGCCTGCGCGCATGGGGATATGCGAAGTCGACGCTGCGAACGACACGTCCCCATGATGCCTATCCGCCGATCTTCGCGCGTTCAAAGCTCTTGATCGCCTCGTTGATCGCCCCTGGACTGACGGGCTTGACCAGGGTGAGATTGAAGCCCGCCTCCCGGGCACGTTGGAGGTCCGTCACCTGGCCGTAGCCCGTCACCGCCACGAAATGCACGCCCTCGAGCCGGGGGGCGCTGCGCAGCCGCCGGGCGAGCTCGTAACCGTCCATCGCGGGCAGGCCGATGTCGAGCAGCGCGACATCGGGGGAGAACGATCGGACCGCCGTCAGGGCCGAGGGCCCGTCGTACACCACGCGGACCTCGTGCCCCAGCGCCACCAGCGCCTTGCCGAGCATGTCCGCCGCGTCCTGGTTGTCGTCGACGATGAGGATCGTGTGTCCACCCGTTGCCGTCGCGGGAAGGGTCGGCGCCGCCGGGGCGCGGGCCGAGGTGACCCCCTGCGGACGCGGCGCCGGGGAGAGCGGGAGTGTCACCGTGAACTCGCTGCCTCGGCCGGGCCCGTCGCTGCTCACCGCGACCGAGCCGCCGTGCATCGTCACGAGACTCTTCACGATCGCGAGGCCGAGCCCGAGCCCGCCCCGCGAACGGTCCAGCGACTGCCGCACTTGAACGAACCGGTCGAAGACCCGTGGTTGCAGCTCGGGCGCGATGCCGATGCCGGTGTCGCGCACCGACAGGATCGCTGTCGAGGCGGCGCGGCGCGCGAGGACTGTCACCGTCCCTCCGTTCTCCGTGAACTTGGCCGCGTTCGTCAGCAAGTTGGAAATCACCTGGATCAGGCGCGTCGGATCGCCGTGAATCCACAGGTCGGGCGCGACCTCGACGGTGAGCTTGTGGGACTTCTGCTCGTACAGCGGGCTCGCGATCTCGATCGCACGCGCGACGAGCTCGGCGACCTCGATGGTCTCCTTCGCCAGCCGGATCTTGCCCGTCGTGATCCGGGAGACGTCGAGCAGGTCGTCGACCAGGCGGACCATGTGAACCACCTGTCGTTCGATCACCGCGCGCTCCATCTCGAAGACCCCGTCGGGATGCATCTGCATCAGCTCGAGCGCGCTCACGATCGGCGCCAGCGGGTTCCGGAGCTCGTGGCCGAGCATCGCGAGAAATTCGTCCTTCGCGCCGCTGGCGATCTCGAGATCGCGCCGGGTCTGCCGCAGCTCGTCGATGTTGGTGTTGGTGCCGAACCACCGGACGATGCGGCCCGACGCATCGTTCACCGGCACCGCGCGCGTCAGGAACCAGCGGTAGACGCCGTCGGCGCCGCGCAGGCGAAACTCGGTCTCGAACGGTGTGCCGGTCCGCAGCGACGCCGACCAGAGCTCGAGGATGCGCGGCAGATCGTCCGGATCTTGGACCGCCTTCCAGCCCCAGCCTTGCATCTCCTCGAGCGAGGTGCCGGTGTAGCGATACCAGCCCTGGTTGTAGAAATCGATCCAGCCCTCCGCGTTGGCGGTCCAGGCGAGCTGCGGGATCGACTCGATCAGGATCCGGAAGTGTTGCTCGCTCGCCTCGATCAAGACGTGCGCCGCGCGTTCGCGCACCAGGAGCTCGTCGCGCTCGCGGAGCGCTTGCTCCAGCGCGTGGTGGGCGACCTCGGCGTCGTCCGCCAGCTCTTCGGAGCGCAGCATCGCGAGGACGAGCTTCTCGTTGGCTTCGCGCTGATCGAGGAGGATCGTTCGGGTGGTGACGGCGTGGACGCGCCCGGGACCGCCGCCCGTCACTTGGTCTCCCTCGACCCCGCCTGCGGCTGCGCCCAGCGCAGTCTCGGCGAGCCCGTGAGCAGGCCGTCGTAGTGCTGGAGCGTGTCGGCCAGCATCCGCATGCCGTCCTTGGTGATCTCGTATTCCTGCACATCCTTGCTGTGGCCGCTGGCGCGGATCTTGACTACCGACATCCCGCGCCGGAGCTGGCCGCCGATCTCGATGTAGCGCTGCATGACGATTGCATCGGTGAGAAACGCGACGCCTTGCGGGCTGAACTGGAGGCCGTCGTAGGAGTCGGCGAGCTCGACGGTCGCCATGATGGTCACGCCGGACGCGGTCAGCGCGCCCATCATCCGGTACAACGATTCGCGGAAGTCCTCGCGGAAGGTCGGCGCCAGCGCGAGCTCCAGGCCCGACAGCGAGTCGATCACGGCGCGCTTCGCGCCGATCCGCGTCACCGCTTCGCGGATGGCCACCATGGTCTCGTCGATCGAGAGGTCGAGTGGACGCAAATACAGGATCTCGAGCTGGCCGGCGGCGATCAGCGGCTTGAACTCCGCTCCGCGCGGTGTGGTCAGCAGGTAGTCGTTCGGGCGCTTCTCGAAGACCGCGATCACCCCGGGCTCGCCGCGCTTGATGCCTTCCAGGATGAACTGGTTGGACAGCACCGTCTTGCCGGCGCCGGACGGGCCAGCGACGAGCACCGAGTATCCCGCGGGGATGCCGCCGTCGAGCATCTCGTCGAGACCGGTCACGCCGGTCGAGAGCCGATGATCGAGCGGATTGATCGCCGGGACATCGTGCTCCCCGGGCTCCTCGGGCCGCGGCAGTCGTGGGAATACGCTGATGCCGCGGTCGCTGATGCGGACGGTGTGCAGCCCCGGGATCTGCTCCTGCCCCCGGACCTTCGCGACCTGGAGCTTGCGAACCATCGAGTTGCGTTCCATCGACTGGTAGAGCCAGATGATCCCGTCGGCGACGGTGAAGACGGCGTTGCTCGCGTTCTTTTCCTGCTCGAAGTACTCGCCGACGAGAAACGTGGTGGCCTCGCAGCTCGTCAGGTGCAGGGCGAGCTTCTGCATGAAGCTCTGAAGGTTGGGCTCGCTGTCACGTTCGGCCGGGGCACTCCGGACCACGGCCCGGAACGAATCGACGACGACGATGCTGGCACTGGACCGTTCGACCTCGCGCACGATGCTGTCGAATACCTCGGCCAGGTTTCCGGTCACGGCGGCATCGCCGAGGTGGAGGAAACGGACGGACTCGTCGATCTTGGACGCGTCGAAGAACGAGAACTGCTGCTGATAGCGCAGCATCTTGATCGGGGGCTCGCCGAGGACGCTGATGTACAGCGCCTTGCGCTCGGGGCTCGCGTTGGCGAACAGGATCTGATGAGCGAGCGTGGTCTTGCCACAGCCGGGGGCACCCGCGATCAGGTTCAGCGAGAACTCCGGAATGCCGCCGCCGAGCACGTCGTCGAGACCCGGTATGCCGGTGGGCAGCTTGTTGATGCGAACTCGATCACTCACTACGTGGTCTCCTTGGTGATCGCCTCGACGCCCATCGGCCAGTCTCGGTACAGCACCCGCGTCGTCACCTTCACGCCGATGAAGGTCGTGAGCAGCCCGGAAAAGATCGCGAAGACGGACGCCGCATCCTCGGCCGCCGCATCCGGATCCATCCGCCGCAGGTGATCGTGCAGGTGCTTTCCCGGGCTTGCTCCCTCCCGGGCCGCGACGCCTTCGGGAAGAACGAATCCGGGCAGGCTCGCGAGCTTCAAGCTGCGAAAGAACAGCGCGCGCACGCCGGCCGAGCCAATCACCGGCGCGAGCCGGTCATGGACCTGGTCGTACACGCGTTCGGCGACGTTCGCAGCGAGGTCGTCGTCGCTGCGCTCGTGCGCGAGCAGCTGTCGGGCAAATGCCAGGTCTGCTGCGGTTGGGTATTTCATCGGATGCGGCTTTGCGAGGCTGACACGCGGTCGACAGCCGACCCTACCGGATCGCTTCGGTGGAAGCCACCCCATGTTTCGTCGTTGCGCCCCGCGGCCTCCGCGTGTGCGCCCCCGTACCCTCCGGCGCCGTTCGAAGAAACCGGTTCAGGCATCGCGGTGGGCCGGTTGGCTGGCGCCTCCCGGCCGACCCGCCTGGACGTCGTCGATCCGCTCCTGCTCGGGAGTCATGTCGATTCCCACATGGTGCTTCTGCACCATATTCCACCCCAGGAACCCGGCGGCCAGCGTCAGCCCGATGCCCAAGGCAGCACGCGCGACGGCGGCGACGTAGGCGGGGGTTGGCTCGTTCGGCGGCGGCTCGCCTGCGGCCTGCGGCTCCGAGGGCGCCTTGTTCCGCTTGCCGTGCACAGCCATGAAATCGATCAGCGGCTTCACCTCGACGGCCAGCATGGCATCGTGGTCAGCGGCCTTCACCAGCGCTCCATAGAGCGACAGGAACGCTTCCCAGTACTCCGACTGCGCCTGTTAGGCCGTATCCGTGACGAGCGTCAAGCCGCTCTGGAGCAGGGCGAGGAAGGGGCGGATCTGCCGCGCCAGGCGGAGATCGTTGATCATGCCTTCGAGGGGAACACTCTTGGGGTCGGGTAGGCCGAGGTGTCATCGGGGGGTTCTCCAGTCCGATGCCACCCCGGCCTACCCGACCCCAACACTCTTGACCTTCACGTCGTAGCGCGTGCAGAGATCGTGAGCGAGCTCCACCATCGTCTCGCCGCCGCGGCGCGGATGAAGCATCTGGGTGCGCTCGTCGTCTGGCAGCGTGCGGCAGAAGGATACCCCCGTCCTCGAACACACCCGCGTTGAGCCACTTCCCGATGAGCCGCAGCAGCACTCCATCGTGCACCCTGCGGCCAAGGATCTCCCGCAACGGACGGCGAAACGCGGGCGCGAGGGGCAACAGGTTGCGCCGTAGGGCCCCGCCGCCAGCCCCCAGCGCGTCGTGGCCCGCGCGAAAGCCCTGGGAGGTCCTACCCGCCGCTCCGCTCGCCGTCGCCCCGCGCTCGCCGTCGCCCGCGGGCTCACCGTCGGCTCCGGCGTCCCCCCGCCGCACCCCGCGAGCGCCAGCAGCGCCCCGCAAGCCCGGCTCGTCGCCTCGATCCGTCGGCCATCGGGCGGCATTCTACAGAATCGCGCGGAGCCCGGCGCGCAAAGACGCCGCGCGTGCATCCGCCCGGCGTAAGGTGACGACCATGCCGTTCAGTCGCTCGGCGAACGGTCTCACGCTCTGACAGTAAAGTACGGCACCCTGGCACGCTTCATCTGCGCGCCGGTCACGCGAGAACGCCACATGTGACCTGATGCGACACGCGCGCGTCGTCGGCGTTGCCCTTGCCGTCCGCATGAAATCAGCGGATCTCCCCTCCGGGACGCGTCGCGCTCGCCGGCACGCTTTCTGCTGTCAACAGTCCCATGTCAGTTGAAGCGAGCACGAGTACAGAGACCATGGCCCCGGTGGTGCCAGCGGGGGCGCCCCACGTGGTGGGGATCGGCGCTTCGGCCGGCGGGCTGGAGGCGCTCGAGCATTTCTTCGACAACATCCCGATGAAGAGCGGGATGGCGTTCGTCGTCATCCAGCACCTCTCGCCGGACTTCAAGAGCCTGATGGACGAGATCCTCGGGCGCCGCACCGAGCTGCCCATTCACCTCGTCGAGAATGGCATGGTGGTCGAGCCCGACCACCTCTACCTGATCCCTCCGAAGAAGGAGATGATCATCGCGGGCGGCCGTCTCCTGCTCAGCGAGCGGGATCGCGATCAAGAGCTGACGCTGCCTATCGACGTGTTCTTCCGCTCGCTGGCGCAGGACTGCGGCGCGCTGGCGATCGCCGTGATCCTCTCCGGGAGCGGCAGCGACGGCTCACGCGGGATCCGCGCCGTCCACGAGGCGGGCGGCTTGGTCCTGGTGCAGGACGTCGAGAGCGCCCAGTTCGACGGGATGCCGAGGACGGCGCGCGACGCCGGCGTGGCCGACCACGTGCTGCCTCCGCAGGAGATGCCGCGGGTGCTCCTAGAGCACGTGATCCGGGCGGGCCGCGCGCCCGCGCCCGCGCCCACCGGCGCGGATCCGGGGATGATAGCCGTCTACAAGATGCTCGAGGACCAGTTCGGCATCGACTTCACGCACTACAAGCCGAGCACGGTGACGCGGCGCATCGAGCGGCGGCTCCAGCTCGCTCAGACGAGCGACATCGAGGAGTACATCAAGCGCCTGAAGGGCGACTCGAAGGAGCTCGACGTGCTCTATCGAGACCTCCTCATCGGGGTGACGCGCTTCTTTCGAGACCAGGAGGCGTTCGCGGTCCTCGAGCACGAGGTGCTCCCCGAGCTCCTGCGACAGGGACCGCGCGACGCGCCGTTCCGCGTATGGGTCGCCGGCTGCGCCACGGGCGAGGAGGTCTATTCGCTGGCCATCCTGCTCCAGGAGCTCACCTCCCGCGACGGCCAGCGTCCGTTCAAGATCTTCGCGACGGACGTACACCACGGCTCGCTCGAGTGGGCGACGCGCGGCCTCTACGAGGCGGACGCGGTGGCGAACGTCTCGCCCGAGCGCCTGGAGCGCCACTTCACCACGCGCGGGGGCAGCTACCAGGTCGTCCCTGAGCTCCGCCAGGCGGTCGTCTTCGCGCGCCACAACGTGATCAAGGACGCGCCGTTCACGCGCATCGACTTCGTGAGCTGCCGCAACATGCTCATCTACTTCCAGCCGGCGGCGCAGCAGAAGGTCCTGAGTCTGTTCCACTTCGCGCTCAACCGCGGGGGCGTGGTGCTCCTCGGCCCGAGCGAGACCCCGGGCCACCTCATCCACGACTTCGAGACCGTCAACCAGCACTGGCGGATCTATCGGAAGTACAGCGACCGGCGGACGCAGGTCGACCCCCGCTTCCAGCAGGCCGCGCTCAAGGCCGCGAACGTCCCCCGCCCCGCGAGCGCCGCCGCCGCGCGCCACCCAGTGTCGAACCTGGTCGGCACCTACGACGCGCTGCTCGACGAGTTCATGCCCCCGAGCCTCCTCGTTAACGAGCGCGGCGAGCTCGTCCACGCGTTCGGCGGCGCGAGCCGCTTCCTCCGGATCACGGACGGCCGGCAGGGGCTCGACGTCTTCGAGATGCTGGTCTCCGATCTCCGGATCGTGCTGAGCGGAGGCCTGGCGCGCGCCCTGCGGGAGCCCGCGGCCGTCGTGTTCAAGGGGGTGCACGCCGACGGGGCCGCGTACAAGGTCACCCTGCGCCGGGTCGAGAGCCGGCGGGGGACCCTGCCTCACGTCTTGATCATGTTCGAGGCGATGGAGGAGGCGCCGCGCCCCGCCGCGCTGCCGGAGACGGAGATCGACCTCCGCGAGGTCTCGCGCGATCAGCTCGGCGCGCTCGAGGCCGAGCTCGTCTACACCAAGCAGAACCTGCACGCGACGACCGAGCAGCTCGAGGCGAGCAACGAGGAGCTGCAGGCGGCCAACGAGGAGCTGCTCGCCTCCAACGAGGAGCTCCAGAGCACGAACGAGGAGCTCCAGAGCGTCAACGAGGAGCTCTACTCGGTGAACGCCGAGTACCAGCGGAAGATCAGCGACCTCACCGAGCTCGGCAACGACATGGAGAACCTCCTGTCGAGCACGGACATCGGCACCATCTTCCTCGACCGGGAGCTCAAGATCCGGAAGTTCACGCCGCAGATCGCGGAGAGCTTCAACCTGGTGGCGCACGACGTCGGGAGGCCCATCGAGACGTTCGCCAACGCGGTGGACCACCCGGAGCTGAGCGACGATCTCAGGCGCGTGCTGGCCACCGGCGAGCGCGTGGAGCGCGAGCTGCGGGATCGGCACAACCGCTCGTTCTTCCTCCGCATCCTGCCCTACCGCGCCAAGGGCGCCGTCGCCGGGGTGGTGCTCACGCTCATCGACGTGAGCGGCCTCAAGGCGGCGGAGGACGCGCTCTTCCACGAGCGCTACCTCCTCAACAGCCTGCTCGTCAGCGTGCCCGACGCCATCTACTTCAAGGACGCGCGCGGCCGGTTTATCCGCACCAACCCCGCGATGGCCGAGCGCCTCGGCCTCGCCGATCCGCGCGAGGCCGAGGGCAAGACGGGCTTCGAGCTGCCCGGCAACGAGACCGCGCTGGCGGTGCACCAGCAGGACGAGGTGGTGCTGCGGACCGGCGAGGCGCAGCACTACCAGCTCGAGAAGCGCGTGCTCCGGGACGGCGCGGTGGAGTGGGATCTGGTGACGAGGCTCCCGCTCATGGACGCCACGCGCGGCATCGTGGGCATCATCGGCATCTTCCGCAGCGTCACCGAGCAGAAGCGATCGGAGGAGAAGATCAAGGACTCGGTGCGCAGGCGCGACGAGTTCCTCGCCATGCTCTCCCACGAGCTCCGGAACCCCCTCGGCGCCATCGTCAGCGCCGCGACGCTGCTCAAGGAGACCGGCGCCGTCGCCGTCGACGAGAAGATCCTCCACGTCCTCGAGCGCCAGTCCGAGCAGATGGCGCACCTCCTCGACGATCTGCTGGAGGCGAGCCGCGTCACCCAGAACAAGATCGAGCTGCGAACGCGCGTCATCGACCTGGGCATCGTGGCCCTGGACGCGTCCGAGGCGGTCCGGAGCCTCATGGAGAGCCGGGGCGTCAGCTTCTCGGTGTCGATCGCCCCCGAGCCGATGTGGGTCGAGGGCGACCCCGCGCGGCTCCAGCAGGTCCACATGAACCTGCTCAACAACGCGGCCAAGTACACCCCGCGCGGAGGCCACGTCGTGCTCGAGGTCAAGCCCGTCGACGGGCACGCCGTGATCCTCGTGAAGGACGACGGCGCCGGGATGCCCACGGAGATGCTCGAGACCGCCTTCGAGCTCTTCGTGCAGTCCAACCGCACGCTCGACCGGGCCCAGGGAGGTATCGGCGTGGGGCTCACGCTCGTCCGCGGGCTGGTCGAGAAGCACGGCGGCACGGTGACCGCCCGGAGCGACGGCGAAGGCAAGGGCAGCGAGCTCGAGGTGCACCTGCCCCTCGCCAAGGCGTCCCTCGTGGAGGCGACGACGCCCACTGCACCCGTCCTGCAGCAGCCCAGGCGCTCACGGCTCGTCGTGGTGGAGGACAACGCCGACAGCAGCTTGATGATCTGCACGCTCCTCAGGCGCGCCGGGTTCGAGTGTCACCCGACCGCGGACGGCCTCTCCGGCCTCGCCCTCCTGGACGAGGTGCTCCCGCACGCCGCCATCGTGGACGTCGGGCTGCCCGGGATCGACGGCCTGGAGCTGGCCCGCCGCGTGCGCGCGAGCCCCGTTCACGGGCACATCTATCTGGTCGCGCTCACCGGCTACGGACAAGAGGCCGACCGCAAGCTGGCGCTCGAGGCCGGCTTCGACGAGCACGTGGTGAAGCCGGTGGACGTCGCCACGCTCAAGCGCCTGCTGGCCGAGGGCGCGCCCGCGCCCCGCGCTCCCTTGGCCTCCCAGCCCGCACGCGAGACCGCGGGGTGACGGAGGGCCGATCTATTCATTGATCAACACGTTCAGGTACAGCATGCGGAAATGTTGCGAGCAGAGCGCCAAAAGCTGTCGCTCTCGCTGTCTGAACCTTAAAGTCCTTGCACGTTTGCCCGACGATCGGCAGCAGCGCGATGTAATGGCACAGGGCAACCTGCGGGAACAAGTGATGGATGATGTGGTTGTTCAGCCCATTCGACAGCGCCGTCCAGATCCAGGAGGTCCGCTCAGAGTCGTGGCCTTCCGGCGCCTGGTAGGCGGCAAACTCGATCAAAGGTTCCTTCCTGTCAGCAGCTTCGATTTTCCCCTCTGCGATCTGCTCATTGGGCGGTAATGCATCGGCCCTTGCCGCTGCAACTGGATCGAGCAGGAATCGCACCGCGAAAGCCTGGCCTGCGGGGACGTCGCTCCCGCCGGCCTGTCTTGGCAAATCGCCCGCCGGCCAATGGAAGCCTTCTTTCGCGCCCGGCGACGCACCCGCTGCCGGACGGCCATCACGACGGCGACGCTACCACAAAGCGCGGCGGCCGGGTGTGAAAGGAGGCTTCCAGTCCACCGACTCGGGGGAGGATCAACTGGCGCCCCCTGCGCGTCTACGACAACCCGATTGTGCTCCGCAGCCGGAATGTGGAGAATGCGATTCGCAAGACCGTTGATGCCGCCGTGCTCGAGGCTGTGGACCACGGGGTCGCCAACCCCGTAGCCAAGGCGAGGGGTCATGGAAGCGGTCATCGTGCGTCAAGGGCCTCCCTGTGGAAAGGTCGACCAGCATGATTCACGGTATCCGGAGCCTCCTCCGAGGCCTCGCAGCGCACGCCGGGGGTAAATCGTCTGTAAATCGCGTTGGGTGCGGCTCTTCTCCGACAGGGACAATCCCGTGCAACATCGGGTGCTGAGCACGAGCAGGTCCTCGGCGGGCGCGTGGGCGGGCTCGCGCTGCTCATAGAAGGCGTCGAAGTCTTGCGCGGCGCGCACCGCCAGCTCCTCGACTTGCCTCTTCGCGATCGTGGCACCACCGTAGTCGTGAACGATCTCGACGACCTCCTCGAACGACGCGCGCGCAACCTCCCTGGCGACCATCCGCCGGACACCGAAGGAGAACAGCTCACGAGGGAGGTTTAGGGTCGCGTCCATCGGGTGCAGGTCCTCACATCCAGGCGCCTGATAGGCCGCGCGAGGAACGACCACTGTACCAACGACGGTCTCCAGATGTCGCTCGCTGTCGCGCGAAGACCGTCGCTCCACTCCGTCGACACCGGTCACCTCGACCCGCTTTTCGACTGAGGCGCGCAGCGCAAGATGCTCTTCCAGCATCAGCCGGGCCCACTCTTTCCCCTGCGCGTCGCAGAGGGCTTCCACGTCGGTATGCGGTGCTCGGATCATCTCGGTGGCCCGCAGTTTACCCTCGACCGCCGCGGCGTGCGTCCTCTGATCGCGCGAACGGAACTTCGAAAACCTCAAGCGGCTGGACCTCGACTGCGCTCATGCGGCGGCTCCTTCCGGGCCAGGAGCGACGCTCCTCGGCTCTCGACGGAAGACGGGGCAGCTGCGCGCGAAATTCCCTCAACTACACGAAACTGGTCGATTTTTGACCGCCGCAGAAGAGCCGCACCCAAGTCAGACTCTCGAAGAGGTGCATCGCACTTTCAGGGCTGCGGCATAAGTAGCTGAAATCAATGATAGTTCAACCCGTTCGGCGCTCTATCGACCTTCCGCGCTCGCGCCGAACCAGCTCGCGCCCGTGCGCACGGTGTCACCGCTGCATGCCGTCGAGGATCTTCTGCACCTGATCCGCCACGAGGTCCGGCCGGGAGAGGAACGGGTGGTGGCTGGTGGGTAGCTCGACGGACTGTGTTGCGCGTGCTGCGTGAGCGCGTTGGAGTGCGAGCGACGTGCTGCGGTCCTCAGTGCAGACAAGGTAGGTCGAGGTCCTCCCTTGCCACGCCGCCGCGGTGGTCGGTGTGATGAACGCGCCGACCGACTGGGCCGTCAGCCGGTCCCACGCCTGCGCTCGAGCCGCCGGGGCAGAGACGTCGTCCCAGAACCGGGCACCGAACGAGTCCTGGTCATAGCCGGTCACGCTGAGGGTCCTGTCGCCGTTGTCGGCGATCGCGACCGGGTCCTGCTCGGCGCTCATGATGGCGCTCTGCGATTGCCCGATCTCCGGCAGGTAGGGCGAGCCGCATCCCGGCGAGCGCCAGCCGCATTCTGATTCTCTGTCGCCTGGATCAGAACCCGAGCGCTGGATTGGTCTTCTTCGGCGCCGGCCCCAGTACAGCCTTGGGAACACCGCTGGTCTTGGCCGAGCTGGTGGCAGAGGGGACCGGGGGCGCCTTGGCCTTCACCTGCGCGCTCGGCTCAGGGGTAGGGGCAGGCGTGGACGTAGGCGCAGGCGTCGGAGCCGGGCGCGCCTCTACGACCGTCGTCTCTTGCGGAGCAGGGATCGGGGCGCTCGATGCTTTGGCTGCTGCCGGAGCCTGGGTGGCGGCACCGGCAGGGGTCGCATCCCCCCGCGGGGAGCTCCAGAGGAGGGCGAGGACGCCAATGGCCAGGACCGCCATCATGGTGCCGGCGGAGAGCAGGACCCAGCGCAGGGCTTTGTTCGAGGTGGGGGGCTGGGAGTTGAGGAGGTCGGAGACGCGTGGGGCGTTGGTGAGCGTTCCGGCGCTGGTTTGAGCGGACGGGGGCTCGGTGGCCGCGGGCTGGCGCTGGGGAGGTGAGCTCCAGGGCTGGGTCACCACGGAAGGCTCGTTCCAGATCGGCGCCGCGGCGGGGGGCGGGTTCCAGGTTGGGTTCGAGGGGGGCGCGGAGGAGGGGGCGATGGTGTGGAGACGGAGCTCGACCCGGGGTAACGAGGGCGGCGGGGTCGGCGCGGCTTTGCTCGTGAGCGAGGGTTGGGGGGTGCGCACGTGGCCTCGGCCGGCGAGGATGGCGAGCTCCGAGGCGAGCTCCCGGGCGCTCTGGAAGCGGGCATCGGGGTTGCGCTCGAGGGCGCGGAGCAGGAAGGCGTCGATGTCGGGGCCGAGGTCCGGCGCCATCGAGGACGCGCGCGGGATCGGCTCGGCGCAGACCTTGACGATCACGTCGATCTGGCTGCCGGAGAAGGGGAGCTGACCGACGATCGCGCGGAAGGCGATGACCCCGAGCGACCAGAGATCGCTGCGGTAGTCGAGGCCGCGGGAGCCGCGGGCTTGCTCGGGGCTCATGTAGTGGATCGAGCCGAGCACGACGCCGGTGGCCGTGGCCTCGTTTGCGTCGCTCTGGTTGGTCTGCTTGGCGATGCCGAAGTCGAGGACCTTGACGACCTCGTCGTCGTCGTCCCGCGCCAGGAAGATGTTGGCCGGCTTGAGATCGCGGTGGACAATCCCGGCTTCGTGCGCCTTGCGGAGGGCCTTGGCGATCTGGCTGAAGATGATCGCCACCGAGGGGAGCGGGAGGCGGCGCAGGCGCTTGAGGCGCGAGCCGAGATCCTCGCCGGTGAGGAGCTCCATCACGATGTAGGGGGTGCCGTTTTCGACGCCGTAATCATGGATCTGGACGACGTGGCGGCTGTGGAGCTGGGCCGCGGCGCGCGCTTCGCGTTCGAAGCGGGTGCGTCCTTCGGACGTGGCGGCGAGGGCCGCTTCCATCAGCTTGATCGCCACGAGGCGCTGGAGCTGGAAGTGCTGCGCGACCCAGACCGAGCCCATGCCGCCCTGCGAGAGCGGTCGCTCGAGGCGGTATCGCCCCGCAATCACGGTCCCTGTGCCGAACGACCCCATTGCCAGACGAGTTCTCCCCGGAGGGCGGCGAAGTTAGCACAGCGCTCCAGCAATTGGGACATCCTGCACGTTTCGCCGGGAGCGAGGCCGCTGGATGGTAGCGTGGCCGGCCAAGGCGGGCGCGCCGCCCCGCCCGCGAGGAGACGACGAAGCGTTGAGGATCCCGTGGCTCGTCGCCCTGGCCGCTTCAACGCTCCTGCCGTCGCCGCTGCCCGCGGACACCGGCGCGCGGATCGCGTTGCGCTGGGCCGCGCCCGCCGAGTGCCCCTCGGGCGCGGCAGTGGGCGCCGAGGTGGATCGCCTCCTCGGCCCTACGGCGGCGCGTCTGCCCGCGCCGATCGCCGTGAGCGCCGAGGTCGCGCGCGACGATCGCGGGGCCTGGCATGTTCACCTCGAGACGCCGGGGGAGGGGACCCCGCGCGTGCGCGAGATCCACGGCGCGTCCTGCGCGGCGATCGCCGACGCCACGGCGCTGATCCTGGCGCTGAGGATCGATCCCGCCGCGGCCCTCGCCGCTCCGAGCGCGGTGGGTTCGCCTCCGGAGGCGCCGAGGTCGCCGCCGGAGGCGCCGAGAACGCCTGCCGACGCGGTAAGACCGCCACCAGGTGCGGTGACGCCGCCGCCCGAGGCGCCGAGGCTGCCTCGAAGCGTGATCGGTTCGCCCCCGGCTCGGTCGGCGCCCACGCCGACGTCGTGGCGAGCGGCGGCCTGGGCAGGCCTCGATACGGCGTCGCTCTCCCGGCTCGCGGCGACGTTCGCGCTCCTCGATGAGCTCGACGACGAGAAGCGCGCTGTCCTGGTGCTGGCCGAGCTCGAGCAGATGACGGCCCCGGAGATCGCCGAGTCGCTCGGGGTCAACCTCCATACGGTGTATGCCCGGCTCCGGGCCGCTCGCCGTGAGCTCGAGCAGGCCGCGCAGCGCGAGCGGGCCCGCGACACCTGGAGGCTCACATGAGCAAGCTCGGAAGCAAGCTCGTTCCCAGGCTCGGCCCCGGGGCCCGATCGATCCTGGAGGCCGGCCGCGCCGGGGACGATCCCACGCCGGCTGACCGCGCCCGGGTGAAGCAGGCCTTGATGCGATCGATCGCCGCGAGCGCCGCGAGCGGGGCGACGTCGGCGGCCGGCTCGGCAGGCGCGGCGCAGGGCGGCGCCGCGGTGGCCAAAGGCACCTCGATCGGTCTGGGAATCAAGCTCTTCGGCGGGGTGGTGCTGGCCCTGGCGGTGGGCGCAGGCGTCCTTTTCCAGCGCGTGAGTACGCCGGATCCGGTCACTCCGAAGGCCGCACCGATCGCGGTGGTACCGGCGCCGGTGGACAGCGCCAACGCAGCTCCAAAGGCGGTGAGCGCGCCGGATCCGGTGGAGGTTCCAGGTGAGCCTGTGCCCAGCGAGAAGGCCCCGGTGCGGGCGCCCTCGGCGCGATCTTCGGCGCCGGTAAAGCTACCGGCTGCGGAGGTGATCCCGGTCCCCGAAGAGGATCCGCTCGCCGCCGAGACTCGACTCTTGCGCGAGGCGCACGGCGCTCTCCAGGGCGGTGATCCGCAGAAGGCGCTCACGCTCCTTGACGAGCAAGGGGGACAGCTCGGGGAGGAGCGGGCGGCGGCGCGGGTCCTCGCGCTCGGTCAAATGGGGCGCGTAGCCGAGGCCGAGGCGGCGCGGGCGGCGTTCCTCCGCGATCACCCGCGCTCGCCGCTGGCCGTGCGGATCCAGAGCGGCTGCGCTCCTTCGCCTTTGACGTGACGATTTCAACACGGGCCGGGTGGGCTCCGGCCACGAGGGGCACAGAACGTCTGTCACTCACGCCGAGGAGCCCTGATCATGAACGCTTCGCCTCTCTCTTCTCTCCGCCTCTTCTCGCTCGTCGCCCTCCCGTTCGCGGCGCTCTTCGCCTTCGCCGCCTGCACCGGTCCCGGCGACGTGGTGATCGGCACCGACAATCAGCAGGTCGCCTGCAACACCGACGTGGATTGTCCGAGCATGCAGCCCTGTACCAGCGGCTTCTGCGGGGGGAGCGCGAGCACCACCGCCGGGAGCGGCGCCGGCGGGGCGGGCACCACCGGCGCGACGACCGGCGCGACGACCGGCGCGGGCTGCATGGGCATGGTCGGCCAGCCCGAGGTCTGCGACGGTATCGACAACGACTGTGACGGCGTCGTCGACAACAACGCGCCCTGCGGCGGCACCAGCGTGTGCATCAACGGCATGTGCGCCGGCAAGCCGCCTTGCGCCTCGGACGCCGACTGCGCGATGGGCCAGCAGACCTGCGTGGCCGGGGTCTGCCAGAACATCGTGCTGTGCATGTCGGACGCCAACTGCAGCCCGATGCAGACCTGCGTCGGCGGCGTCTGCAAACCCTGAGAGCGTGTTAAACACGCTCTCAGCGATCAGGCGCCCCTGGCCACGCGATAGGCCTCGAGGGCGGCGCCCAGGATCGTGACTGCCTCTCTCAGATCCGCCTCCTTGAGCACGTAGGCGATTCGAACTTCGTCCTTGCCGAGCCCCGGCGTGGCGTAGAAGCCCGCGGCGGGCGCCATCATCACGGTGGCGCCGCCGAAGGCGAAGTCGTTGAGCAGGAAGCGGCAGAAGTCTTCGCTGTCGGCGAGGGGGAGGCGGGCGATGAAGTAGAAGGCGCCCTCCGGCTTGCGGAGGAACACGCCGGGGATCGTCTGCAATCCTTCGAAGAGCACGTCGCGGCGGCGCTGGTAAGTAGCAGTGTTGGCGGCGAAATAGCCGGGATCGAGGGCATCGGCGCCGAGGGCGACGAGCTGGGCCAGGCCCGGCGCGGAGAGGCGGCCTTGCGCCATGCGGAGGCAGGCCTCGTGGATGGCGCGGTTGCGCGTGAGCAGGCTGCCGAGGCGGATCCCGCAGGCACTGTAGCGCTTGGAGAGGCTGTCGACGACGACGGTGAGCTCTTCCATCCCGGGGAGGGAGAGGGCGCTCACGGCGGTGCGGCCGTCGTAGGCGAGCTCGCGATAGACCTCGTCCGAGATCAAGAACAGCTCGTGATCGCGGCAGAAGGCGGCGACCATCTCCAGCTCTTCGCGGGTGTAGACGGTGCCTGTGGGGTTGTTGGGGTTGCAGAGGATCACCATCCGCGTCGCGGGGGTGACCGCGGCGTCCCAGGCCGCGCGCGGGGGCAGGTGGAAGCCGTCCTCCCCGCGGCTGGTCAGGGGCATAAGGCGCACGCCGGCCATCGTCGCGAAGGCGTTGTAGTTGGTGTAGAACGGCTCGACCACGAGGGCCTCGGCGCCGACGTCGCCGCAGGCGATCAGCGAGAACAGGAGCGCCTCGCTCCCGCCGGTGGTGGCGATGATCTCGCGCTCGTCGACGTCGATCCCCAGGGCGGCGTAGTAGCGCTGCAGGGTGGCGAGGTACTCCGGCGTGCCGCCCGAGGGCGTGTACGCGAGCACGTCGGGGAGCTCGGCGAGGCGCCGCCGCATCGGCTCCGGCGTGGGGAGATCGGGCTGGCCGATGTTGAGGTGGATCACGCGGACGCCGCGGCGCCGGGCGTCGACGGCGAGGGGCATGAGCTTGCGGATGGGGGAGGCGGGCAGCTGCTGGGCCCGCGCAGCGATCGAAGGAGCCATGGTGCGCGCTCTCGATACTCTGCGCGATGCACCGTGGCCAGGAGATCCGAGGAGAGCTGAGCCCACGCCGCTCCGGCGTCGCCGAGAGCGGCGGGGTGGGCTCAGGGAGGGTTCACTGGCAGGTGGGCTCGGGCAGCCCGCGCTTCACCGCCGGGATGCTCTTGAGGTAGAGCACGATCGAGGCCGTCTCTTCGGCGCTGAGGGCGGAGAACTTCGGCATCGCGGAGCACAGCGTCTTGCCGTCGTCGTCGACGCCGTCGCGGAGCGCGGCGGTGATCTGCGCGTCGGTCCACGAGCCGATGCCCGTATCCTTGTCGGGCGTGATGTTGGGGCCGGCGATACTGGAGCCCTCCTGTCCGGAGAGCAGGGCCCCCGAGGGCGGAGTGTGGCAGCCGGCGCAGCCGTTGTCCTTCACGAGGGTGGCACCTTTCTCCGCGGTCGCGCCGTCGGTGCTGGTGGTGTCCGTCCCGCCGCAGGCCGCGAGGACGAGGACGGGGACGAGGATCAAGAGGGGCGCGAAGAGGCGTTGAATCGAGAAAGTCATGGTTCACCTGGGCGGCGCCGTCGGCGCGTGGAGCACGGGAAAGAGGGAAGGAGCCCCGCGGTGCCGCCCCTCACGAAAGCCCGCGAAGAGGGAGCTCGGGGTGGGGGATGGCACGCATGGGTTTCCCTTGTCTTTTCGCACATTCTTCGCCGGATCGGCTGTCAACCTGCACGCGCGCCGGATCTTTTTTGCGCGCTGCGCCAACACAAGATTCTTACGCCGAAGTTCGACGGTGCGCAGTCGAGCTCCGCCGCCAGCGCGCCACCGGGCCGAGCCTCCCGGGTCGAGGCCGACCGACTCGTTTTGATTCGAAAGAACATCTAAAACGAGACACCGCCTCGTTTTTACGTCCTTCTTATCTCCCGGATCGAGCCCGCGCCTCGTGAGCTCACCTTCCGGGATGTGAAAATCGAGCCCACGCTTCGATCCGGCCTATGCCTGGACGTTTCGGATCGAGCCCGCGCCTCGTGAGCTCACCTCTTTCCATATCCCCGACCGAGACAACGCCTCGATCCGGAATATGCCGGTACCTCCCGGATCGAAATCGCGCCTCGTGATCTCACCTTCCGAGAGGTGAAACCGCCGCCGCCGGCACCGCCGGGCCGGGCGCCGGGGTCGCCTTTGACGACCGCTGGGCCGCCGCCACCGCATCCCGGTGGTTCAGGATCGGCAGCAGCGCCATCCGCGCCGTCTCCACCGTCGCCGGATCGTCGTGCTCGATCGCGCCAATCACCTTGCCAGCATAGTTGACGATCGCCGCCTGGATCGCGCGGATGGTCTCGAACAGGTTCTGCCCGGCCGCCTTGTCGCGGCGGAGACGCTCGTCCACCATCGCCTCGTAACGAGGTTGTACCTCGCGCACGGTCGCCAGGCACTCCGGGCCGAGGAGCTCATTCACCTCCTTTTCCAGACCCTCGTTGTCGATGGTCCGGAGGATGGTCGCCATGCTGGTGCGCTGAGCGGCATACTCGCTCTTGAGGAGCTCGGTGCCTTGCGGGAAGAGCTTGCCTTCGAGCACGATGGCGCGCTGTGCCTGAGGGTAGACGTCGGGGCGGAGCATGGCCATGGCCTGGCCGCGCAGGCGGAAGGCGCCCCAGCAGCGGTCCGCTTCGGTGTCGAGGCCGCGCGAGTCCTCGTCCGGGGAGACGCCAAGCTCGCTGTTGCGATGGACGAGAGCGCTCTGGGCGCCGTCGGCAACAGCTCTGAGGTGGGTCGCGGTACCCGTTCACGCCCCTACGCGGCGCGGCGCAGCGGGCTCACGAATGCTTCGATGGGTAGTATCGATGTGCAGCAGGGCTGCTCAGGGCTTCAGTGGTGCCAACGTGACGCTCTGGATCGTGCTGGCGCTCCAGCTCGACCGCCCCCACGTAGACAAGCTCCGCAGCGCGCCCGGGCCTGTGGCGGTTCGACGTCATTCTTTGAGGGCGAACATGATCGGATACGTGACTGTCACGATTCCGCCCTCCGGCGCCGGGAATGCGAGGTCGCGAAAAACCGCAACGACACAGGCGATCACCTGGAGATCGGGCATGCTCGCGAGCGGAGGAGGGTGCTTTGCCGCAACCTGGGGATTACTCCAGCCGAACGCGTCCGGGGGCGCGTCGTCTGCATTCATGACGGCGCTCACGTGCCCATCAAGATTGATCACGAAGTGAACTGAAACACGGCCTTCTAAACCGCCGCCAGCTTGAAGCTCGTAGTTTTCTTGGCCCTGCGTGGGCGGGTCTGATCTAACGCGTACATGTTG
>Ga0209181_10003359_pt1 | contig 24784 bp, 20 predicted proteins | sample MAT05_FD_187208 | JGI IMG/M metagenome (GOLD analysis project Ga0209181, IMG submission 187208) | Freshwater microbial communities from Lake Fryxell liftoff mats and glacier meltwater in Antarctica - MAT-05 (SPAdes) (version 2) | ecosystem: Environmental > Aquatic > Freshwater > Ice > Liftoff...
ATCAGGTACAGTAATATTTTGTACAATAGTATCGCTTAAACAACCGGGTGTGGTAATACTTGCATGGCGTATTCTTTTAACTCCTGATGTGGTAAAAGTGTGAGTAGCGGTTCTAAAAGCATTACCAATACCACTAACTACAGTAGTTAAATTTGTAACAGGGTCAAAAAATTCCCACCAAAGCTTATAAGTAGGTTTAGGTAATTGTGGGGTGGTTTCTGTTGCTACAACAGGTGCTAAATAGCAACCGGGAGCCGGTGCACTAAAGCTTGCTGTAGGTGGGTCGTTAATCACTATGGCGAAGTCATATAATTTATCTGTACCACAGCCCTCATTAGTACTGGTGTACCCGGTTACTAAAAGGGTATCGTTACCGGCAGCATTAAAATAATAGGTTGTGGGTAAAGAATACCAGGTTACCCTTTTTCCGTTTTTTATTGTTATGGAGTCATAGGTAACAGTTGCCGGTGGCGGGCCTGGCGGGTACACCATTATAGGGAAATTATTAGGTACTATTAAAGCAGGGTTGCTCAAATCCCACCTTAACGAATCGAACCTGATAGCAACTGGTGGAGTTCCCAATGTTGAATCGGGAATATAAAATTTAAATTTAAAAGGCGCATTGGTACAAACAGAAGGAGACGTTTCTATGCCGTATGTCGTTTCCAGTTCCAATTCTTTCGAAAGGTCTCTTACGTTGGTTCCTGCATTATATCCATAACTCTCAGTACTTGCAAATCCATAGGCGATAGCATTAAAACCCGAATCTGAAAATAGCGTATGCTGCCCTAATGCCAGATTAGGAATTTGTATATAGGAATAAGCTGGGTCTTGAGGATGAACATTGAATGTTGCAATGGGTGCATTCCCATCAATTCTAAAGGAACTTAGTGCAGTACCGCCATTGGGAATTATGGCATTTACCCAATGTTGATGTGGAAGACCTGGGGGAGATGGATTTACTAATAGATTAGAATTAAATAAAACACTTGAAATATTTTGTTCTACGGAACTAAGATATATTACTTCAGGATCACCAGGACTTCCGTTACCGCAAGTTCCTTGTGTAGTAATATATTGTGCAACAGTTATTGGCAAATTAGATTCTATTAACTGAGGGGCATTGGTTGCCGGAATTTCATAATAAAAATTATTTATTAGTGGTAAAATTGTTAAAACTCCATTTACTTTAACCTGTGCTAAGGGATCGGATACGCAAACTCTAAAGATATTCCTTGACATTGTACTACCAGTAGGTGCTGTTAAATACTTTTTACCCCAAGCCGCTCTAGGGAACGACTGCACCATGTAGTTATCAGATGATGTTCCACCGGCTCCACAATTAATATAAATTCTTCCACTGCCCGAAAAAACAGCAATTCTTTTACAAACATTACCAGCAGAAACACTCTTAACAATTGAGCCAGTTAAATCAGTTCCACTGTTACCTGTAACTGTACCCATTACATTATAAACTTGCCCTTGTTGTAATGTTACAGTAAATGGAACTCCGGCTAGATGCCCAATAGCGGCAGCGCTTGGAGTAATTTCCACATCAGTAGTACCGGGTTCGGTAGCTATTACATAAAACCAACAATTAGAATTCCCAACATTAGAGTTATTGGTATAATTTATTGAGTTATATTCTTTTCCCAATGTATTGGTAGGTAATAAAACAGTTGCGCCGGATACACTTGAATTATAAATATGAGCGTATGCGACGATGGGAAAATCACTGGTTATATGAATCCCTTTGTCAAAAAGTCCGTTTGTATTTAACCTTGCGTCTATACCTGGTCCTTTGGGTATGATAGGGGTGGTAAAAATAGTATTTGCAGCTACATTATACGTTTGGGTATATGCTAATCCCGGTATAGAAACAGTAACTACACTGGCTACATCGGCCGCAAAATATAGTACCATATTTTGTCCATTTCCCCCTCCTCCACCGGCATTCATCACTTGGTGATACCCATACGCTACCCAAAAATCCTTTCCCTTATTACTGAAATCCTGCCCAAAAGCAGCAAATGATGTTGCAAAAACTACAGCGAGAAGTAGTATTTTTCTCATATTATTTGTTATAAAATTAGGTTAAGCAATATAAATTTAGCCCGGTAAACCGGACGCTGTTTCTGGGGGTAACGTTGCCTTACAAGGATAATAGAAATTAACAGTTTCTTCACATTGGGGCACAAACTCAAATATAAGGCTAAAAAAGAAAATAGCCGCATTTGGTTGTGGCTATTTTTATACAGTTATCTGGTTGTTATTTAGCGTGTAGTTATTTTAGTACGATACAATGTTAACAATCCGGTTTTGTGCGGAACCCTTGCATGGTCAATGAAGGACTGAATAATCATTCTACCCACTCCAGTTCCCTCTCCCTTACAGAGGGGCTGGGGTGAGGCCACAAAAAAGCCGCATAGAAATGCAGCTTTTGTTAAGAATCTTTCGATTCTGTAACCCCCAAAGAAAACATCGTAAACCAGGCACTTACGTTCAATTACCCGGGGGCCGGGTGCTAAACGCTGATAAGGGTTTTATTATGCCGGGTGTAAAATCATTTTATAATTATTGTCTTTTATATCTTTTGGTATTAAACCACATCCTTTTATCTGCTTCTTTTCAGCAAATGCAGATGCTGGTGGGTTGCTATTGGTTGTTTTAGCGGTTGCAGTTTGTAAACAGTAACCAGCTTCATCAAGTTTACACAACCAGCTTCTAATACTTTAACTAAATTTATCATTTTTTATGTTTGTTACTATTTCAGGAGGTTAGCCTTTTGTCACTTTTCATCCTTTTAAGCCTGCCTTGAATAGTGGATTTTTTAATTTAAATACTTGCATTGATTTACTAAGAATGCAGCGGGATGGCTGTCTTTTCTTTTACCCCTTTATGCCAGGGTTAATTTTGGTGCAACAAGTTCTGTTCCCAGTATCAGCTCAGTTGGAGTCAATACACCGGCAGTTAGTTCCAAGGAACCAGCTGCCGATATATTGATCTTACTGATACTTATAGTTTGTTTGGATAACAATACCGGGTTGTTTGGATAAATAGTTACTGTTGTATTTAATTGTACAGCCATAACTGCACTGTAATGTACCTGGTTGTCATTATCTATCTGCTTCAGGCGATAGTAAACGGTTTTGCCCTTTTTAACATCGCCGGCAGCTTCTTTAAATTTGTAGCTTTTTCCGTTGGTTCCGGTGGTAGAAAAACCATCTAACACCATGGCTACTGTTTTAAACACTTTCATATCGGTTGAACGCTCAACTTCAAAATGACTGTTATTTTGTTCAGATGCTGTAACCCAGTTAATAAAAACTGCATTATCAGTAGCTGTTGCAGCGAGTGAAGCATATTCAATACCGGGATTATTTAGAGTGGTAAATCTATCAGATGCATTTGCATTACCTGCAAAGGTCAATATAGTTAATGTAAAGGCTGAAATTAAAAGTCGGTTGACTAATAGTGTTAATGTAGAAGTTTTCATTTTCTTGTGGTTTGTAGTTCTTAAAAATTACAAATACAGCAGGGAAAAATTACCGAACCATATTTGGTTGGTTTTTTAGAGGGGAATTGGAGGTTAAGTTTTTGAAGTTTAGAATAACCGAGGTAACAATCATTTCTAATTTCATCACAAACATAATACGTTTTTCGGAAAGCGCAAATTTATTGTACCGTAATTTTACTACCAAAGGGGTGTTAATACGTAAAATAGGTTTTTTTTTTAATAATTTCTATCAAATTCTATTTTTTCTTTTAAACTGTTCAAGATTTAAAGAAAAAATTTAGAAATATTTTTTCTGCGTATGATGCTTATTTAAAATTATCGTAGGAAACTACCCCTTTTTTACTATTTATGCCCGGTGTTATTTCAATAGTAAAATACAGTACTACTATGTTAATGTAAACTTGCGCAAATACATTTTGGTTGTATAATTCAACAAGAATAATATATGGACTGGGTCTATTTTCCCTTTTTTTCTTCACAGTTTCGAATCTGAAGGTATTATATCATAGGTCCAAAAAGGCTTTAGCTGATATAACAAATAATTGAATCTAATTGCTAAAACATATTATTGGATTCAAAAAAATTCGGTAACAGCTTCATTTCAAAATACGCCATTTTGGCTTACTCCCAATTTAATTCATAAGCAGGCAACAATAGCTAATCACCAGTAATTAATATAAATATGAAAAATCATATTCTATAAAAATTATTTCCCCCAAAAAAAAGATTATCCAATAATTGTTAAAGCAGGATTTGTAAGAATATTATAAATTATCTTTAGTGTTTTATTAATTTAATTACATAAACTAATTATTAACAAGTATTTAAGCAATTTTATACTGCTATTTTTGGGATAAGTTTGTAAAGTGATAAATACCTCTAGTTTAATTGATTTTTTGGCATGTAATACACTAAGTACAATATTAATTTTAATAATTTAAAAAATTGATTATCAAATATTTAATACAACATTTTAAAGTCTAATAATTTTGGTTTATTTTTTTAGTATAGCTTTAGTGGCTTTTGGCAAACGGTTCTAATATTGTTAGCAGGCTTAGCTGCTTCTGCCCCATTGCATATTGCCAATGAAATTCCTTAACTTACATTACACTTATAAAAAAAGGACATGAAATTAAGAACCCTATTCTACCCTACAGTTTTTTTACTGGTTGCCTTTTATGCGACATCGTGTCAGGCACCCAAAGAATTAGTATACCGCGATTTTAAAAATCTGAAAGTTGAAAAAGTTGGATTTGCTGCCACCACCCTTAAAGTTGATCTGATTTATTACAATCCAAACAATTTTGGTTTGCAACTTAAATACACCGATCTGGATATTTATGTAGATAATAGTTACCTGGGGCACAGTGCCCAGGATTACCAGATTACTATTCCCCGCCTGGCAGAATTTACTATGCCCCTGGCCATTGATGTGGATATGAAAAATCTTTTGAAGAATGCGCTACCTTCCCTGCTTGGCAAGGAAGTGATGGTAAAAATTACCGGTACGGTTAAATTAGGCAAGGCAAACGTGTACAAAACCTTCCCGGTTAGTTACGAGGGTTTGCAACGTTTTTCGGCGTTTTAAGGACCAAATACGAGCACGGTGAGCCCATAAAATTAACTTAAAAAGGAGATTATTGCTTTGTTGCCGGAGTAACTGCAGGATTTAAAGTGGCAGCTGCCTTTTCTTTTGCAGCTATAATTTCGGCTTTACAAGTTTTTGGAAGCCTTTTAAAGGCATATTCTTCCGCTTCTATATCATCCGCATCAAAGCCCATGTTTGCGATATCTGTTTTAATATTTTCAAGGGTTGTACGGTCGTTTAGCCAGGTAACAGTGGTGGTTTTTTTACGAACATTAACTGCAACTGATGTAACTCCTGGTCTATGACTTATGAAGAATTCAACCTTTTCCTGGCATTTTTCACAGAGGATGGTCGGGGTTTTTATTACGGCTTTGCCGGATACTTTTTGGGTTTGCTGGTATTGGGCAAAACTTGCTGTGGCAAAGCAAAAAAGGGCTAATAAGCTGAGTGAAAGTGCTTTCATCGATAATGATTTTTATGAATGGAGAGATAAAGGTATCCCGATACGGCATAAAAATAATTGAATTATCTTTTCTATTGGGATAACAACAGTTAATATTTAAACAAAGTAGGTGGACTGGTTAAATAAACCTGTTATTATTACATCCCCTGCCAATTGGCGGGATCTGCCCTCCAATTTAACAGGGTATTTTGTTCTGCGGCGGGCACAAGGCCCTTTTCTACAGCCAAATCAATCAATGTTTGGTAGTTAGTAAGGGATTGATAAGGTATACCGGCAGCCTTAAAGGCATCTTCGGCAATTTGGAAGCCATAGGTAAATATAGAAACCATGCCCATCACATTGGCACCGGTGGCTTTTAACACATCACAGACCTGTAAACTGCTTTTTCCGGTGCTTATGAGGTCTTCTATCACTAATATCTTCTGTCCTTTTTCCAGGTTTCCTTCTATCTGATTGCCAAGGCCGTGTTCTTTTGGTTTTGGTCGAACATATATATAAGGAAGCTTCAACTGATCGGCTGCCATGGCACCCCAGGCAATACCTGCAGTGGCAACACCGGCAAGTACGTCCGCATCCGGAAACTTTTCAAAAATAACACTGCACATTTCGCTTTTTATAAAATCGCGGATGTAGGGAAAAGACAATACCTTGCGGTTATCGCAGTAGATGGGGCTTTTCCAGCCGCTTGCCCAGGTAAAGGGTTGTTGGGGACTTAATTTAATTGCGTTAATTTGTAAGAGCTTTTCAGCTACGGCTTTTTCGTTAGTCATGCGGCGAAATTAGGAATTAGGGATGATGAATGAGGAGTTTTTGCATTTTGATTTTTTTGGCTTGCGCCAAAAAGGTTTTTGCCACTGAAGCACGGAAACACAGACAAAAAATGAGAATTTGAAGGCGCAGGTATAGTAATTAACAGTTAGTAGCAAAAGAACTATTGTTTCTTATAATTTTACGTGGCTAAAAGCTTATTGCTGATAGCTGAAAGCTTATTCTATGTATATCAATATTTATTTTGGAGATAAACCGGTAATTCTTTGTGATGCCATTGACAAAGAGATAAACGAAATACTGCACCACCCAGATGCGGTTTTTGTGGATGAGGTATCGTCCCGGGCCGTTAAAGCGATGTTACATGAAATTAAAAAAGAGGAATTTCATGCGGGTGTGCTGTGGCATAGCGACCTGGAAAAATTAAAAGAAACCTTTTTTAAAAACTTTAAAATTATAGAAGCAGCCGGCGGCATTGTACAAAATGAAAAGAAGGAAATACTATTTATAAACCGCCTTGGCAAATGGGATTTGCCAAAAGGTAAGGTTGAAAAAGGTGAAAAGGAAGAGGCCTGTGCTTTAAGAGAAGTTACCGAAGAAACCGGAGTTACCAACCTGCATCTGAAAAAGAAGATAGGCGAAACCTATCATGTATATGATGAATTTGGAAAACATTTTTTAAAGATCTCTCACTGGTATCATATGACCTGCTCTGCAAAGCAGCAACTGGTACCCCAAACAGAAGAGCATATCACAGAGATTAAATGGGTGAGAACGCTGGATATTAAAGAGCCGATGCAAAACACCTACCCTTCTATTAAAAATATATTGAGTACATTTTTTGATGAGCCGTAGGGGTTTGTAGTTTGTGGTTAGTGGTTTGTGGTTTGTGCTAACTTTAGCAGTTCATTTTTTGACTCACAACTCACAACTCACAACTCACAACTCACAACTCACAACTCACAACTCACAACTCACAACTCACAACTCACAACTCACAACTCACAACTGACAAATCAATAGCCGGCTTTTTCAAAATAGCTACGGTTAGCCTGCTTACACAAACTAATTTTTCTCTTTCATCATGAATTTTTATATCCCACACATGTGTGCTGGCACCAATATGCAAGGGTGTGCAGGTTGCCGTTACCCATCCGCTTCTGGCACTGCGAACGTGATTGGCATTTATTTCCAGCCCAACACAAATAAATTTGGATGAGTCCATTACAAAATGAGAAGCAATGCTGCCAATAGTTTCGGCTAAAGCACAACTGGCACCGCCATGCAGCAGGCCATAAGGTTGTTTGGTGCGGTCATCTACGGGCATTCGGGCCTTCAGGTAATTATCGCCCAGCTCTACCCATTCCATACCTAAAAATTCGCCCATGGTTTTGGGGCCTAAGGGACTTATGTCGGGTAAAGAGAGGGATTTGTTGAACCAGATTGGCATGAGTGATAATTGAATTGACATAGAATTCGCCATGAAGCGAATTCCTACTTTTTTTTGATGGATCTTTTTACCGGATCTGGCAAAAACTGCGATACATCGCCACCATTTCTTATAACATCTCTTACCAGTGTTGATGCAACGGAGGTGAACTGTGGTAAACAGGTGAGGAAAATGGTTTCTATCTTTTGGTCAATGCTGCGGTTCATATCAGCAATGGCTTTTTCGTATTCAAAATCATTTACGTAACGGATACCACGCAAAATAAAATTGGCTCCCACTTTATTACAGCAATCAACCGTTAAACCATCATAAGCAAGTGCCTCTACTTTTGGGTTATTCTTGTAAATTTCCCGTAACCATTTTAATCTTTGCCTTTCGGTGAACATTGGTTTTTTGTTGATATTTCTTCCAATACCAATGACCAGTTTATCAAATAAAGGCAGGGCACGGTCTATAATATCTGTATGGCCCAGTGTAACGGGATCAAAAGTGCCGGGGAATAAACATATACGGTTCATGTAAACAATTTAATGATTTGTGATTATAAGTCAGGCTTTTTGCCTGCTAAAAGATACAACGCTGCCATCCGCACAGCTACCCCGTTCTCTACCTGTTGCAATATAATAGACTGATTTCCGTCAGCCACATCACTGTCAATCTCCACTCCCCGGTTAACGGGCCCCGGATGCATAATTACAATTTCTTTTTTTAATCCATCCAGCAATTTACGGCTTACACCATAAGCCAGGTTATATTCTCTTAAGGAAGAAAACAAAACCTGATCTTGTCTTTCTAGCTGAATGCGTAATACATTGGCCACATCACACCACTCCAATGCTTTCTTAATATTGTACTCAACTTTTACGCTTAATGCCTGCTCAATGTATTTTGGAATAAGTGTTGGCGGACCGGCTACCATTACCTCGGCACCCATTTTATTTAATAAGTAAATATTGCTAAGCGCAACCCGGCTGTGCATAATATCGCCTATCAAAACAACCTTCGTTCCTTCCAGGCTTCCCAATCTTTCTGTTATTGACAATGCATCAAGCAATGCCTGTGTAGGATGCTCATTAATACCATCGCCTGCATTGATGATTGCTGCAGGAATATGTTTGGCAAGAAAATGCGGAGCACCGCTGGCACTGTGCCGCATAACCACCATATCCACCTTCATACTTAAAATATTATTCACGGTATCCAACAGGGTTTCGCCCTTTGATGCAGAAGATGCTGAAGCAGAAAAATTAATGGTATCGGCACCCAGCCTTTTTTCGGCCAACTCAAAAGATATCCTTGTTCGTGTTGAATTTTCGTAAAATAAATTAACAATGGTTATATCACGTAGTGAAGGGACTTTTTTAACGGGACGTTGTAAAACTTCTTTAAACTGTATGGCGGTTGATAAAATAAGAGAAATATCCGACGGAGTGAGTTCTTTAATGCCCAATAAATGTTTGGTAGATAGTTGCATTAAGGAGCGAAGTTAAGGGAAAAAATGCCTACTGGATAATTTTATAATTGATAATTAATAATTTTTACGATTTGTAGCTGTTCGTATTTATACACGTTCTATTAGATTTAAAACTTTATCAATAATTCATTAACCCATAATATATTAATATAGAACTACCGCCTCTTTATCCCACTCTACTTTTACTTTTTGAGAGATAACCGAATCAATTGCTTTACCACAATAATCAGGCTGGATGGGCAATTCACGATTGAACCTTCGATCAACCAACACACACAATTCTACTTTTTGTGGCCTGCCAAAATCCTGGATGGCATCTAGTGCGGCACGTATGGTGCGGCCGGTATACAACACATCGTCTATTAAAACTACTTTCTTTCCTTCTATCGAAAAAGGGATATCCGTTGTGTTGGCAACATGTAGTTCATCCCGTACATCGTCGCGGTAAAAAGTAATATCTAAAACTCCGTATTGCGGCTTTTGGCCTGCCGTCAATTGCTGAATGCACTCCATCAATTTATTACCAACCTGCACGCCACGTGGTTGCATACCAATGAATACTGTATCATTCAGATCAACACTATTCTCCAATAGCTGGTGCGCCAGCCTTAATATAGCAAGATGTAATTGTTGTTTATCTAAGATTGTTTTCAATGTAAAAAATTGTGAAGTGAATTTATTTGTTATTGACCGATAAAAAAAGTACCCGATGAAACGGGGTACTTTTTAGTTTCATTATTTTCCTCCTTTCAGGTGCTTTTGAAGCAATTCGAGATCTTCCCATTTGGCTTCTGCAGCCAGTTTGGCCTGTTTTGGCCAGGTGCCGGGGTTGTGCATGCTGTATTTATTGCCCGCTGATTCCAGAATCGCTTTTAAGTTTGTAATGGTTGATTTAGAAAGCTGTTTGTAACTGTAAATTTTATTTTTGTTCAACAAGGCTTCAATCTTTTTTCCAACACCTTCCACTTTGGTAAAATCTTCTTTTACAATAACGGATATTGCCGCTGTTTTTGATTTTACCCGCAGGGCGCTGTGCGCCGTTTTACCACTGGCTGACTTTGGCTTTGCAGGTGCAGGCTTTTCTGTTTCTGTAGTTGCCGGTATCCTCACAATACAATTCACAACGGGATATCCCAACATTTCAGAAATTATTTTCTCCCCGTCATCATTAACCCACCGACCATTGCTGAGCAGGTAGCGGTACTGATAATCTTTTCCGGCAGTTAGTTCAACTTCTGCCGTCATGGAGCCATCAGCCTGCTTTTTAAGGTAAACTCCTTCTTCCAGGTTCCAGTTATTAAATTCTCCAAGTAATACACATCCATCTGCACCTATAACATTTGCAGCAGGCAATGTAAATGTGATTTTTGTTGTCATTTGAATATGCTTATTTTTCTTATTTACTGATTAATGCTCAATACTCTTTTATAAAAACACTTTCTGACACCCCCACAGTACAAATTCCCAATTCCAAATTACCAATTACTTTTCCTGTAAAAAAGGATAACGATAATCTGTTGGTGAATTAAATGTTTCTTTAATTGTACGGGCACTTAACCAACGGTATAAATTTAAAATAGAACCCGCTTTATCGTTGGTTCCACTGCCTCTTGCGCCGCCAAACGGTTGCTGGCCTACCACGGCTCCGGTTGGTTTATCGTTGATGTAAAAATTACCGGCACTGTTGCGTAATTTATCTGTTGCCAGTTCCACAGCAAAACGATCCTGTGCAATTACTGCACCGGTTAATGCATAAGGCGAAGTTTCGTCAACTAATTTTAAGGTAGCTTCAAATTTATTTTCGTCGTAGATATAAACTGTTAGCACTGGCCCAAACAACTCTTCGCACATGGTTACATAATTTGGGTCTGATGCTTCGATGATTGTTGGCTCAATAAAATATCCTTCGGTTTTATCGCACTTGCCACCTACCCAAATTTTTGCGCCGCTGTCTCTTTTCCTGGAGTTTTTAATATAGCCTTCCAGTTTATCAAAACTCTTTTCATCAATCACTGCATTCACAAAATTGGTAAAGTCTTCTACGGTTCCCATCTTCATGGTCTTTACCTGCTCCACTAATTTCTTTTTAACTTCTGCAGCTATGTTGGATGGAATGTAAGCCCTTGAAGCAGCCGAACATTTTTGCCCCTGGTATTCAAATGCACCTCTTGCCAATGCTGTAACTACTACATCGGGGTCTGCACTCTTGTGTGCTATCACAAAATCCTTACCGCCGGTTTCGCCCACAATGCGTGGATAAGAGCGGTACATACTCATATTCTTACCGATTGTTTCCCACATTTTATTAAATACGCCGGTACTGCCGGTAAAATGGATGCCTGCAAAATCGCGGTGATTAAAAATTACTTCGCCAATGGTGGGGCCATCAATAAAAACAAGATTAATAACACCATCGGGTAAACCTGCTTCTTTTAAAATACGCATAAACATTTGTGCGCTGTAAACCTGTGTGTTGGCGCATTTCCAGATAACCACATTGCCGCACATAGCAGCAGATGTTGGCAGGTTGCCACCAATAGCCGTAAAATTAAAAGGCGTTAGTGCAAACACAAATCCTTCCAGCGGACGGTATTCCATCCGGTTGTTCATGCTGGCGCCGCTGATGGGTTGCTGGCGATAAATATCACTTAAGAAATGTACATTAAAACGTAAGAAGTCAATCAGCTCACAAGCTGCATCTATCTCGGCCTGGTAACAGTTTTTACTTTGCCCCAGCATGGTAGTACCGTTAATGTATGGGCGGTATTTGCCAGCTAACAAATCAGCAGCTTTTAAAAATATATTGGCACGGTTCTCCCAACTCATGGCGGCCCATTTATCTTTTACTTTTAATGCGGCATTAATTGCTTTGGTAACATGCTTTGCCTCACCTACATGAAATTGCCCCAGCAAATGTTTACGTTCATGCGGCGGACGAATATCAACTGTTTTACCTGTTCTTACTTCTTCGCCGCCAATGTACATGGGTACATCAACTTTGGTGCTTTTTAATTCTTTTAAAGCGGCTTTAAGAGCCAGCTTTTCTTTACTGCCGGGTGCATAAGAAAGTACAGGTTCGTTAACCGGCATTGGGTAATAAAAATCTCCGTATTGCATGGTATTGTTTTTAGGCTGCAAAGGTAAGCCCGGCCGAACAATAAAGCAAACGATGGTTTATTACTGGTTTGTGGCAGCTTTTGCTTTTAGTTCCTTCAAATCTTTTTGTAATTGTTCAATGGCAGATTGTTGCAGGGAGATAGTGCTTAGCTGATCGGTGATCATTTTTTGTTGCTCCTGCATGGCTTTTATTATCGGTGTAACAAATTGCTGATAACCTATGGCATAAGTATCTTTATCGTTCTGTGGCTTATACAAACCATCAAAATCGTAATTGAGTTTTTTAGCCAATTCTTCCACCTCCTGTGCAATAAAGCCAGTGCTGGTTTTGCCTGCAACATCTTGTGCTTGTAGTTGCTGTGCATAATTTTCGTCTTGTTTTTCGCCAATATGTTTACTGTACTGGCCTTTTTCAAAATGATAGGTAACCGGGCGTAAACCCATAATAAAAGGCAAGCCTGGTACATTGGCCTGCACCTTGGTTTTAAACCTGCCATCGGATGGAGTAAATGCAACATTACCAACAATGGCGGTAACGGCTGTGTTACCAATACGTACATAACTGGAGGCAGGGGCAGTAGCATTGTACCCCAATGCTGTTGCATTGGTTGCGGTAATTAAACTTACATCGGCACTATAACCCAATGCAGTATTATTATTACCTGCATCCGGGGTTTGTAGTGCAAAAGCTCCCAAAGCCGTATTGTTATCGCCAAGCTCATTTTTTTCGAGCGAACGTACCCCCATTGCCACGTTGTATTTACCCTCGGTATTTACTTCCAACGCCTGCCGGCCATACGCTAAATTATTACTGCCCAGTGTGTTACTGGTTAGGGCTATATAGCCGTTGGCAATGTTGTGGTTGCCAGAGCTATTTAAGTACAGGGCTTGATATCCGTTGGCGATGTTATAATTACCTGATGTGTTAAAATACAATGAAAAATAACCATTGGCCATATTATTTTGCCCAATGGTATTGGTACGCAATGCCTGGTTGCCGTTGGCTATATTATTGATACCGGTTGTATTGTTGTATAATGAACGATAACCATTGGCTATATTATTTTCGCCTGTTGTGTTATCTAATAATGTCTGGTAGCCATTGGCGATATTATTATCTGCTGTAGTATTAGAGTTTAAAGATTGATAACCATTGGCGACATTATTTTTACCCGTGGTATTATCAAATAATGCTAAGTAACCATTAGCAATATTATTATCACCAGATAAATTTTGGAATAAAGAGGAGTTCCCATTTGCAATATTATTACTGCCACTGGTATTATTATTTAAACTTCGATGACCAATAGCAATATTATCTTCACCTATGGAGTTAACATATAATGCTGAATAACCAATGGCCATATTATTTTTGCCAATGCTATTCCTATATAATGATTGATAGCCAGCAGCAAAATTATTAGTCCCAATTGTATTGAAATATAATGTTTCAGTACCAAATGCAATATTATTGTCGCTCGAAGTATTTTTTAAAAGAGCATTATGCCCAAGTGCAATATTTGCATCCCCTGTGTTTATTCTTAAAGCATTTCTGCCGAAGGCAATATTATACGAACCAATTGTGTTAGAATATAAAGCATGATGGCCACTAGCTATATTATTACTGCCAGTTGTATTAAAAAAAAGCGCACTGTCTCCATTAGCGATATTATTAAAACCGGCTATATTGGAATACAATGCACGGTCGCCGACTGCAATATTATCATATCCTGTTGTGTTTGAATAAAGTGTGTTAGTACCTAAGCCAATATTACTACTGCCTGAAATATTATTTGTCAATGCTAAATTGCCGTTAGCAATATTATTACCACCGCTTGTATTATCACCTAAAGCGGCAAATCCACTGGCTATATTACCACTGCCCGTAGTATTAGAATGTAATGCAGCATCTCCAATTGCTATATTAAAATTTGCAGTTTTATTCGACTCTAAAGTTCTAAATCCAATAGCAATATTATAGGAACCAGTTGTGTTTGAGTCTAAAGCCTTATAGCCTAACGCAACATTATCGGTTCCGGAAGAATTATGCCTTAGAGCCAGGTAACCATTTGCGATATTGAAACTTCCAGTGGTATTTGAATAAAGTGCATTATACCCTAATCCAATATTGTAACTACCCTTTCTATTATTGTATAGTACCTTTCTGCCTATACTAATATTCACAAAGCCAGAATCGTTGTTAAACAAACTGCTATCACCAATTGCAATATTATTAGCTCCATACCCGGTTGGTAACGCCAAACTATTCTTCCCCGCTTCTCTACCAATAAAATAATTGTTTCGGTTTATATCCCACTGCCCAGCCCATTGGTTATTCAATTTAAACCTCAATGGCATATCATCTATTGTGCCTAAAAAATTTACAGCCGTATCTGTACCGGTATTTCCTTTTGTACTCCACTGCTTATCTATATTGTTTGTTCCTTTTAAAAATATCCAGGCTGTGCCGGTGTAGTACGCAAAGGCAAGAGAATCGGTATCGTAAACCAATAAGCCGTTGGCAGGTGCGGCTATGCCGGTACGCTGGGTGGTTGACAGCCTTGGTATAAGCATACCTTTGGTTGTACTCGCTACATCTAACAAGGCAGATGCATTTGCAGTAGCCCCGGTGGTATTAATGGCTAAAGATTGAGCCTTGGATTTACATACAAGGGCAACCAAAGCAATAATCAGAAATATTATTTGTTTCATAAGTAGTTATTTGGCATATTATTTTAGCTAAACTTCTTTATAGCAAAAGGGTAAACATTACCCCGTTGGGTGATTTTTGCATATCATCCATCCTGCAAACCTGAAACAAATCAGCAGGCAATACTAAACGCATCCCTGATCATTTTTTTTCTTCGCCGGGATACACTGATCTTTTCGCCATTGAATAAAAAAACAAAGCTGCCGGTGTTGCCGATGGTTTTTATTTGCTGAATGAAATTTTTATTCACCAGGTGCGTACGGTGGGTACGCACAAATGTTTGCATACTGTTTTTTTTCTGAAACCAGTCAAGCACTTTGGCCACGGTAATGGTACGGTTATTACTTAAATATATGCGACTGTAATTACTCATAGCCTGTATGCGGATGATACTTGAAACCGGTAACGTATATATTGCTTCCGTTGCTGCTACAATTAAAATGTTATTAGCCGCAAAGGATAAGCTGTTGTTTATTTCTACTGGTAGCATCACTTATATTTATGTTATAAAAAGCTATTTTATTTTCTGCCTTCAAGCAGTTATATCCTTTTTTTTAATGCTTCAATAATTTGCTGTTGTTCTTTTATGGAATTAATGAGTAAATAAGTCTTGACGCAGTTACCAAGACTTAAATAGTTGCGTCCGTCGGATGCTTCATTGACTTAAGATTCGGTAATCATGCAGGAACTTTTCGTTTGCTGCTTTTACGACAGTATTCTCACATTTTTTTTTGTCACATCAAATTAATATTGGGCCTCGTGTTAATTTGCTTTTGTAACTACCCAATTATTATTTATGCAAATGATTATTCATCGTAAGAGAATATATATTTTACACGACACCTTAAAATAGGACATAAAATTACAAGTCTATGCAACCCCATGTTCCTGTTGCATCGCTAAAACAACATTTTTGAAGCCAACAATAAGATCCCCAGGGTGTACCTACGCAAGCTAACTTATAAACACAATTCTCTCTAGTTGCTTCCAGTGGAAAGTTGCTACTGTTAAATATTCCAGGGAGTTTTTGACGAGCCTTTGTGCCACCTCCCAAAACATTTGGTATGGTTTCGGGTAAAAGTTTATTTTCTGTACAGCCGCATCCTGAATCTGACTTATGAAGTAGATCCGAACCGCAGTGTTTGCATTTAATTGCATCTTTATTAATTTCTTCTAAGCAATAATGGCATATTCCACTATGAGTTGGTTTTTCAGGAACCACAGAAGAACCACAATGTTTACATTTAAAAGCATCCACTTTAATTTCCTCTTTACAAAAAGGGCACATACGTATTTCAGATCTATAGCTCATATTATTTTGTCAGTGATTATAGTGCTGACTCTGCACTTTTAATTTAACTACATTAATCATTTCTCAGATATCCTGTTTAGTTTTAATTGTCTATTTTACTAAGTTTAATTTCTTGTAGTAAGTGTAAGTTTGCAGTGTGCATTACGTGCAACTGCGAGCAAAAAAATAAAAAATAATTTAGCTCTTATAATCTTAATAAGCTAAAGTACCCAGCAGGTTTTATGCAGGCAATCACCCATTGGGTGATTTTAGAAACCTAATTTAGTTTACCAAAAACAGCTTTGCCACCCGGCACTGCAAAATATGCACCCACCACAAATCTTTTAGTGTTTGCATCAAAAGCGACACCCCTTCCAAAATCATCATTTGCAGCACCTCCCGGATCTACAATAAACTGTAGTCTTTGCCAGAGATTACCTACACGTACATAAATGCTTGATGAGCCTTGGTTGATATTTACACCTATATCATCCTGTATAGCCCCAATGATGATATAGTTACCCGAAATAGAAACACTGGAACCAAATATATCATTGGCACTGCCATTGGGATCACTCAGTTTTTGCATAAATACCCAATTACTACCATTGTAATAATACACACTTGCAGAGCCTTGTTGGCTAAATAGGACATCATCGGACGAAGCACTAATAACAGCATAGTTACCGGAAATAGAAACGCACGAACCAAAACGATCGCCTCCTGCACCATTTGCATCAACAATTTTATTCATTAATACCCAACTGCTTCCGTTATACCTATAAATGCTGGCTGTACCCTGATCGGTACTCACCCCAATATCTTCACCTCTTGCACCTACTATAGCATAAATCCCATCAATACTTACTGTATATCCAAAATTGGCAGTTGCACTTCCGGTAGCATCGGTAATTTTTTGCATGAATATCCAATTACCGCCACTGACAATATATCTGAAAATACTTACAGAACCTTGTTCAAGATTGGCACCTACCTGATCATTTTCTGCGCCAACTACAATGTAGTTGCCCGTTATTGATACAGCAGAGCCAAATTCATCGCCAATAGCACCAGTGGGGTCTGTAATTTTTTGCTTGAATATCCAGGTACTGCCATTGTATTGATAAATACTTGCAGAGCCTGTAGTGGCACCAGATGCACCAACAACAGCCCAATTACCATTAATAGATACACTTAGGCCAAAACTTTCTGACGCAACTCCGGCTGGGTCAACTACTTTTTGCAGTAACACCCAATTACTGCCATTGTATTGGTAAAAACATACCGAACCCTGGTTTGAATTTGCTCCCACATCATCATATCTTGCCCCAACAATGGCATTATTACCATTAATAGCAACTGTAACACCAAACCAGTCACCAGTAGCTCCATCATCAGGTGCTACAGGGTTATATTCGCCTATATTTCCATTAGTAGCACAGTCGCCCCAAACACCAAAACCTGCATTACCGGTTGCCAGCCAGGTGGCATTGCCCGCTGCATCGCTGGTTAATATTTTGCCGGCACCAGCATTGGTTGTAAGTTTTAAAGCAGCAGTTTTTAAGGTATCTGCTTTTACATTACCGGTTACTTCTAATTTTTCTGTTGGGCTGGTATTGCCAATGCCCACGTTTTGGGCCTGCGTAGAAATTGAGGCTGCCGCAAGCAAAAGCGTAAAAAGTAATTTAGCCATAAAATAATTTTAAGATGCTAAACTACTTGGCTTGGTTTTGCCAAAAAATCACCCATTGGGTGATTTTTTTAGAGAAACAACATTCAGCAAATTCCCTGTTGCAAAGCTTTCATTACGGCTTCGCTTTTGCCTGCTACCTGTAGTTTTTTGTAGATGTGCTTGCTGTGTGTGCGGATGGTATCGTAGCTTATAAAAAGTAACCCGGCTATATCTTTCAGCGATTTTCCGGTTACAATGCATTTTAATATTTCCTGCTCCCGTGGGGTTAATTTATAATCTTCATGCTGCGGCATGGCGATCATAACATTTTTATTGGTAAAAAAACCAACTACTTTTTTGGCTATACTGGCATTGATAGATGCTTTGCCATCATACACTTCTGTAATGGCGTTCAGGTATTTTTGCGGCGGATCGTTTTTTAAAATATAACCGCTTGCACCGGCACACAGGGCTTTAAAAATTTTTTCGCTGTCGTCGAAAACCGTTTGTATTAAAATTTTGATTTCGGGGTACAGCGCTGTAATTTCCCCTGTTAAACTGATGCCATCCGGACCCGGCATTTCAATATCCATCAGTATCACCTGTGGGTTACTTTTAGCAACATCTGTATGCCAGTTGTTGCCGCTGCTGAATGCACCAACGCAGGTATAGCCGGGTGTGCCATTTAATATAGCTTCCAAAGCATCTCTCACTAATTTATTATCTTCAAAAACAGCAACTCTTATATCCATGATTCAAATTTGAGGAATTAAATTTAATTGAAACATCACCTATTGGGTGATTTTTACTCCCAGTTTTACAATAGTGCCATTTACAGATTCAACAGACAATACAGCATTTATTTGCTCAGCACGTTTACGCATGTTGCCAAGCCCGTTTCCATTGGATGTTTTTGCATTATCAAAGCCTCGTCCATTATCTGCTATTGTAAACTGCAAAAAGCCATTTGCTTCTGCGGCCGAAAAATCGAGTGTGCTGGCTTCGCTGTATTTTACTGCATTGTTAATTGCTTCTTTGCAAACTAAATAAATATTACTTCTTGTTTCCGCAGACAATATGGCATCAGAAATTTTTCCCGTAATGTTCCCTGTTACCTGCATATCTTTTACCGCTGCCATTTTAACAGCGTAATCTTCCAGCCTGTTAATGAGTTGTTGCAATGAATCTTTTTCGGGGTTTATCAGCCATACAATATCATTCAGCTTGTCCACCATCTGGCTGCTGCTTTGTTGTATAGTTTGAAGGGAATTTTCAATTCCGGTTGTGTTATTGGTTTGTAATTGCGTTTTTACTAAGTGGCTGTACATGGAAATACCGCTGAGTGTAGCGCCTACTTCGTCGTGCAGTTCTCCACTAATGCGAAGCCGCTCACTCAACACAGCCTGCTGGCCCTGCAATTCCAGTTCGGCTTTTTGTTTGGCATGTGTTTCACCAGCCAAAAGGTTTATTTTTTTTTGCTTAAGAAAGTTATTAAACACAAAAAAGGAAAGCAGCAACAACATTCCCAGGCCAGCCATGGCAATATTTTTTTGTTGTTTTTGTTTTGAAGCAATAGCAGACTTTAACTTATTCTCAGCTGTTAATATTTTTACCTGGCTTTCTGTTTTTTCCATCAGAAAATTAACTTTGTAGCGTTCTCTTTTTCTAATATTCTCTTCATTATATAAATCTTCATGGTAAGCCATATACTTTTTTATATTGAAATAAGCTGATACCAGATTGCCTTCAATGCTGTCTATTCTGGCAAGGTTATAGTAACTATTTTCGAAAAGCCGCTTATCTTTTAGAGGGTCTGCCACTTGAATAGTTTTTTCAATACTCGATCTTGCAAGCGGGTATTTATTTGAACTAAAATAAAGTTGCCCAAGATTATTGTATATTAATCCTATTCCGTATGGGTTGTCGGAGGCGGTTTTTTTCAATGCAGTTAAAAAATATTCTTCTGAAAGCCGATATTTCTCTTTAGCCACGGGCATATTCTTTGCAGCCTTACAAGAATCTCCTTGATTAGTGTACATTAAACCAATAGCCCGGAAATAATCAGGTTCAAACCAAAATGCATTTTTCTGGCCTTTAACAATATCTCTGGCATTAGATATGTCAGCCACTGCCAATTTGAAATTCCCTTGATCGAGTTCTCCTATTCCATTACTATAATAAGCATATGCCAAGCTAAATTTTTCGCCCAGTTTTTTAAAAAGTTCAATTGCAATTTTAAAATGTGGAATGGCTTCATCATAATCTCTGCACTCAACATAATGTTGCCCGATAAGTGAATGTGATTGAGCTAACCCTAGCTCATAATCCGATTCCATAAAAAAGCGTAATCCTTTATAGATATATTCAAGAGATTCGGTATGTTTCTCCTGTTGAAGATACACAATGCCGATATTATTATAGGCAAGGCCGATATACGCCTTATCATTTTTCTTATTAAATTCCTTAATAGCAGATTGGTAATAATCAAGAGCGCCCGATAGATTTCCTTCATTCGCTAAAAAATTTCCAAAACTCAACATGGCAAGTCCTGTTCCTTTTTTGTACCCAATCTTCATTGAATGTTCAAATGCCTTTTTAGCCCAAAATTTGCTGCTATCAATTTCAGCGTTTTCATTAAAGCGGGTACTCAACCAGTTCATAGCATCAATTCGTACAGTATCTTCTTTTGCTGTAGCTATTATAATCTTTAAACTATCCGGAGATATGTATTGCGCAGATACCATTAAATTATTAATTGCAAATAATATAAATATTTGAATACATTTTTTCACTTCATTACATTTAAATATTAATCAAAATATAGTGGCAGTTTTTTATTAAAGCCATCACTTTTTGCCTGCCATTAGGCAATTTTAATATTCAGTTTTATTATTGTCCCCTGTCCGGGGATCGCACTTATTAACAACTCTCCTTTAACCACTTTTGCCCTTCTTTGCATATTGATAAGTCCGTTACCATTTACTGCTGCTGTGGCATCAAATCCTTTCCATTATCAATAATAGAAGTTTACAGTATATTTTTTACAAAAGCCGTTTCAAACTTTATTATTGTTGCCTCGCTGTGCTTTACCGCATTATTAATTGCCTCTTTCATCAACAGATACAGATGTTGCCGAACATCCATTTCCAAATCTTTAAAAGTACCTCCAATATTTGTGGAATAATTAAAGACTATATTTTTTGCCGAACACATTTCAATACCGTAACGCTCAATCCTTTCCAGCATACCGGCAAAAGAATCTTTATCGGGGTTTATAGCCCAAACCATGTCGCCAAGTTTATGTACTATTTCATTAGCCGATTTTTTTATTACCTGTACTGATTCCCTCGCTTTTTCATAATGGCCGCTTTGCAAAAGCCCATCCGTCATATGGCTGTACATGGCAATGCCGCTAAGGGTGCTGCCAATATCATCATGCAGCTCGCCGGATATTTTGTTTCTTAATTTTTCTACTTCTAATTGCGATTGCAATTTTTCAACAGCCAGTTGTTTTTCCTGATTATGCCATTTTTGAAGCAGTGCCACCTGGTAAAAAAACATATCTGCCAGAATACCGATCCGCATAAAAATTAAAGGGTAACCAAGCGTAATAAGATTACGGATACCCTTCCGCTCCAGCACAATCATCAATATTGTTAACGCTGTGCCTACAATATTAAATACCATCCCCCATGCCACCCAGCCGGTGTTAGGCAGGCGGTGCCGGAAAACACGGATGATGATAAAGATGCTTACCCCTGCTGCTAAAAGATTGACGAAATAAAATATGGGCTGGGTATCTATTTGAAAATACCTGCAGAGAAAAAAAGCAGCAATCAAAACTGGCATCAGTAAAAAAAAAATGAAGTGAAATATTTTATTCAGAACTTTGCTGTTGTAAACCTCCGAAAAGAAAACCTTCAGGAACAGGATATAAAACAGGTTTGTAATTATAATGAGCGGAATATTGCCCTGCAGGTAAAGTGGGGAATTAAAAATAGCATCGTCATTAAGCCCAAAAAAAGTATTGGGTGCATTTATAAAAAAATAAACAACGGAAAGCAATAAAAAAATGGAGTAGAAAAGAATATCTTTTCTTTTGGTGATGAAGTATAGTATGCCTAAAAAGAAAGTTTGAAACAGCAGGATACCCTGGAAGAAAAGGTAAAAGAGTTCTATGCTAAAATCGGTCATTAGAGTTAGTTAAATATGTTGAATCCTTCCAGTGTTCAATCAATATTTAAAACTAATAATATTTATCGGAAATTCTGTAGAAATATATTGCAGATAATAAAGCTGCTGCTTCCTGATAACTCATCAACTAAGCTTTGATAAACCAATCCAGTTCTCAATCCATCACCGGGCCTATATTGCCTACTTCAAAATTAGTGCGGTGGTCTTTTATCATTAAAAATATTTCAACTGGTTATTTAAGCACAGGTTTACATAATGGCACAGGGCAATTAGGTATTATTTGTTGAGATTAAATATCAGTTGGTAGGTTAAGAAATTTTCTTTTGGAATATCATACAATCCGGATAAAAAATTAAGTGTTTCCTTACTTAACCACTGTATCGTAATAACTTCCTTTTTTATTTTTTCATCACCATAATATTCTCTAATAGCTTTTATATCCACTGGTGTTCCCCTTTCAAAAATTCTTTCAATTAACCATTGAACTCCCATTTCATTTTCCAATTGCTCAAAAAAATAATCTTCGATAAACCTGTCCCGGGTGGATGAAAAAATTTCCATTTTTTCAATTTAATATTTCTGATAAATCAATTTTGAATTCGTGTTCAATAGCCGTTGGAAAACTTAAATCATTTTTATACTTTTTAAAGTAGACCAGCTTTTGTTCATCTGTAAAGTCGGCAATTGTAGATTTTAGTCTATCAATATGATTCATTCTTTCATCATAAAGATAATCATCGTTTAAGCCCAAAAATCTAACGAAATCATCAGCATCTTTATCAGTTTTATCTACAAGTAAATACTCAAAATCTTCGTAGTAAATACGCTTATCAAGAATAGTTTTGTCTTGAAAAAAAAGAGATTTAAAAAAACTACAGTGTTTGTACAAATCGTATTTACTAATTTTTTGTTCATTTGCATACCGCAAAGTAGTATAGTAGTTATAATAATTGTCCTTATCTTTTATCAATGGATTAAAGTGTTCTACTTCTGTTGAATCAATCTTTGTAATATATTTTTCAGTATATGCACAAAAGTTTTTCTGTTCTTCTAAAAGTTTAAACCTTAGTTTGGAATTATCTATTCCAGATTTATACTTTAAATCCTCAATCAAGATTTCAGATGCATTATACTTTGCCAAAAATTTCATTAACCAGGGAAATTATAAAGTTGTCCAATTTTATTTATTTCTGAAGCCACTTTCATTTTTTCTTCTATTGACTCGGTAACTTTTAGTTTCTTTTTTAAATCTAAGTATTTATTCCACTCCAAAATACCTGTTGGCCCCATTAGCTGATGTAATCCGAAATCTTTTACAAGAATGTCGTTAGGATCATCTCCTTCAGGAGTTATTCCTTTGTTCACGTTTACAGTCCCGTCTTCGTTCCAATTCAAAATAATTCTTTCGTATGGCTTAAACTGTGCAGCAATTATTGGATTATGAGTAGCAAAGAAAACTTGAGTATTATTTTGACTTCTTTTATCAATCAGCACTTGGTCGTACGTTTCGACTAAATCAAAAAGAAAATCTGGGTACAACCCATTTTCTGGTTCGTCTACTAATAGAAACCCCCTATCTATTTCACGATTGAAATATAGAGAATAGATATGGCCTAATCTGAAAATGAAATTTCTAATCCCAGTGCTTAAGTCGTTATACTGTATTATTTGTTTAGTTTCTATTAAGCGAATGTAAGCATGTAAATTGTCTGTCAACTGATATGGGTTACTTGCTCCTTCAAAATCAAATTCAAGTCCTGCCTTATTCAAAATTCTATCCCATAATATAGCAAGGCGTTCAAGTATTTTCGGATTTGCTAAATCAAATTCATGTATTAAAATATCTTTTACCTTTTTTCGGCTTTCAGGTAATTTTTCGAAAGTATCCCTTTCTTCTTCTCTCTTTCTTAAATTGTAAATTAGTAATTTCCAAAAGATATTAATTTTATCAGGGGACACTTCTGCATAAAAAGGATAATCCTTAGATAAATTAAGTGCGTCATCTACACTAGTTACTGGCACCCCCTCATCTCCCATTATATACATTTTTTGAGTTTCATCTGGACTATAAATCAATAAGTCTTTAGCATTGTCTTGGAGTGTAAATTCGGCAAGAAATTCAGTATTAAGAGTTGATGCTGTATATGTCCTGTATTTTTCATCTTTTGTAAAATCCTCTGTAGATTTTAAAGAAAGTAAATCGTTAATCAAAGTATCTTCTTCTGATTTTATTAGGTTTTCTATCCGTAGAATGAAGCTATTTCGATTGAAGTGAAAAATCAAATAATTGGAATTTTTATGAGAGATTTTGAAAATAATTTTAGCTCCTTCTCCCAAATTCGGTTGACCAAATCCTGACTTAATGAAATTGGTAAATACAATCATAAAAAGCCAATTAATCAGTCTCAACAACTTACTCTTCCCCGTCCCATTGCTCCCAATAAAACACACTTTATCCAAAGGTAAACCCGTCTTTGGATTGGTAAAATCCAATTCCACATCCTGAAACTGCTGAAACCCCTTTATATAAATCTTGCTAA